>ERZ761609.938-NODE-938-length-29266-cov-28.502790_pt1 | contig 29266 bp, 25 predicted proteins | sample MGYA00511163_ERZ761609 | MGnify/ENA primary metagenome ERZ761609 (study PRJEB28899, sample SAMN02445070) | bioreactor sludge metagenome | biome: EBPR sludge | place: Australia: Brisbane, Thorneside Wastewater Treatment Plant | collected 2011-12-16 ... | reverse complement strand
GGTCAGTGACTGGAGTTCAGACGTGTGCTCTTCCGATCTGGATGGCTGCCATTCGCGCTGGCGGCGGGATGGCTGGCCGTGCTGCTGTTCGTGTTCTGGTTTCCCTTCGATTTCCGCACCGACGGCGCCTTCATCAAAAGCCGGCTCGACTTTGTACAGCGGGTGCCGTTCGAGGTGTATTACATCGGCACCGAATACCGTGCCATCACCGAAGTGCTGCGCAAGACGCTGTTCTTTGCCCCGCTCGGCGGTTTGCTGGCGTGGGGCGTGGCGCGGCAGCCGTGGCGTTGGCGCGGTCCCCTGTTTGCGCTGGCCATGCTGGTGCTGGCGGGAATGCCTGCCGTCATCGAACTGGGGCAGGTGATGCTGCCGCACAAAATCGTCGATACCACCGATTGGCTGCTGGCCTGGCTGGGAGGGCTGGCGGGCTACGGCATGGCGCGCCGCATGCTGCGCGCACCGCGCCATGCCGTGCCGGCACGAACGGCCGTCGACACGGCCGCCATTTTTCCGCATGCGGCACCGCGTGCGCGCTGGCATTTGCCGCTGATGCTGGGAGGGCTGACCGTGCTGTTCTGGAGTGCGGCGCACGCCCCCTTTATGCCTTACAACGTGCGCGAGCTGTTGCGGCACGACGCACCCTGGCTGTCGGCGCTGCTGCTTGCGCTGGCGTGTTACTGGCTGGCCGTGTGGCCGGTGTGGCTGGCGCGGCGGCGGGTGTCCGGCCTGCTCCGCCAGGGGCAACTGCCGCTCGGTTTGCTGCTGTATGGCGGGATGGCTTTTCTATTGCTGGCGGCTGCCGTGCCGGATGAGAGCCTGCACGATCTGGCTGGCAGCCCGGTGCACCATTGGCCCGGGCAGTGGGAACTGGGGCTGCGTTGGGTGGCGCTGCTGGCGGTGCCCGGAGCGTTGCTGTACCTGGCCGCGCAAACCGTGCGCCGCTGGCGCGGCCGGCGGTTGGGAGCGGGGCATTTCTGGGCGGTGGTTCCGGTGCTGCTGCTGGCGTATTGGGGCATCGTCGTGCAGGCGGCCACCGACAACCTCACGGAGCTCATGGCGGCGCCGCGGCCGCTGGCCTTCGTGGCGCTATGCGCCTGGCTCTACGTCCTGTTCCTGGCGGCGGCCTGGCTGGCTTCGCCGCTGCCGGCAGCGCAGCGCACCCGGCAGCTGGCCGGAGTGCTTGCGTCGCTGCCCTTGGCGGCATGGTTTCTGCATCTCGGGCTGGCAGGCGAAATCGATAAATACGGCCAGCAGTTTTCGGCCCTGCAGTTTCTGCTGAGCGCCGACCGCCAGCATTACGCCGCGCAGCCGGTCGTCTGGCTGCGCTACAGCGCGCTGCACGTGCTTGTCATCGCGGCGCTGGCCTCCTTACAATGGCCGCACTTCCGCGCCACGCCCCGACTACACAGCCAAGCTCCCCATGCCTCTCATTGACGTTTTCAACGGCGACGCGGACGGCATCTGCGCGCTGCATCAGTTGCGCCTAATCGATCCGGCCGACTCCGAATTGATCACCGGACCCAAGCGCGACATCGGCCTGCTGAAACGGGTCAAGGCCCAGGCAGGCGACCGCATCACCGTGCTCGACATCGCGCTGTCGAAAAACCGCGACGCGCTCGACCGGCTGCTTGAAGCGGGCGCGCACGTGCGCTATTTCGATCACCATCAGCCGGGCGACATCCCTGCGCATCCCCATTTCGAACCGCACATCGACACCGATGCCAACGTCTGCACCAGTCTGCTGGTGAACCGGTATCTGCAAGGCAGGCAACTGGCATGGGCGGTGGCCGCCGCGTTTGGCGACAATCTCGCCGACGCTGCGCGGCAAGCCGCCACACCCCTCAACCTGTCCGCCGGCCAGTTGGCGCAATTGCAGTCGCTCGGCGAGTGCCTCAACTACAACGGCTATGGCGAAACCCTCGACGATCTGTTTTTCGATCCGGCCGAGTTGTATGGCCAGCTGCGCCCGTTCGCCGATCCCTTCGCCTTCGCCGCCGAGTCGCCCGCCTATCGGGTTTTACAAGCCGGCTATCGCGACGACATGGCGCGCGCGGCCGCCGTCGATGCGATCGAAATGCGTGCGGCCGGGCGCATTTTCATGCTGCCGGCCGAAAAGTGGGCGCGGCGGATTTCCGGCGTGTTCGGCAATCGGCTGGCAGTCGAGTCGCCCGCGCAGGCGCACGCCGTGCTCACCGCCAAGCCGGGTGGCGGCTATGTCGTCAGCGTGCGTGCGCCGCTGGCTGCGATGTCGGGCGCAGACGAACTATGCAGCCAGTTCGACAGCGGCGGCGGGCGCAAGGGCGCCGCCGGCATCAACCATCTGCCCGAGTCCGGACTTGGCCGGTTTATTGCTAGCTTTTTCGAGATGTATAAATAGCGTCGCGGCCTTTTCCTGGAGCAACATGGTGAATCAACTGATCGCGCCCTACGGCGGCGCCCTCGTCAACCTGATCGACCCTGCAAGAGTCGATGCGCTCAAGCAGGAAGCCCTGGGGCTGCCCTCGCTCGAACTCGACTGGCGCCAGCAGTGCGAACTCGAAATGCTGATGAGCGGCGCCTATTCGCCGCTCACCGGCTTCATGACGCGCGCGCAGTGCGCACGCGTCGAGACGGACATGCAGCTCGACGACGGCACCTTCTGGCCGCTGCCGGTGGCGCTTGGCAGCCGGCAAAAAACCGCAGCCGAACTGAAACCGGGCGACCGCGTCGCCTTGCGCGACAGCGAAGGTTTCATGCTCGCCGTGCTGGCGCTCAGCGACGTGTGGCAGGACGGTGATGACTACTATCTGGGTGGTGCGGTCGAAGGCGCCGCCTTGCCGCCGCATCCCGATTTTTCCAGCCTGCGTGCCACCCCGGCCGAGCTGCGCGCGCTGCTTGACCGGCGTGGCTGGCGACGTGTGGTCGCCTGGCAGGCGCGTCAGCCGATGCACCGCGCGCAGTTCGAGTTCTGCCTGAAAAGTGCGATCGAGAACGAGGCCAACCTGTTGCTGCATCCGCAGGTGGGGGGCGATATTACCGATGCGCCGGGGTATTTTGGCCTGGTGCGCAGTTTCCTCGCCATTCGCGAACGCTTCCCCGCCGCGACTACCCAGTTGTCGCTGTTGCCGGCGCCGCCTCGCGCAGCCGGCGCGCGCGCGTTGCTGCTGCGCGCCATCGTCGCGCGCAATCATGGCTGCGACCTGCTGATTGCGGGCGGCGAACACCAGGCCGACGGCGACTGCCGGCGCGGCGAAGACCTCGCCCAGATACATGCCGATCTGCCAGTGGCCGAACTGGCCGGGAAAATCGGCGTGCAACTCATTGCCTACCCGCGCATGGTCTATGTGGAAGACCGTGCCGAGCACCTGCCGGAATCCAAGGCTCCGGCCGGCGCGCGCCTGCTCACGCTCAGCGGCGAGGAGTTCCAGCGCCGCATGCGGGCGGGGCTGAAAATCCCCGACTGGTACAGCTTTCCCGAAGTGCTGGTCGAGCTGCACCGGCAGAATCCGCCACGCGAGCGCCAGGGATTCACCGTATTCTTCACCGGCCTGTCCGGTGCGGGGAAATCCACTCTCGCGCGTGCACTGACTGCGCGGCTGATGGAAATGGGCGGACGTTCGGTGACCCTGCTGGACGGCGACATCGTGCGCCGCCATCTCTCGTCCGAGCTGGGTTTTTCAAAAACGCACCGCGACATCAACGTGCGGCGCATCGGTTTTGTGGCGAGCGAGATCACCAAGAATCGCGGCATCGCCGTCTGCGCGCCGATCGCGCCGTATCGCCAGACGCGCCGCGACGTGCGCGCCATGATCGAAGCCGTCGGCGGCTTCGTCGAAATCCACGTCGCCACGCCGATCGAAACCTGCGAGTTGCGCGACCGCAAAGGTCTGTACGCGAAGGCGCGCGCGGGACTGATCCCGGAGTTCACCGGCGTCTCCGATCCTTACGAAGTGCCCGAAAAACCGGAGCTGGCGATCGATACCACGGGCCTGGGCATCGACGAGGCGGTGCAGCAAATCCTGCTCAAGCTGGAGCACGAGGGGTACTTGCGCTGAGCTGCGCCAGAGCAGTGAAAGCGGCGGCCTTGGGCCGCCGTTTTCACTTGCCCATCCGGATCGGGGCGTCGCCGGAAATCAGCTCCGGTTGTAAAAGAATCCGACGCTCGATTTCAGGCATCCCTCAAGCCCTTTCTGCGATCCGGCCAGCATGCCTACCGCACTGGCGATAAGCCCGGCAAAATGCGGCGGCAAGGCGGCGTCGGGCGCGATGAATTCCATGGCAATCCAGACGACAAAGCCAAGCACGATCGACAGGGCCGCGCCGGTGTTGCCGGCGCGCTTCCAGTACAGTCCGGCGACCAGCGGGACGAAGGCGCAGGCCAGCGTGACCTTGTAGGCATTGGCGACCATCTGGTGGATGCTGGTTTCGCTTTGCAGCGACCACAGCGAATACACGACGACCAAGAGCGTGAAGGCGACCACGACGGCACGGGTGGTCCACAGCAGCTTTGTCTGGCTCAGGCGGTGATGCGGCATGAGCTCCTTGATGATGTTTTCCGAGATGGTGACGGAAGGCGCCAGCAGGGTGCCGGAAGCGGTCGACATGATGACCGACAGCAGGGCGCCGTAAAAAATGATCTGTGCGTAGAGCGGCAGATGGGTTTTGACAAAGGTGGGCAGGACCAGCTGGGCGTCGGCGGCCAGCAAGGCCGTGGTCATGGCGGGGTCGACCAGGGTGGCTGAGTAGGTGAGGTAGATCGGCACCGCAGCGAACAGGAAATACAGCGAGCCGCCGATGATGGTGCCCCACACCGCGATGCGCTCGGTTTTGCCGGCATTGGCGCGCTGGAACACGTCCTGCTGAGGGATCGAGCCCAGCCCCATGGTGAGAAAGCCGGCGACGAAGGTGAGCACCGCCGCCCATTCCAGCGGCGGCCAGAATTCGAATTTCCCGGCTGCCGCGGCGTGCTCGATCACCGGCGCGATGCCGTTGACCTCGGGCATGTCGGCCACCAGCTTGGCGATCCACAGCAGCCCCGCGACGATGACCGTCATCTGCACCAGGGTGGTCAAGGCCACCGACCACATGCCGCCGAACAGGGTGTAAAGCAGCACCACGGCCGCGCCGATGAGGATGCCTTGCGGCTGGGTGACGAGGCCGTCCGACAGCACGTTGAACACCAGCCCCAGCGCCACCACCTGGGCCGATACCCAGCCCAGATAGGACAGCGCGATCGCCGCCGAAATCACCACCTCGACCGGGCGGTTGTAGCGCTGGCGGAAGAAGTCGCCCAGCGTGAGCAGCTTCATGCGGTACAGCGGGCGGGCGAAGAACAGGCCAAACAGGATCAGCGCGAGCGAGGCGCCGAACGGATCGGAAATCGTGCCGCCGAGGTTTTCATCAAGGAAGGTGGCGGGGATGCCGAGTACGGTTTCGGCGCCGAACCAGGTGGCAAACACCATCGCCACCACCACGATCATCGGCAGCGCACGCCCGGCGGTGATGTAGTCGCTCGCATTGTGGACCTTGGTGGCGGCATACAGGCCGACGCCGATGGAGAAGATCAGGTAGAGGATGACAAAGCCAATCAACATGGCGGGACGCTTAGTGCAGGACGGAATAGAGAATGGCGGCCGACAGCGCGGCGAGCAGGCCGGCGATGACGCCTAGCCAGCGGTTGCGGGCATGCTGCTGGCGCAGCATCAGGGCGAGTCCGGTTTCCAGTTGGGTCAGCCGGTTCTCGTTCAATGCCTGGTGCGCCAGGCGCGGCAGCTGCGGCAGCAGGGCGGCCCATTTGGGCGCTTCGGTCTGCAGGTTCTTCACCAGCGCGCGCCAGCCGACCTGCTCGTTCATCCAGCGTTCGAGGAAGGGCTTGGCGGTTTTCCATAGATCCAGCTCGGGGTCGAGCTGGCGGCCGAGGCCTTCGATATTGAGCAGGGTCTTTTGCAGCAGCACCAGCTGCGGCTGGATCTCCACGTTGAAGCGGCGCGAGGCCTGGAACAGCTGGAGCAGCACGCGGCCGAAGGAAATCTCCTTCAGCGGGCGGTCGAACACCGGTTCGCACACCGCGCGCACCGCGGCTTCGAGTTCGTCGATGCGGGTGTCCGGCGGCACCCAGCCGGATTCCAGGTGCGCCAGCGCGACGCCCTTGTAGTCGCGGCGGAAGAAGGCGAGGAAGTTGCGCGCGAGGTATTGCTTGTCGACTTCGGTTAGCGTGCCCATGATGCCGAAGTCGAGCGCGATGTACTGCTCGGAGCCGGGGCGCACCAGGATGTTGCCGGGATGCATGTCGGCGTGGAAAAAGCCGTCGCGGAACACCTGGGTGAAGAAGATCTCGACCCCGCTGGCGGCGAGCCTGGGGAGATTCACGCCGGATTCGCGCAGGCGCTCGATGCGGCTCACCGGGATGCCATCCATGCGGTCCATCACCATGACGTCGCGGCTGCAGTAGTCCCAGTAGACTTCGGGCACCAGCAGCAGCGGCGAATCCTTGAAATTGCGCCTGAGCTGCGAGCAGTTGGCGGCCTCGCGCATCAGATCCAGTTCGTCTTCCAGGTGCTTCTCGAATTCCGCCACCACCTCGCGCGGGCGCAGCCGTTTGCCGTCGGCGAACAGTTTCTCCACCAGACCGGCGGCGGCGTACAGCAGCGACACGTCGTGCGCGATGACCGGCGCGATGCCGGGGCGCAGCACCTTGACGGCAACCGCGGTGCCGTCACCCCCCGCAGGGAACGCATGCAGGCGGGCGAAATGCACCTGCGCCACCGAGGCGGAGGCGATCGGGGTGGCGTCGAATTCCGCAAACACCTCGGCCAGGGGTTTTTTGTACGCCATTTCCAGCGTGGCGATAGCCTCGGCGGACGGGAAGGGCGGCACCCGGTCCTGCAGCAAAGCCAGTTCGTCGGCAATGTCGAGCGGCACCAGGTCGCGCCGGGTCGAGAGCATCTGTCCGAACTTGACGAAGATCGGCCCCAGTGCTTCCAGCGCGCGGCGCAGGCGCACCCCGCGCGGCTCCGCGAGCGGGCGCCAGAACAGCGTGATGCGCACCAGCCAGCGCAGCAGGCGCACCCGCTCGTGGCCGAGGAAGAATTCCTCCAGCCCGAAGCGCAGGCCGACGGTGAGGATGCGGACGAGGCGCAGCAGCTTCATGCGGGTCGCGGCTGCGTGTCCTGTTCGGGTCGGCGGGCTTGCAGCAAACGCAGCCGCGCATCCAGTCGCGCCACATCGTCGGCGAGCGTATCCACGCCGTGATTGAAGCGTGCCACATCGACACCGCGCGCCATCAATTCGGCTTCCTCGACTGCATATTCGCTGGCGTTGCGGCCGAGCGCGGAAAACATCTGTCCGAGGCTGGCCAGTGCGCCGCGACCGAGCGCATGCAGACGATGCGCAGCGATGTCGCCTACGATCGGCGCGAGGTCGGCTTCGGCATCCCAGTCGAGTTGCCTGAATACCCGGTCGAGCGTGGCGAGAAGCGCAGGGTCGCCACTGTAGTCGGCGTGACGCAAGGCCTCGCGGCCGAAAAATGGCAGCCGCGCGATGAGCGTGGGGGTGGGACGCACGACGGCGTCGGGGGTATCGACCACCGCCTCGGAAAAGCAGCCGTCAGCGGCGATGAGGAAATCGAGCTGCGTGAGCGTGAGATCGAAGCGCACGCTGCACCCGGCATGGCGGATGAGTGCCTCGGCCGCGCCGGGCGACTGCCGCAGCAGATGGTTGAGGCTGCGCTCGACGAGGGCTTCAGCGATCAAACCTTGAAACCCTTGTGCAGCGCCACCACGCCGGCCGTCAGGTTGTGGTAGCTCACCTTGGCGAAGCCTGCGGCTTCCATCATGGCCTTGAGTTCTTCCTGGCCCGGGTGCATGCGGATCGACTCGGCGAGGTACTGGTAGCTGTCCGCGTCGTTGGCGACGAGCCTGCCCATCAGCGGCAGCAGCTTGAAGGAATACAGGTCGTAGGCCGGCTCCAGCGGTTTCCACACCTTGGAGAACTCCAGCACCAGCAGGCGGCCGCCGGGTTTCAGCACACGGTGCATCTCGGCCAGTGCCTGATCCTTGTGCGTCATGTTGCGCAGGCCGAAGGCCACCGACACGCAGTCGAAATGATAGTCCGGGAACGGCAGCCGTTCGCCGTCGCACTGCACGGCGGGCGGGGTCCTGCCCTCGTTCAGCATGCGGTCGCGGCCTTCGCGCAGCATCGAGAAGTTGATGTCGGTGAGCAGCACGGATCCGCTCTCGCCGACCGCCTTCAGGAACAGCCGGGTGAGGTCGGCGGTGCCGCCCGCCACGTCGAGCACCCGCATTCCGGGCCGCAATCCCGCCTGCGCTACGGCAAACCGTTTCCACAAGCGGTGCAGACCGGCCGACATGAGGTCGTTCATGAGGTCGTACTGCGCGGCGACGGAATGGAAGACCTCGGCCACCTTGGCGGCTTTTTCGGATTCGGCGACCTGCTGGTAGCCGAAATGGGTGGTTTTATCCATGGCAGACGGGGCGAACAAATAAGCCCGGAATTCTACCAGCGCACGGGTTGGCAGGGGCTTGCGATGACGCCGGATGTCATAAATCGGTCATACTGCCGTCATAGTATGGCCAACATTCCAACAAGGCCGGAGACCCCATGGCTGCCAATATTCTGCTGGTCGAAGACGAACCCGGGATTCAGGAACTGCTCAAATTCAACTTGGCGCAGGCAGGCCATCAGGTCACCGCCGCCGGCGATGCCGAGCATGCGCTGAAATTCCTCAAAAATACCCTGCCCGACGTCATCCTGCTCGACTGGATGCTGCCCGGCATGTCGGGCATCGACCTGTGCAAGCGCCTGCGCAGCGACGAGCGCTACCAGCCGATCCCCATCATCATGCTGACCGCGCGCGGCGAGGAGCGCGACAAGGTACTCGGACTGGATACCGGCGCCGACGACTACATCACCAAGCCATTCTCGCCGCGCGAGCTGGTGTCGCGCATCAAGGCCGTGCTGCGTCGCCGGGCGCCGCAGATGACCGACGAGCCGGTCGAGATCAGCGGCCTCAAGCTCGATCCCATCAGCCATCGCGTGCAGGGCAGGGGACAGGCGCTGGAACTGGGACCGACCGAATTCCGCCTGCTGCACTTCTTCATGACACACCCCGAGCGCGTCTACTCGCGTGCCCAGCTGCTCGACCAGGTGTGGGGCGACGACGTGTTCGTAGAGGAGCGTACCGTCGATGTCCACATCCGCCGCCTGCGCCTGGCGCTGGAACCGTCCGGCCATGCCGAACTGATCCAGACCGTACGCGGTTCGGGTTATCGCTTTTCGGCCGAAGTGGGATAATCCGCCTACCGGGTTTCTGGGAAGGGTCAAGCATGGGTTTCTGGTGGCGTCCGCTCAGCGTACTGGCCAGTGTATTGCTGGTGGCGCTGATTCTGCGGGCCGCTTCCGGCTGGGTGGCGGCGCTGGGGTTTCTCGCCGGCATCCAGGCCTTCGTGATGCTGCGCCGCCTGTGGCAGGAATTTCGCCTGGCGCGCTGGCTGGAAAACCCCGACGAAGTGGAACCGCCCGACGCCACCGGCACCTGGGGCGACATCTTCTACCGCCTGCAAAAACTCCAGAAACGCCAGAAAGCCAGCCGCGGCCAGCTCACCTCCGCGCTCGAACAGTTCGAGCACGCTGCGATGGCAGTGCCCGACGGCATGGTCATTCTCAATGGCAACGAACAGATCGACTGGTGCAATCCCGCCTCGCGCACATACATGGGACTGGATTGTGAGCGCGACCGTGGCCAGTTCATCCGCTACCTGCTGCGGCAGGCGCATTTTCTGGAGTTTCTCGACGCGGCCGATTTTTCACGGCGTCTGGTGTGCAAATCGCCGATCAATCGCGAGATCACGCTGTCGCTGCAACTGGTGCCATTCGACGAAGGCAAGAAACTGCTGGTCGCGCGCGACATCACCGACCTCGAACGCGTCGACGCCATGCGCCGCGACTTCATCGCCAACGTATCGCATGAACTGCGCACCCCGCTGACGGTGGTCGGCGGCTTCGTCGAAACCATGGCCGATGCCCCCGACCTGCCGGCCGCCGAGTATCGCCGCTATTTCGATCTGATGCTCGACCACACCCGGCGCATGCAGCATCTGCTGGATGACCTGCTGACGCTGTCGCAGCTGGAAAGCGCCGACCACAAGCTGAAGGACGAACCCATCAATGTTCCCGAACTGGCGGGCTTGCTGAAGGCCGAGGCGGAGTCGCTGAGTCGCGGGCAGCATCGAATCAGGCTGCAACTCGACAGCGCGGCCTGGCTGAAAGGCAGCCTGCAGGAAATCCGCAGCGCGCTTGGCAACCTGGTCTCGAATGCCGTGCGCTATACACCGGGCGGCGGCGAAATCACCCTGAGCTGGCTTGAGCGCGACGGCGAAGGCGTGTTTGCCGTCACCGATACCGGTGAAGGCATCGCTGCCGAACACATCCCGCGCCTGACCGAGCGCTTCTACCGCGTCGATCGCAGCCGTTCGCGCGAAACCGGGGGCACCGGTCTCGGCCTCGCCATTGTCAAGCATGTGCTCACCCGCCACGGCGCGCGGCTGGAAATACAGTCTATTCCCGGCAAGGGCAGCACCTTCTCGGCCACTTTTCCCCTCCAGCACATGCAGCATGCGCCGGAGGGCGGAACCGTCATTCCGTTTCCCGAGCGCGGCCAAGCCGCCGGCTAAGCGCAGCGGTCAGCTGCGCGTCGACGGCAGCAGGCGCGGCGTGCGGCGTATCTCGCTTCCGCCCGCCCCACACCGGATTGGGGAAATGCGGGTCATCCGCATAGCGCGGAATCACGTGCCAGTGCAGATGCGGCACCACGTTGCCGAGCGAGGCGAGGTTGACCTTGTCCGGCGCCATCACCTCGCGCAGTGCCGCCTCCGCCGCCCACACCACCCGCATCAGCGTGTCGCGATCGGCTGGCGCAAGATCGGTCATTTCCTTCACGTGGTCCTTCGCGATCACCCGCAGGAAGCCGGGATGGTCCGGTTCGTCGGCGAGGATGATGCGGCAGAAATCGTCCTGCCACAGGATCGCCCCGCCCGGGGCAGTGCACAAGGGACAAGCAGGCATGTCGGGCTCCGTAAACAAAACGCCCCGCATGGTGCGGGGCGTGGACGGACTTGGCAAGCTTCAGGCGCGTTTGCGGCGTGCGCGCCAGCCGACAAGCCCGAGGCCGGCCAGCAGCATCGCCCACTCGCCGGGTTCCGGCACTGCGGTGACGTTGTAGGCAGTGCCGGAGGCGAAGTTTGCGCTTGCACCCTCTGGCAACGCGATGTTGACGAGGTTGGCGCTGTTGGAGAAGTCGAGGGTGGTGGCGCCGGTACCGTCTGGTTCAGGCATCGAGTCACCGAAAACGGTGAACGATGCAAAGCCCCCGCCGGTTCCGGCACCCATTTGGCCAATCAAATAAAACGCTTCGTCGTAGGTGAATTGAATCGTACCGGTCAATGTCAGACTGATGCTGTGGTTCCCCGTTCCGAGTGTCTGGTCATACAAAGGGACGCCTAAACAAGCATCAGTAAGGTCGATTGAAGGAATGCCGCCACACGGTAGGCTGGTTGGGATGGGGTTTGAGAATGGCAAAAACTCGATGCTGTGCTCTGCCACCGGGGAAATGCTGAATGGATCCTGGTAGGGAGAGGGCAAGAGAAATACCCCACCCGTTATCGAATTGTCGATTGTGTAAGGGTGCGTTGTTCGCGTACCCAGTTGATAGCCGAAGTATCCGCCAGCGGCTCCCACTGCTGCAGTTCCATTCAGTTGGACGGTGACGGTTGCCGTTCCGGGACCCGTTCCACCAGTAATCGTGACCTGGTCGAACCAGTTGGAACCTCCAATAACGAAATCCCTGGGTACTGAACCGTTGTAGCTGGCGTAGGCATGATTGCTGCCCAATGTGGTACTGGCGGATGCGTTGTAGCCATTGTTGCTGATTGCGGCGGTGTTCCCGGTTACGAAGGTTTCCTGATATTCCGCAATGGTCGATGCCGGTGGTGTATCTAAATCAACCGTACCGGCTTGGGAGAACACATCGTGCGTGGGCAAGCTTGTCGACATGTTCCCATACACATCGACATCGGACGTGGCCGCCCAGGCGGACGTAGTGCAGGCGAACAATGCGGCAGCAAGTGGCGTAAGACGGACATGCATTATTATCTCCTCCAAGAGACCAAGTATTTGATTTTAAATGCTTGTTATAGGGTCTCCGCAAGTCCGCAGACTAGCATGGCCGCTTTCCCGGAGCAATCGCACCCCGGGTTTCGTCTTTCGGAATGAACTACAGGCTTACAGCAGCACGCGCTCGATGCCGCCGTTGCCCACTTGCGCGAGGTAGCTTGCCATCCAGTTTTCGCCCAGCAGTTTTTTCGCCAGCTCGATCACGATGTAGTCGGGCTCGGTGCCCGTGTCGTCGCTGTAGCGCGCCAGCCCCTGCAGGCAGGACGGGCAGCTGGTGAGAAGCTTGACTGGCTGCTTGCCTGCGCCGAGCGCGGCGACGCCGGCGCGGATCTCCTCTTCCTTGCGGAAGCGGATCTGCGTCGAGATGTCCGGCCGGCTGACGGCGAGCGTGCCGGATTCGCCGCAGCAGCGGTCGGACAAGGTGACCCCGCCGCCGAGCAGCGCGTTGGCGACCTTCATCGGCGCGTGGGTCTTCATCGGCGTGTGGCAGGGGTCGTGGAAGAGGTATTTCTCGCCGCTGACATTGTCCAGCTTCACGCCCTTCTCCATCAGGTACTCGTGGATGTCGAGCAGGCGGCAGCCGGGGAAGATCTTCTCGAATTCGTATTTCAGCAGCTGGTCCATGCAGGTGCCGCACGACACGATCACGGTCTTGATGTCGAGGTAGTTCAGCGTGTTGGCGACGCGATGGAACAGCACGCGGTTGGCCGCGGTGATCGCTTCACCCTTGTCGGCCTGGCCACTTGCGGTCTGCGGGTAGCCGCAACAGAGATAGCCGGGCGGCAGCACGGTCTGCGCGCCGAGCTCGAACAGCATCGCCTGGGTGGCCAGCCCGACCTGCGAGAACAGCCGCTCGGAGCCGCAGCCGGGGAAGTAGAACACCGCGTCGCTGTCTTCGTTGAGCTTGGCCGGGTTGCGCAGGATCGGCACGATCGAGGGGTCTTCCAGTCCCAGCAGCGCGCGCGAGGTTTTTTTCGGCAGTCCGCCCGGCATCGGCTTGTTGACCAGATGGATCACCTGCGCGACCGGCTTCGGCCTGCCCAGCGTGGCAGGCGGGTTTTTTGTCTGCGCCTGAATCAGACCCATGCGCTTGAACAACTGGTGCCCCAGCCGCTGGCTGGCGTAGCCCCATTCGATCAGCGGTTTGCGCAGCGCCTTGATGGTGGCCGGGTCGGTCGCGTTCAGAAATGCCATCGACGCCCAGGTGCCGGGATTGAATTTCTTCTTGCCCTGCTTCCTCAGCAGGTTGCGCATGGCGACCGAGACGTCGCCGAAGTCGATGTCGACCGGGCACGGGTTCTTGCACTTGTGGCAGATGGTGCAGTGGTCGGCGACGTCGCCGAACTCGTCGAAGTGCTTCAGCGACACGCCGCGCCGGGTCTGTTCCTCGTATAAAAATGCCTCGATCAGCAGCGAGGTGGCGAGGATCTTGTTGCGCGGCGAGTACAGCAGGTTGGCGCGCGGGATGTGGGTGTTGCATACCGGCTTGCACTTGCCGCAGCGCAGGCAGTCCTTGATCGAGTCGGCGATGGCGCCGGTTTCCGACGCTTCGAGAATGATCGATTCGGCTTCCAGCAGGCCGAACGACGGCGTGTAGGCGTTGCGCAGATCGGCGCCCGGAAGCAGCTTGCCCTTGTTGAAGCGGTGCGCCGGGTCGACCTTGTTCTTGTAGTCGGCAAAGGTCGCGATCGTCGCGGCGTCGAGGAATTCCAGCTTGGTCAGGCCGATGCCGTGTTCGCCCGAAATCACCCCGCCGAGGTCGGTGGCCAGCGCCATGATGCGCGCCACCGCTGCGTTGGCAGCCTGCAGCATGGCGTAGTCGTCGGAGTTGACCGGGATGTTGGTATGCACGTTGCCGTCGCCGGCGTGCATGTGCAGCGCCACAAAGACGCGGCTTTTCAACACCTCTTTGTGGATGCGGTCGCAGGCTTCGAGCAGGCGGATGTATTCGCGGCCGATGAACAACTGGTGCAGTTCGCGCCTGACCTCGCGCTTCCACGACACGCGGACGTGCTTGTCGCGCAGCGCGGTGAACACCGTTCCTTGCGCGTGCGGCGCATCGAGGTCGCCGGCATAGCCCTGCCAGCGGGCTTTCACGGTTTCGATCAGGGCCACTGCGCGCTGGCGCTTTTCTTCCACCTGCGCGGGATCGGCGACGGTATCGTCATCTTCCAGCAGCGGCAGCGGCGCGGCGAAAAATTCGGCCAGCGCGTCGAGCAGCTTGAGCTTGTTGACGATCGACAGTTCGATGTTGATGCGCTCGATGCCGTCGGTGTAGTCACCCAGCCGTGGCAGCGGGATCACCACGTCCTCGTTGATCTTGAACGCGTTGGTGTGCGCCGCGATCGCAGCGGTGCGGGCGCGGTCGAGCCAGAAGATCTTGCGGGTTTCGGGCGCTACCGCGATGAAGCCTTCGCCGCCACGCGCGTTGGCGATGCGCACGATGCGCGAGGCGGCTTCGCCGACCGCGACTTCGTCGTCCGAGACGACGTCGATCAGCAGCACCATATTCGGGCGCGCGGCCCGCGGCGCCTTGGTGGCGTAGCCGACCGCCTTGACGTAGCGCGCGTCGAGATGCTCCAGCCCGGCGAGCAGGATGGCGGGATGCGCGTCGCAATAGTCCTTCACCTCGACGATCGCCGGGGTGGCTTCGGCGGCATTGCCGAAGAATTCCAGGCACACGGTGCGGGCGTGCGCCGGCAGCCGGTGCAGGATGAAGCGCGCCGAGGTGATCAGACCGTCGCAGCCTTCCTTCTGGATGCCGGGCAGGCCGGCCAGGAACTTGTCGGTGACGTCCTTGCCCAGGCCGGTCTTGCGAAAACGGCTGCCGGGGATGGTGAGGATATCCGGCGAGCCTTTCGGCGTCTTGCCGTCGGCGGCGAAACGGCGGATTTCGAACGTGGCCGAAGACACATCGTGGATCTTGCCGAGGTTGTGGTTGAGCCGGCTGACCTCGAGCCAGTCGGCGTCCGGCGTGACCATGCGCCACGACACCAGGTTGTCCAGTGCGGTGCCCCACAGCACGGCCTTCTTGCCGCCCGCGTTCATCGACACGTTACCGCCGATGGTCGAGGCGTCCGCCGAGGTCGGGTCGACCGCGAATACCAGGCCGGCGGCGTCAGCCGCTTCCATCACCCGTTTGGTCACCACGCCGGCGCCGCAATGAATGGTGGGAACTTCGAATTCCATGCCGGGCAGGTGCTGCATTTCCACCGTGCTCATCGCTTCGAGCTTCTCGGTGTTGATGACGGCTGCCTGTTCGGTGAGCGGGATGGCGCCGCCGGTGTAGCCGGTGCCGCCGCCGCGCGGGATGATGGTCAACCCCAGCTCGATCAGCCCGGCGACCAGCGCGGCCATCTCGGCTTCGCTGTCCGGGGTCAGCACCACGAAAGGATATTCCACCCGCCAGTCGGTGGCGTCGGTGACATGCGAGACGCGCGCCAGGCCGTCGAATGCGATGTTGTCGCGCCGGGTCACGCCTGCCAGGCGCCGCAGGATGCGCGCCCGCAGGCTGGCGGTGTCGTCGAACCAGGCCTCGAATTCGCGCACTGCGCGCCCGGCCGCTGCCAGCAGTTGGCCGACCAGTTCGTTGCCCTGGCGCCGCACTTCGATCTCGTGCAGGCGATGCCGCAGCGCTTCGACCAGCATCTGCCGCCGCTTCGGGTTGTCGAGCAGGTCGTCTTCCAGATAGGGATTGCGCCGCACCACCCAGATATCACCCAGCACCTCGAACAGCATGCGCGCGGAGCGTCCGGTCTTGCGTTCGCCGCGCAGCGTGTTGAGCACATCCCACGCATCGGCGCCGAGCAGGCGGATGACGATTTCGCGGTCGGAAAACGAGGTGTAGTTGTAGGGGATTTCGCGGAGGCGGGAATTCATGGCGGGGCGGTGCTGCAAAAGCTGTATTTTACGGGATATTGCCGGAATGTCGGCAGTTGCCATCGCGTATCCGAGAACGGATCCGCAGTGCCGCCCGGCTACTTTTTACCCAATTGGAGCGGCAGGAAGGATGCATCGCATGAAAATGAACTGCGCCATGCGCTACGAAAACCCCGTGCTGGCGGGGCTGACCGTGCTGGCACTCGCCGCGTCGGGGATGGCCCCGTTCGACCGCTCGACCTGGTTCCTGGAAACCCTGCCGGTGATGCTGGGCCTGCCGTTATTGATCGCAACGCGGCGGCGTTTTCCGTTGACGCCGCTGCTCTACCGGCTGTTGTTTGTCCATGGCCTGATCCTGATGCTGGGCGGCGCATATACCTATTCCCGGGTGCCGCTGGGACTCTGGCTGCAGGACGCGCTGGATCTGTCGCGCAACCATTACGACCGGCTGGGACATCTGGCGCAGGGATTCATCCCGTCCATGCTCGCCCGCGAAATCCTGGTGCGCGCCACCCCCTTGCGGCCCGGCGGCTGGCTGTTCTTTCTGGTGACGTGCGTGGCGCTGGCGGTCAGCGCCAGCTACGAATTCGTCGAATGGGGCGTGGCCCTGGCGGTGGGCGGGGAGGCCGACGCCTTTCTCGCCACCCAGGGCGACGTGTGGGATACGCAGTGGGACATGTTCATGGCCCTGCTGGGCGCGCTCGCCGCACAAGTCCTGCTGTCGCGCCTGCACGACCGCCAGCTGGCGCGGCGGCCTGTTTGAACAGCCGCCCGAATGCGCGCGCAGGGCGAGCAGGCGGGTTCCGGCCATGGCCGGAGGGGACGGCTCAGTCGCCCAATTGAATTTTTCCGGCTTTTTCGGCTGCTGCAAAATCCAGCATGCGCTGGATCGACACCGCCGCTTTGGCGCGGATACTTTCCTCGATGTGGATTTCGTTGCCGCCATTCTCCAGCACGGCGGCGAGTTTTCTCAGTCCATTCATCGCCATCCACGGACAGTGTGCGCACGAGGTGCAGGTGGCGCCTTCACCCGCGGTCGGCGCTTCCAGCAGCAGCTTGCCGGGGGCGGCGGCACGCATCTTGTGGAAGATGCCGTTGTCGGTGGCGACGATGAACTCGGGGTTGGGCAGGGTGCGCACCGCCTCGATCAACTGGGTGGTCGAACCGACCACGTCGGCCTGTGCGATCACGGCTTCCGGTGATTCGGGATGCACCAGCACCGCGGCGGACGGGTGCTCGGCATGCAGCTTCTGCAGCGCTTCGGCCTTGAACGCTTCGTGTACCACGCAGGAGCCCTGCCACAGCAGCATGTCGGCGCCGCTGATGCGCCGCACGTATTCGCCCAGATGGCGGTCCGGCGCCCACAAGAGCTTGTGGCCCTGGCGGTGCAGGTACTTGACGATCTTGGCGGCGATGCCGGACGTGACCACCCAGTCGGCGCGCGCCTTCACCGCTGCGCTGGTGTTGGCGTAGACGACGGACAGGCGGTCCGGGTGGGCGTCGCAGAAGGCGGCGAATTCGTCCGCCGGGCAGGCCAGGTCGAGCGAACACTCGGCTTGGATGTCGGGCATGATGACGCGCTTTTCCGGATTCAGGATCTTGGCTGTTTCGCCCATGAACTTGACCCCGGCGACGATCAGCGTCTTCGCCGGGTGGGCATGGCCGAAGCGCGCCATCTCCAGCGAATCCGACACGCAGCCGCCGGTTTCCTCGGCCAGGTCCTGCAGGTCGCCCGAAGTGTAATAGTGCGCGACCAGCACCGCGTCCTGCTGTTTCATCAGCGTCTTGATGCGTGCCTTGAGCGCCTCGCGTTCATCGGCAGTGAGCACCTCCTCCACCATGGGCGGCGGCTGGATCACGGGTTTGACCGGGACGGGAAAGGCAAGGCTCATCGTGACGACTCAAGATTCGGATAGGCAAGGTTTTCAAGTATAGCGCTGCGTGGCGGACGTTTTCACATGGCGACGTCCGGGTTTTTCTGGCGCGCCGCGGGGATTTTTGGCTTATCCTTGCGCCCCTATGCAACAGTTGCTTCTCGACATCCGCCCTCCTGCGCAGCCCGAACTCGCCCGCTTTGTGGCGGGGCGCAACGTCGAACTGATGGCGCAGCTGCAGGCCATGCTCGACGGCAGCGCGGCCGAGCGCATGGTGTATGTGTGGGGCGCGCCGGGCAGCGGCAAGAGCTATTTGCTGGCGGCCTGGGCGCATGCCTGTCGGGTGCGCGGCCTGAGCGTGGATGTCACCGGGTCCAACGCCGCGCAGGCGGTGGTCGCGGATCGGGTCGACGCGTGGGATGCCGCGCAGCAGCGCGCCGGCTTTGCCGCATTCAACCGGGTGCGCGAAGCGGGCGGGTTGTGGCTGGCGGCGGGAAAGGCGGCGCCGGCCGACCTGCCGGTGATGCCGGAATTGCAGACCCGGCTGGGCTGGGGCCTGGTGTTCCAGTTGCACGGCCTGGACGACGCCGAAAAACGCGCCGCGCTGGCACAGCACGCCGAAACCCTGGGATTCCGGCTGGAGCCCCAGGTGGCGGACTATCTACTGAACCATACCGCGCGCGACATGCAGAGCCTGTTGCGGGTGCTGGAGGCGCTCGACCGCTTCAGTCTCGAAATGCGCCGTCCAATCACGCTGCCGCTGCTGCGGCAATTGTTGTCCGGCGCCGGCAGGCGCTGATCAGGCCTGGCCCTGCTGGGCTTGCTGCTCGGCGATGTCCTTGTGGACCTGTGCCATGTCCAGCCCCATCACTTGCTCGATCAGCGAATCCAGCGCGTTGGCGGGCAGCGAGCCGGCTTCGGAGAAGAGGATGACCTGTTCGCGGAATACCATCAGCGTGGGGATGGAGCGGATCTGGAAATAGCCGGCCAGATCCTGCTCGACTTCGGTATTGACCTTGGCAAAGACGATGTCGGCGTGGTTTTCGGATGCAGCCTCGAAAATCGGCGCAAACCCGCGACAGGGACCGCACCACGGCGCCCAGAAGTCGACAATGACAACGTCGTTGCTCTGGATGGTGGATTCGAAGTTGTCCTTGGTGAGTTCGATGACGGCCATGTTGATTCCTGCGAAGTGGTGGAAATGGTGAAATAAAAAGGCGCGAGGACGAATCCACCGCGCCTGAATGCCACTCTATCACGGATGGCGGGCCCCCGACAATGCGGAGGCGACTTATCGGGCAGCCCGGACGGGTTGTCCGCTACCCAGGTCCAGCCGAAACCGGCTGGCCTTGAAATCTATTTGGCGAACGCCTGGGCGAACAGGCCGCGCTTTTGTCCGGCCGGCTGAACGCCACGCACCATGTTCTGGCTGTGCTTGAGGTTGCTGCGCACCTCGGCACGGTTCACCGCCATGATGAGTGCGGTTGCCAGCACCCGTGCCTGATGCGGGGTAAGGTTGAGCTCACACCCCGGCGACTGAAGCGTCACCACCACGCGGTCGCGGCCGCTGCTATCTTCCTGCAGGGCGATGTCCAGTGCGCTGCCGGACTCCAGTTCGATCATTTCGCTATCTCCTTGTGTTGCATACACAAGGAATCGAGCAGGGTTCATGCCAGTCTTCCGTAAGGCGCGGAGTGCGCGGAAACCCGCATTAAAGCAGGCGGGCTTGACGGCCTGATGAAAAGACGCAGGCACCGCACTGACGAAGCCTCGTCAGTGCGGTGGGCGTGTTCGTCACTTCAGGGGGTTGGTGGCAAGCGGCGGAACTGTGCGGGCAGTGGCTGTGCGGTCGCGTGTCAGCAGGGTGTAGGCAACCGGAATGACGAACAGCGTCAGCAGGGTGCCGAGCAGCAGGCCGCCGACGATGACCCAGCCGATGGGCGAGCGCGATTCCGCCCCGGCGCCCGCTGCGAGTGCCAGCGGTACGGCGCCCAGCACCATCGCAGAGGTGGTCATCAGGATCGGCCGCAGACGCAGGCTGGCCGCTTCGATTACCGCCTCGCCTCTGGGCTTGCCGCGTTCACGCAGCTGGTTGGCGAATTCGACGATCAGGATGCCGTGTTTGGTGATCAGGCCGACCAGCATCACCAGCCCGATCTGGCTGTAGACGTTGAGCGTGGCGCCGGTGAGCTTCAGTGCCAGCAGCGCGCCGGTGGCGGCGAGCGGCACGGTGAGCATGATGATGAAGGGTGAAACGAAGCTCTCGAACTGCGCCGCCAGCACCAGGTAAATGATGATCAGCGCCAGCGCGAAGGTGATGGCGAGTGTCTGTCCGGATTCGCCGAATTCGCGCGACTGGCCGTCGAGCGCGGTGCGCGCGGATTTCGGCAGCGTTGCCTTGGCGGCCTGGTCCATGAAGGCGAGCGCCTCGCCCAGCGTGTAGCCGGGCGCGATGTTGGCCGAGATGATGGCGGCGCGCTGGCGGTCGAAGTGGTTGAGTTCCTTCGGCGCGACGGTTTCGGAAACGGCGACCAGGTTGGACAGCGGCGTCAGGCTGCCGCCCTGACCGCGCACATACAGCGCGGTCAGGTCCTGCGGGGTGGCGCGCGCGGCAGGGTCGAGCTGCACCACCACGTTGTACTGCTCGCCTGCCTGCTTGAAGCGGGTGACTTCGCGCCCGCCGAGCAGGGTTTCCAGGGTGCGCCCGATGGTGTCGATGCCGACCCCCATCTGCGCTGCCTTGTCGCGGTTGATGTCGACCTTGAGTTGCGGCTTGTTGAGCTTGAGATCGGTGTCGGCGTTGAGCAGTCCCGGGTATTCGCGCACCTTGGCCATCAGCGCTTCCACGGCCTGGTCCAGCTCGGCGTAGCTCGGCGCCTGCACCACGAACTGCAGCGGCGGATTGCGGAAGCTCTGGCCGAGCGAGGGCGGGTTGATCGGGAAGGCGAGCACGCCCGGCATGCCCATGAACATCTGCGGGCCGAGGCTTTCGGTGATCGCCATCTGGCTGCGGCTGCGTTCCTCCCACGGCGTCAGCGTCACGAACGACAGCGCGCTGTTGACCGGGTTGGGGCGTTCCAGCCCCGGCGCCACCACGACGAACGCCGTATTCACTTCGGGCACGCTCTGGTAGATGCCTTCGAGCTGGCGCGCATACTGGTCGGTGTATTGCAGGGTGGCACCTTCCGGCGCCAGCATGAAGCCGATGAAGAAGCCGCGATCCTCGGTCGGCGCCAGTTCGGATTTGAGCGATTTCAGGAGGCCGAAGGCGGCCGCCGCCACCAGCACAAATACCAGCACAACGATCAACGGATGCTTGATCACGCGCGTCAGGCCGCGGGTGTAGGCGTTGTTCAGCCCGTTCAGCACGCGCTCGCCAAAATTGAACCAGGCGTTATGGCTGGTTTGGTGGTGCAGGATCTTGCTCGCCAGCATCGGCGTCAGCGTCAATGCGACGAAGCCGGACACCAGCACCGCCGCCGCCACCGTCATCGCGAATTCGGTGAACAGCTTGCCGGTATTGCCCTCGGCAAACGCCAGTGGCGCGAACACCGCGACCAGCGTGAGCGTCATCGCCATCACCGCGAAACCGATTTCCCTGGCGCCCTTGACCGCCGCCTCGAATGGCGGCATGCCTTCCTCGATGTGGCGGTAGATGTTTTCCAGCATGACGATGGCATCGTCCACCACCAGGCCGATCGCCAGCACCAGTCCGAGCAGGGTCAGCACGTTGATAGTGAAGCCCATGGCGTAGAGGAAGATGAAGGCGCCGATCAGCGACACCGGGATGGTGACGAAGGGGATCAGGGTGGCGCGCCAGTTGCGCAGGAACAGGAAGATCACCCCCACGACCAGCACCATGGCTTCGAGCATGGTGGTGTACACGGCGTCGATCGATTTCTCGATGAAGATCGAGCTGTCGAAGCCGACCTTGAGCTGCATGCCTGCCGGCAGGGCGGCTTGCAGGCGCGGCAGCTCGGCCTTCACCGCGCGCGCGACTGCCAGCGTGTTGGCGGTCGACTGCTTGACGATGCCGAGCCCCACCGCGGCGCGGCCGTTGACGCGCACGACGTTGCGCTCGTCCTCGGCGCCGATCTCGGCGCGGCCGACGTCGGCCAGCCGCACCAGGATGCCGCCGCTGTCGCGGATGATGACCTGCTCGAACTGCGCCGGGGTGCGCAGGTCGGTTTCGGCCAGCACGGAAAACTCGCGCGTCTGGCTTTCGATGCGGCCGGAAGGCAGTTCGGTGTTCTGGCTGCGCAGCGCCGCCTCCACGTCCTGCACCGTCACCCCCAGCGCCGCCATGCGGTCGGGGTCGAGCCATATCCGCATGGCATAGCGGCGCTCGCCGCCGATGATGACCGAGGCGACGCCGGGCAGGGTCTTCAGCTGGTCGGCCACCACGCGGTCGGCGTAGTCGGTGATTTCCAGCGGCGACTGGCGGTCGCTCGAAAAAGCCAGCCAGATGATGGCCTGGGCGTCGGCTTCGATCTTGGCCACCACCGGGTCTTCCGTCTCGCTGGGCAGTTGGCCGCGCACCCGCGCCACGCGGTCGCGGGTGTCGTTGGCGGCGGCTTCGGGGTCGCGCGACTGGATGAACTCCACCGTGATCTGGCTGACTTCCTCGCGGCTCACCGATTTGATGGTGCGGATGCCCTCGATGCCGGACAGAGAATCTTCCAGCGGCTTGGTGATCTGGCTCTCCATCACCTCGGCAGAGGCGCCGGGATAGACCGTGCGCACCGATACCACCGGCGCGTCGATATTGGGGTATTCACGTACCGGCAGGCGGTCGAAGGCGATCAGGCCGACCAGGATGATGAGCAGGCTCATCACGGTGGCCAGCACCGGGCGGCGGATGGAAATATCGGAGAGGATCATGGATCGGTCTTCGCGGTTTGCCTGAATTGAGCGCGGTCAGCCCGGATCAGCGGGGCTTGCCGGCCTGCATTTTCTTCATCATCTGTGCCGCCTGCTCCAGCGTGACCACCGGCACGCCGGGGCGCAGCTTGATCTGGCCGTCGAGGATGACGGTGTCGCCGGCGGCAACGCCGGATACGATTTCGACCCGTCCCGGTTCGCGCTTGCCCAGCTTGACTTTGCGCAGGTCTGCCTTGCCGTCGACCGCCAGGAAAACGTACGAGCCATCCGGGCGCGGCACGATCGCCTGTTCGGGCAGCAGGATCGCGCTGGTCTTGCCGCCCAGATCGGCGGTGGCGCGAGCGAACATGCCGGGTTTGAGCACGCCGGCGGGATTGGCGATGCGCGCCCGCACCCGCACGTTGCGGCTGACCGGGTCGACCACCGGGTCGATGGCGTGCACCTTGCCGCTGAACGTCTGGCCGGGCAGGGCGTCGATGGTCAGGGTGACCGGCAGGCCGATACGCACCAGCGGCAGATAGATTTCGGGCACCGGCACCTCCAGCTTCAGGTTGCCGAGCGCATCCAGCCGCACGATGTCGTCGCCCTTGCTGATATAGGCGCCGGGGCTGACCTGGCGCAATCCGGCCAGGGCGGCAAACGGCGCGCGGATCACCGTCTTGTCGAGGGCAACCTGCTCCTGGCGCAGGCGCGCCCGCAGGATATCGAGGTTGGCGCGCGCTTCGTCGAGCGCCTGCCTGGAGATGAAATTCTGCGCAACCAGTTCCTCGCTGCGCCGGTAGCGGCTTTCCGCCAGCTTGAGATCGGCCTGGGCGGCGGCGAGACGGGCGCGCGGCTCGGCGGAATCGAGCACCACCAGCACCGCGCCTTTTTTCACCGGCTGGCCTTCCTTGAACAGCAGTTTGTCAATGCGGCCGTCGATTTCCGGGCGCAGTACCACGCTGTCCTCGGCAATCAGTGCGCCCACTGCGTTGACCGTGCTGGACACCGGGGTGGCACTTACTTTCATCATGTTGACCGGGATGAAGGGCGGGCCGCCCGTCTGGGCGAAAGCAAGCAACGGGGCGAACAGCAGGACGAGCAAGGCGCGCATGGCAGATTCCGCAAGAAGAACAAAGGGGTAGGGCAGGTGCGCACCTTATCATCAGTGCCATTGGGAAACAAAAGCTGCCTGAAAGAGTCCACTTACTCAAGTGCATTGCGGAAAATGAGCGCATACACTGAATGTTTCAGGGGGCACTATTTTTCACAGGATTTCATCATGCTGATACTCCACCCGAACGATATCGCCCCATCCGAAATCACCCCGCCTGAAATCTACCGGGAACGCCGCCGCTTCATGCAGGGTATGGGTGCGCTGGCGGTCGGCGCCGTTCTTGGCGTCGCGCCCGAGGCCAGGGCCGGTGCCAAACTGGCCGGCGTGCGACCCAGCGCCTACAGCATCGACGAAGACAAGACGCCATACAAGGACATCACCACCTACAACAATTTCTACGAATTCGGCACCGGCAAAGGCGACCCGTCGGAAAACGCAGGCAGCCTGAAAACGCGCCCATGGACGGTGGCGGTCGAGGGCGAGGTGGCCAATCCAAAAACGTACGACATCGATGCGTTGCTGAAACTTGCTCCGCTGGAAGAACGCGTCTACCGGATGCGCTGCGTCGAAGGCTGGTCGATGGTGATTCCGTGGGTGGGGTTCCCGCTGAAGGATCTCATCCGGCGCGTGGCGCCCACCGGCAACGCCAGATATGTCGAATTCGTGACCCTGAACGACCCCGAGCAGATGCCGGGATTGCGCCGGCGCATCCTGAGTTGGCCCTATGTCGAAGGTCTGCGGCTGGATGAAGCGATGCATCCGCTGGCGATCCTGGCGGTCGGCCTCTACGGCGAGGTGCTGCCCAATCAGAACGGCGCGCCGATCCGGCTGGTGGTGCCGTGGAAATACGGCTTCAAGAGCGCCAAGTCCATCGTCAAGATCCGCTTCGTCGAAAAGCCGCCGTTGACCACCTGGATGGCGGCCGCGCCGCGCGAGTATGGGTTCTATTCCAACGTCAACCCTGGCGTCGACCACCCGCGCTGGAGCCAGGCCAAGGAACGCCGCATCGGCGAACTGTTCAAGCGCGATACGCTGATGTTCAATGGCTACGGCGCACAGGTTGCCCAACTGTATCGAGGCATGGATCTGCAAAAATTCTTCTGATGTCCGCCACCGTGCGCACCCTTAAGGTTGGAGTCTTCCTGATTTGCCTGTTGCCGCTGGCGCGGCTGGTATATCTGGGGGGCGTCGGCGGTCTGGGGGCGAATCCGATCGAGTTCGTTACCCATTCCACCGGCACCTGGGCATTGACCGGGCTGATGGTGACGCTGTCCGTCACTCCGCTACGGCGCTTGACCGGTCAGACCGCTCTCGTCCGCTACCGGCGCATGCTGGGGCTGTTTGCCTTCTTTTACGCCTGCCTGCATTTCGTCACGTATATCTGGCTGGATCAATTCTTCGATCTGGCAGCTATCGCTAAGGACATCGTCAAGCGGCCTTTTGTTACCGTCGGTTTCGCGGCCTTCATTCTCCTTATTCCGCTCGCAGTGACATCGAACCATGCCATGATGCGCCGCCTAGGCCGCCGCTGGCAGCGGCTGCATCGCCTGATTTACCTGATTGCCCTGCTGGGTGTGGTCCACTACCTGTGGCTGGTGAAAAAGGACCTGACCGAGCCACTGATCTATGGAGGGATGCTTGCGCTGCTGCTGGCCCTGCGCCTGCCGTGGGGCGCGGTACTGCTGCAGACCGCACGCAACCGCTTCGTGCAGGCCGGCTCTTCAGGCATGCAGAGCCGGCTGTAACCCGTCGAGGGGGCCATGAAACGGGGGGCACATCCCCGGTCACGCCAATAAAAACGGGGGACAAGCCCCCGTTTCAGATTGGGCAATGCCCGACCTGTTAGAGCCCGAATGGCTTGATGACCGGTACCGCTGGTGCGGGCGCCGGTGCTGGAGCCGGCGCGGGTTTGGCGGCGACCGCCTTTTTCGCAACAGGCTTCCTGACTGCCGGAGCTTTCTTGGCTACCGGTTTTTTGACGGCCGGTTTTGCAGCGGCTTTCTTGGCTACCGGTTTTGCAGCCGGTTTTTTGGCTGCCGGTTTTGCAGCAGCTGCCCTGGCTACCGGTTTTTTGGCAGCGACGGCCTTTTTAGCCGGAGCGGCTTTTTTCGCCACCGGTTTTGCAGCGGCTTTCTTGGCTACCGGTTTTGCTGCCGGTTTTTTGGCGGCGACCGCTTTTTTCGCAACCGGTTTTTTGGCTGCCGGCGCGGCTTTCCTGGCTACCGGTTTTGCAGCCGGTTTTTTGGCTGCCGGTTTTGCAGCAGCTGCCCTGGCTACCGGTTTTTTGGCAGCGACGGCCTTTTTAGCTGGAGCGGCTTTTTTCGCCACCGGTTTTGCAGCGGCTTTCTTGGTTGCCGGTTTTGCCGCAGCCTTTTTGGCTACGGGCTTGGCTGCGGTTTTTTTGGCTACCGGTTTTGCTGCCGGTTTTTTGGCGGCAGGGGCCGCCTTCTTGGCCACCGGTTTGGCGGCGGGTTTTTTCACTGTTGCCATCTGTCACTCCTTAGAAGTTGAACACATTCACTTATCACTACAGCTTGAAGCCACGTGCAGTCAGAGTTTGCACTTCCAAAGCGTGGTACCGACAGGCGACCGGCTTGCCCGAAACCCGCTAAACACGGGCGATACCGAGGCTCCGCTTGGTGAGCCTCATTCTAGTTACTTTTCTTTCTGGTTCAATGGATAGTCAAGAGCTTGCGAACATAATTCGATGAAAAATGTCGCAGTCAAGCAAAATGTATCGATTCGATACTAAAAGAAAGAGAAAGGAACGCTTGACTTGTCCTGATGAAAGTCAATAAACAAGCCGTTCTCCAGCCATCAGGCTGCCCAGTGTTTCACGTTCACGGATGAGGTGGATTTCGTTTTTGTCTATCAGCACTTCGGCTGCCCGCGGGCGCGAATTGTAGTTCGACGCCATGCTCATGCCGTAGGCACCCGCCGAAAGCAGCGCCAGAAGATCGCCTTCCTCGATTGCGAGATCACGTGCAAAGCCAATGAAATCGCCGGTCTCGCAGATCGGGCCGACGATGTCGTAACGCTTTGCCAGGGTTGGGCGTTCGTCGACGGCGACGATTTCGTGATACGCCTCGTACAGCGCCGGGCGCATCAGGTCGTTCATCGCCGCGTCGACGATGGCGAAATGCTTGTCTTCACCGGGCTTCAGGTACTCGATGCGGGTGAGCAGCAGGCCTGCGTTGCCGACCAGCGAGCGCCCCGGTTCCAGCAGCAGCCTTTCCTGGCGGCCGGCAAAACGCGCCGCCAGTGCGCGGCCGTAGGCAGCCAGGTCGGGCGGCGTCTCGTCGCGATAGCGGATGCCGACGCCGCCGCCGAGGTCGATGTGGTGCAGCACGATGCCCTCGGCGGCCAGGCTGTCGACCAGCGCCAGTACGCGGTCTGCGGCATCGGCCAGCGGCGACAGGTCGATCAGCTGTGAACCGATGTGGCAGTCGATGCCGGTGATTTTCAGGTTCGGCAGGCTGGCGGCCAGGCGATACAGCGCCGGTGCATCGGTGATCGGCACGCCGAACTTGTTTTCCTTGAGTCCGGTGGAGATATAGGGGTGGGTCTTCGGATCGACGTCGGGATTGACGCGGAACGACACCGGCGCGATCTTGCCCAGCTCGCCCGCCACGCGATTCAAGCGATGCAGTTCGCTGGCCGACTCGACGTTGAAGCAGAGGATGCCGGCATCGAGCGCGGCGCGCATCTCGCCGGCTGTCTTGCCGACGCCCGAGAACACCACCTTGCCGGGATCGCCGCCGGCTGCCAGCACGCGGGCGAGTTCACCGCCGGAGACGATGTCGAAGCCGGCGCCGAGGCGGGCGAACAGGTTGAGGATCGCCAGGTTGGAGTTCGCCTTGACCGCGTAACAGATCAGGTGCGGGGTGGCGGCAAATGCTTCGGCGTAGGCCTGGTAGGCGGCTTCGAGCGCCTGCCGGGAATAGACATAGAGCGGCGTGCCGAAACGCTCGGCAAGGATGTTCAGCGCCACGCCTTCGAGATGGAGGCGGCCGTCGATGCGATGCAGGGTATTCAACCTTGATTCCTCGGTTGACCGCTCATTGCACCTTGAGAGGACGCATGGATGCGGCCGTAATTGCTTTCGATTAAGTTCGTCATTCGGGTGGGAGCGCTACGCGGCCAATTGCACAGTTTCCATGCCGCCTGGCTGCGTTGCTTCTTCTTGCGGGGGAATACCCCGCCGCGTCGTCGCGCCTTGCCATGCGGCACGCAAACAGCGCACTAGGCCGCGTTCAACCAAGGAATCAAGGTTCAATTGGAAGTCCGTTGCGGTGCGGGGGAATTTTCGGGAAGATACAGGCCACCCTTGGAGCCGCAGGCGGTCAGTCCCAGCCCGCACAGCAACAGGGACACTATATATAAAGTGCGCAGTTTCATGCGCGAAATGTTAGCACGGGACATCATGACTGAAATTGAATTCAACCAGGCCGCCAGCACCACCCTGGCCCGCATCGAACAGGTGCTGGAAGACGCCGATCTGGATTTCGAGACGCCGGCCGACGGCATCATCGAGGTCGAGTTCGACGACGGCAGCAAGATCATCATCAACCGTCATGGCGTGGCGCGCGAAATATGGGTGGCCGCGCGCTCGGGCGGCTTCCACTTCAAGCCGCAGGGTGCGGGCTGGGTCGACACCAAGAGTGGCGAGCCGCTCCATGACAAGCTGGCCGCGCTGATCGCCGCACAGGGCGGCGTCATGGTCCGCTTCTGATCCAGGCTGAAATTTGAAAAGCCAGGCGCTCACCCTGTTCGATCTGGTCGAGCGCCTGTCGTTGCTGACCCGGGCCGACTTGCGGCAGGCGGGCGCGGCGCAGGGCCTGCAGCCGGTGCACCTGCAGGTGCTGTTCTATCTCAACCAGGCCAACCGCTTCAGCAACACCCCGCAGGCGCTGACCGAATACCTCGGGCTGACCAAGGGCACGGTGTCGCAGACCGTGCTGGTGCTGGCGCGCCGGCGCCTGATCTCGCGTTATGCCGATCCGCGCGACGGCCGGGTGGTGCGGCTGATCCTGGCCGAAGGCGGCACCACGCTCCTGAAGACGCTCTCCGCCGGCGGCGCCTGGCGCGACATCGTGCAGACCGCCAGCCCGGCGCGGGTGAGTTCGGCGATGGTGGTGCTGCGGCAGGTGCTGGCGCAGGTGCAGGCGCAAAGCGGCAAGCGCAGCTTCGGCGTGTGCGCCACCTGCCGCCACAATCAGCGGCTGGGGCCGCGCAGCTATTTCTGTGGGCTGCTGCAGGAAAAACTCTCCAGTCCCGAGGTGCGGCGGATCTGCCGCGAGCATGCGCCGCCCGTGGCGCCGGAGACGGCTTAAATCCGCTGCCGCGCGCGCGCGATGGCCGCGCGCAC
>ERZ761609.936-NODE-936-length-29316-cov-31.639964_pt1 | contig 29316 bp, 25 predicted proteins | sample MGYA00511163_ERZ761609 | MGnify/ENA primary metagenome ERZ761609 (study PRJEB28899, sample SAMN02445070) | bioreactor sludge metagenome | biome: EBPR sludge | place: Australia: Brisbane, Thorneside Wastewater Treatment Plant | collected 2011-12-16 ... | reverse complement strand
GGCCCGCGCAGATCTCGCCGCCACACTGCAATTGCCGGCCGAAGCGCTGCCGGAGTACCACCCGTCCGCCAGAGTCTCCGGCAGCATCATCTCCGTGGGTTCGGACACCCTGAACAACCTCATGACCCTGTGGGCCGAGGGCTTCAAGGCCTGGCACCCGGAAGTGATCCTCCAGGTCGAGGGCAAAGGCTCCGCCACCGCTCCCCCGGCGCTCATCGCCGGCACATGCCAGCTCGGGCCGATGAGCCGGCCGATGAAACAGGAGGAGCTGGACGCCTTTGAAAAAAAATTCGGCCATCCGCCCCTGGCCGTGCGCGTGGCAGTGGACGCGCTGGCCGTCTTCGCCCACAAGGACAACCCCGCGCGCGGACTCACCCTGGCACAGCTCGATGCCGCCTTCTCCTCCACCCGCCGAATGGGCGCGCCTGCGGACATCACGGAGTGGGCCGCGCTCGGCGTGCCCGGATGGGCAGGGCGGCCCGTATCGCTCTACGGGCGCAACAGCGCCTCGGGCACCTACGGCTTTTTCAAGGAGCATGTGCTGGGTCGGGGCGACTTCAAAAGCAGCGTCAAAGAGCAGCCCGGCTCCTCCTCCGTGGTGCAGAGCGTCAGCGCGGACACCCACGCCATCGGCTACACCGGCATCGGCTACCTGACCTCCGGCGTGCGCGTGCTGCCGGTGGGGCAGGAGGAGGGCGGCTTCGCCCTGCCAACCTATGAGAACTGCATCAACGGCAGCTACCCCCTGGCGCGCTTCCTCCTCATCTACCTGAACAAAAAACCCGGCCGCCCGCTGGATGCCGCCACCGCCGAGTTTGTGCGCTACGTTCACAGCCGCGAAGGCCAGCGCGTTGTCGTCAAAGACGGCTACTACCCCCTGCCCGCCCAGGTCATCGAGGAGACACGCGCGCTGCTGGCGCGGTGATGGCGACAGGCGCAGGGTGATGACTGGAACTGAAAGTGGTCAGGCGTTGGCAGGAACGCCATCATCGCCCGGCAATTCGTACTGTGATTCGAGATCAGTCACTGTGAACACCCTCAAGGGAATTCCATCGTCGTCTTGCGAAGCTTCCAGTTCCTGCCAGAGCAGTTCCGCACCATCCTCGAATTCGTCGTAGATCGGCAGAAGATCAGTGACCCCGATGAACTCTTGATGTCCGGAGAAGGCTTTGTTTCCGACCCTCGCATTAGCTGCCCCCAATTCGGCGGCCTTTCGGAATGCCGTTCTCCAGTCACCAGCCTTGATGAGCCGGTAATTGTTCCAGTAAGTAGGCCGGTCCGTGTTCGAGTGTTTCTCTAATAGGCCGGCAATCCACCACCCGGTTCGACTGGTTGCAGGCTTCTTCATGGTGGGGAGTATGTCTTGGCATTGTCCAAGCTATGCCGTCCGCCTGGGAGGAGCAGCGCGGAGACAGGAGGGCGGATTGGAGTTGCTGCGGGAAGCATGGCCGGCGGCGTGGCGGATTTGCTCAGTCCCGGCGGAAGACCGCCCTCCAGAACCGGAACCAGCGTGAGCGCTGTCCGGCAGTCGTGGTGGCGGCAAAGGAAGGCCGCTCCCGCACACCATAACGCGATACATCCTCCGCCTCCGAATGCGGAACCGCCACACTCGCCCCGCCCGGAAGCAGCAGGGCGTAGGGATGACCGACGCAGCAGGTGCAGTCCCCGTAGCGATACGACAACACCTCGCCGATCTCATTCGGAAACACGGGGCACAGCCTGGCAAGGCGCTCATGCTGCCGGGGCGTGAGAGTGAGACGGCGTGTCTGGGACACCTGCGCCCGCTGCTCGGCGGACATATGCAGCACTGTGTGCGGCACGGTCACTCGTCCTGTCACGCGATCAAAGGGCACGCCATCGGCGCGAACTGCGGCGGCGGAAGCGAGCGCCATCAGAGACGCGGCACAGAGAAATTTCATGAACCGAGTTTCTGGATTCGGGCTTTGGCAGTCAATCCTTTTTCCGCTCCTTGCGCGCGCTCCGCCCCCACCCGAAAAGCGGCGGAACGCTGCTTCCACTGCGGAGTTCGAGCTTCGAACTTCCCCCATTTCGCATTCCACATTCCATCCCAGGCAGTCACCTGGCTGGCAGGGCCTTGGGGGGGTGGCGGTCGGCTTCGATCCAGCCTTTGACCAGAGGCCAAAAGACGGCGGCGGGCAGGGCGAAGGTGGTGATGCGGTCCACGCGGGCGATGTTGATACCGAGGGGGCGGCCGGAAAGGTCGAGCAGGGGGCCGCCCATGTCGGCAGGGCCGAGGGGGAGGTCGTGCTGGAGGATTTTTTCAAAGCTGTCGGTGCGCAGGGAGATGCCGCCGTTGGCGAAGTCCTCGCCCTCCCAGTTGTTGAGGACTTTGGAGCGGCTGGCGAGCCGGACTTTGCAGGCGCGCTCCCTGCCGTCGCGGAGGTATTTGACCGCGACGATCTCGCCGGGCTGGCGCTTGGAGATGAGCTGGCTGACTTGGCTGAACTGGCTGAGGGTGTCGTCATCGAGGCTGAGCAGGATGTCCCCATCGCGCAGGCCGGCGGCGCGGGCGGGGCTGTCCTCGGCGACGGCGAGGACGCGGACACCTTTGCCCCCGGGGGCGGGTTTTTCATCCATGCGCACGCCGATGGCGGCGCCGAGGCCGGGGATCTGCCGGGAGCTGGCGCTGATGACGCCGAGGCGGAGCTGGCCGTCGGCGGCGGGGGCGGTGATCCACTGGCCGAAGGCAGGGGCTTTGGCGTCGGCGGTGAAGGGGATGGCGGTGACGCCGGTGACGCCGATGGCCTGGGCGAGCACGAGGTCGTGCCGGGTGTCGCGCCGTATCTCGCGCAGGGCGGCGAGGCTGCCGTCGGCGAGGCGGACCTGGAGTTTTTCGAGTTCGGGCGCCTCGCTGGCTTTGGTGATGAGGTAGCCGTCCTCGCCGACCCAGGTGGCGAGCGCGGCGGCGCGGCCGCCGGTGTCCACGAGGCGGGCGGTGGCTTTGATGGCCTGGCGATGCACGGGGTCGAGGGCGAGAAGGGTGCGGCTGCCGTTTTTGCGGTCCTCGGGCTGGAGGGAGGGGCGCATCTCGGCGGAGGCACCGGCGGCGAGGAGGATGAGGCAAAGGGCGGGGCGCATGGCGGGTCAGCCTTCCTCTTTGGGGCGGTGGCCGAGGGTGACGGAGACTTCGCGCTCCTGGCCGCCTTTTTTAAGGCGGAGGCGCACCTGGTCGCCCGCGGCGCGGAGCTTGACGGCGTTGGAGAGGTGGGAGAGGCCGCCGAGCGGCTCGCCATCCAGGGCGAGGATGCTCTCGCCGGGCAGGACGCCGGCTTTTTCGGAGGGTGAGCCGGCGAGGACTTCGAGGACTTCGAGCAGTTCGGTGTCGGGGTTGACATCGGCGGCGAGGCCGAGGTAGCCGCCGCTGCCGGTGCCCCAGGTGCGGATGACGAGGCTGCTTTTCATCTCGTCCCAGGCGCGGAGGAAGGGGGCCATGGAGACGTGCATGTTTTCGTCGCGCTTTTCCCAGATCTGGCTGTGGATGCCGATGACCTCGCCTTTGAGGTTGAAGAGCGGGCCGCCGGAGTCGCCGCCCATGAGCACGCAGTCGGTCTGGAGGGAGTTGGCGGTCTGGCGGATGATGCGCCCGACGCGCAGGACGACGCCGCGCGCCTTGTCGAAGCCGCCGGGGTGGCCGAGGGCGAAGCACCACTCTCCAGGCTGGGCCTCGATGACGCGGCGGGAGACGGCGGCGTGGGGCCAGTCGCGCTTGGTGTCGTTGAGCTGGAGCAGGGCGGCGTCGGTGGTTTTGTCGAGGCCGAGCGTGGTGCCGGTGACGCGCCTGCCGTCCTCGAGCACAACGCGCAGCTCGCGCCCCGGTGTCTCTGCGACATGGGCGGCGGTGAGGACGAGGCCGCTTTTGTCAATGATGACGCCGCTGGCGGTGCCGTCCCCGGTGAGGATGGCGACGACGGCGGGCCGCGCGGCGGGGAACAGATCGCGCACGGCATCCTGGATGGCCTGGAGCCGCTCCAAAGTGACGGGCGGGTCTGGCAGGTCCGCGGCGAGCAGGGCGGGGAAAAGGAGCGCGGTCAGGAAAATCGGTCTCATGATGGACGGAAGGTAGAACGCCGGCGGCGTGGGCTTTTGTCTGACAATGCAAAGCGGGAAACGGGCCAAAAAAAACTCGCGCGACAGGCGCGGCTCAGCGCTTCACGCTGAAGACGGGCGACCACATGCCGAGGTACTCGCGCGTCCACCACTCGCCGGTCTGGCGGCGGTGGGCGGGGGAGCTGAAGCGGTAGCGGTAGAGCTTGGCGCGGACGTGGCGGATGTCCTCCACGGGCAGGGGCGGCGGCTCCACCAGCGCCCAGACGGCGGGCTTTTTCTCCAGCAGGCAGGCGGCAAAACGGCCGAACCAGTAAAGCGGGGAGCCGGGCTGCGAGTCGCGGCGCGGATCGAATCCGGGGGCGAGCGCGGCGAACCACATCTGCCAGTCGAGCCTCGGCTGATGCGGGGCGGCAAAGCCGGGCGCGCGGTCCTGGCGGCCGGGCTTCCATTTAAACTCCAGCGGCTGCCAGAGCGCGCCGTCATCGCTGACCTCGACGATGATCTCCGGGCGCTCGGTGGTCATGGCCTGGAAGAGGCCGTAGGCATTGAAGCTGCGCAGGGACTGGGTGCGGGCGTAAAACTGGCGCGCCCACTCCGGCATGAAGCCGCGGTGCCAGGAGACTCGCCCGGCCATAAACAAATCCGCCGCCGCCAGGGTCAGCAGCAGGCACAGCGGCGCGAAGGCGAGCGCGGGCCACTGCCGCCAGTGCCAGCGCGGCGGCGGAGGCGCCCCATCATCAAGCCGCAGCCAGGCGCGCAGCCTGCGCGGCCAGCTTGTGTCGTCGAGCAGGCAGAGAGCGAGCGCGGCGGTGAGGAGGTTGAAGAAATTGTAGCTCCCGGTGGCGAAGATGAGCGCCATGAGCAGCACGAAACCGCCCGCCGCCGCGCGCCTGCCCCAGCGCCCGAGCACGATGGCAAAGGGCAGCCCCGTCTCGATGACATGCATGGCCGCGCACGAGGCGGTGTGCAGCCAGCGCGGCAGATGATGCGCAAACCAGGAGAGGCCGTTGGGCAGCGGCTGCGTCTCGTAGTGGTGCAAGAGCGCGGTGCATTCCCACCAGGTGCTGTCGCCGCCCGCCAGCTTGACGAAGCCGGAAAGAAACATCAACCGGAAGACCAGCCAGTGCAGCAGCACCACGGACATCCAGGGTGGATCACCCGGCGCGGCGCGCAGTCCGCCGGGCCGCAACGACCACGGCGCCACGAAGACACCGAGCAGCCCCGCCTCCAGCAGCAGGGCATCCCATTGATAGCCCATGAAGATTTCACCCACCGCCGCCAGCGAGAGGTAGGCGGCCCAGAGCACCAGCAGCAGCGGCCCCTGCCAGAGGCCCGCCATGACCAGCAAAGCCAGCCCGCAGCAGCCCCAGCAGAGCATTTGTGCAAAAGCGTCGTCACTGCGCCAGCGCAGCACGGAGGGGTACTCCAGCCAGAGCGTGGTCTGCTCCCGCGCCTCGTAGGCGTGGATGTTTTCGACGATCTGCGGCACGGGCAGGATGCCCTCCTCGCCGAGCAGCCCCTCCCATTGCACCGCCCAGGAGGCGAAGGCGCAGAGGTAAACCACGGCCAGCAGGCGGGGAAAAACCCAGCGCGTCACGCGGTAGCGGCCCGGTCTCCAGTTGCCCGCGCCAGATGGCTGTGAGTCGGGGGCCATCGCTCAAGAATAGGCGGCTCAAGCTGCCAGGGACGCGGCTTTCACCCGCAGCGCGGCGGCGCGCTCGTGGGCTTGCTCATCCGGGGCGAGCATATCCAGGTGCTCCAGCGCCTCCCTGCCGAGGCCAAGCTCCAGGTAGCCCTCGGCCACCGCGAGACGCGCCTCGAAATCGAGCGCGGAGTCCGGCTTTTCCGCGAGCACGACCGCCGCCAGCCGGTGCTCCGCTTTGTCCGCACCAGCGGCCAGGCTGGCCGGATCGGGTTCCGTTTTGGCGAGGTAAACCCAGCCGTCGCCGTCTTTCTGAATGCGCCATTGATTCCATGCGAGGACCAGGGCCAGTCCGGCCAGCGCGGTGACGGTTTCGAGGATGAAAGGCGTGGCCAGCAGTCCGAGGATGTTCATCACGCCCTTGGCGGCGACCTCGCGCGCCGTGGCGCTGAAAACGAGGGCGGGAATGAGCACGGCGAGAAAGGCCGCCGTCCAGAGCAGCGGCGGCAGCCACCAGCGTTTGGGGAGTCCGTTCGGGGTCATGCCCCAGACTAGCAGCCCGCCGCGCGGCGCGCCAGCGCGCATTGCGCCTCAACTTCCCCGGCCAGCAGACCGCAAGTCCGGCAGCGCCGTCTTTTCCATCGCATGCAGGGGCACAGGCTCCGGCGGAGGCTGCGGCAGCACCGAGGCGGGCCGGCCGGGAAAATTCAGCAGCCGGGCCATGCGCAAATGCATGCCGCTGTAAACTCCGCCGCCGAGGATGAGGGTGAGGACGGCCAGGGCGAGCGTGAGCGGGCGGAGCGGTCCTCGCCGGGGTTTGGCCTGTGGCGGAGGAGCACCGTGCCACACGCTGTTGCTGTTTTCGAGGCGGAGCGGAGCGGGGCGGCTCGCGCCCAGGGCCAGCCAGGCCAGAAGCTCGCTGGTGTCCACATCAAGATGCCTGCTGTAGATTCTCAAAAAGGCCCTGGCGTAGGCCAGATTGCCAAAGGCGGCGTAATCATCCGCCTCCATGAGGGCCAGTTGGCGCTCCGGGATTCTTGTCTCATGCGCCGCTTCGGCCAGCGTCCAGCCGCGCGCGAGACGCGCGTTAAGAAGCTGGGAACCGACAAGGGGTGGCATAGGGAGCAAATAAAGATTTTTCGGATTCTGGCAATTTGCCCGCCAAAAGGAAACCTCATTTTTGCCAAACGCTGAAAATTCACTCCGCCGTCGTGTCCAACTCCAGGTTGTCAATGAGCCGCGCCTTCCCGAAATACACCGCCAGCGCCAGCAGCCCGGAGCGGTCCGCCACGGCCTGCGGCTGGAGGGTGTGCTTGTCCACGAGCGCCGCGTAATCCACTTGGCCCAGCGGAGCCGAACGGGCGAGATGCCCGCGCAAGACAGAGAGGAGCGTGTCGGCAGATGCGCTGCCGCCCAACCAGCAATCACGCGCCTCACGCAACGCGGCATGAAGCGCGGGAGCCTGGGCGCGCTCTTCGGGTGCGAGGTAGCGGTTGCGCGAGCTCATCGCCAGGCCGTCGCCCTCGCGCACAGTGTCGAGGCCGTGAATGCGCACGGGGAAATCGAGATCGCGCACCAGACGGCGGATGATGGCGAGCTGCTGCCAGTCCTTTTTGCCAAAGACCGCCTCATCGGGCTGCACCAGGTTGAAGAGCTTCGCCACCACGGTGCAGACGCCGTCGAAGTGGCCGGGCCGGCTGGCGCCGCAAAGCACACGGGAGAGGCTGCCTTCGAGAATCTGGATGCTGCGGTCGGCGTGATAGACCTCCCGCACCGGAGGGGCAAAGACGAGGTCGGCCCCGGCCTGCGCGCACAGCTCCAGGTCCGCCTCCAGCGTGCGCGGGTAGCGGTCAAAGTCCTCGTTCGGGCCGAACTGCAGCGGGTTCACAAAAATGCTCGCCACCACGCGCGCCTCCGTGCCCGCGCACCGGCGCGCCTCGCGCACGAGCGCGGCATGGCCCGCGTGCAGCGCGCCCATGGTGGGCACAAAGACGACCCTTCCAGCCCCGCCACGCCAGGCCCGCAAGTCCGCCACTGTCTCCACGCATTTCATGATTTCAGATCCCTGGATTCAAAGACCGCCGCCCCCAGCACAAACAAGCTGGCATTCACCGCCGCGATCACCGCGAAGCTGCGGATGACCACCGGCCATGCCACATCCTCGGCCAACACCCGCGCCCAGGCGGCCATGTGCTTCGTCAGCAAAAGGTGGTCGTAGCTTTCCATGAAGCCCGTGTTGCGCAGGATCATGTCAATCAACACATAGGACAGCGCGCCGATGGTGGCCGCCGACGGCTTGATGGGGAAGCAGGAGAGAAAAAAGGCGATGCTGCTCACCACCGTCATCGCCAGCGCCAGGAACAGCGACGCCGAGGCAAACTTCGCCATGCCGTCGCCCCACTCGTAAAACACCAGCAGCCCCACCTCAGGCGCCATCGCAAAGAAACCGCCGCCCCAGCCCTTGATGGCCACGCCGAGCGCGAAGGCCGACCACGCGATGAACTGCACGAGAACCACCGTGTAGCCCAGACAGGTGAGGTATTTGATGAAAAGCAGCCGCACCCGGCTCACCGGCCGCACCAGCAGCAGGCGGTAGTGGCCGTCCTCGCCCTCCTTCGCCACGATGTCGCCCGCCACCAGGGCCAGATAGATGGCGCCGAGGATGAGCACGGAGAAGCCGAGGATCATCTGCGCCAGCGTCAGCGCCGAGTAGTATTCCGAAAAAGCCTGCCCCTGGCGGGAAATGATGCGCTCGAAAATGCGCTCCACTCCTTGCAGCCGGAAGACGACGAGCAGCACGATCTCCAGAAGCAAAAACGCGCCAAACCCGATGTAGGTGCGGCGTCTGGCGAAGAGCTTCAAAAGCTCGCCCTGCCATTGTTGGAGAAAGAGGGACATGCGGGCGGATTCGAAGTCCGGGAAAACGCGCCGCGCAATCAGGAATGTGGCCGCGCGCCGCCGGGAGGCGGCGCTGCAAAATCGGCGGAAAATTCCCATTGCGCCAAAGACCCGGGGAGGCTGTCATGGCGGCGCTATGCAAATCATCTCCGTCCTCATCGGCATCATCTGCGCCATCCTGCTCATCCCCGGCATCATCCCGTTTCTGGGCTGGCTGCAGTGGGCCACACTCGCGGGCAGCATCGTCGGCATCATCTTCGGCGCCTTCCCGAAACGCAAAATCGGCCTCATCATCAACGTCGCCGTGGCCCTCGTCGCCGCCCTCCGCCTGTTCCTCGGCGGCGGCTTGGTTTGACAATCTTTCGCTATTTCGGCAGTCAGTAAAGCGGGCCGGCGGACACTCACCTCCGGAATTCACAGCGTGCGCGGATTACCCCCAGGATGGAGCCTTGGATTTGGTGCATGATCCGCTCACTCCACCAGCCGGCGTAGCTGTTGAACATTGTGGACAGGCGGTGGGTGCTCCAAAGATGCAGCACGCATGAATTTTCATCCCGCGCCTCGATTTCATAAGTGCCGTCCAGGACGTCATAGAAGCGCCCGCCCACGATGATGTGCTCGTCAAAGGCATTGCGCGGGATGAATTCAGGATCGGCCTTGATGGTGAACGACAATTTTGATGCGGCTCCCAATGCGTGACCACCTCGTAAAAAGAGACTTCGCGCTCAAAAGTGGCGAGACGCCTGCCTCCCACACCCTCGTGATCCAGCGTGGCCGCGATGGGGCGGGGAAAACCCAGTGTGTAAATCCACCGCCAGTCCAGTTCCCCGGGATGAATGGCCTCCACGGTCTTGATGTGGTCCCACACGCGACCGGCGGGAGCATGAATGACGATGGAGTCGCGCATGACCCGTGTCTCGTGCGGCCTTTGCCACATCTGCTCGACAGGCGAGACCAGATAGGGCAGCAGCACCCAGACGGTGATCTGAAGCCTGCCGCCATCAAAACGGCGCAGTATGACACTCATGAGCCAGCCGCCAAGAAGCGCGAATGGCGAGACAATCGGAGCCGCCAGCAGAACACAAAACAGGGCCTCAAGTTGGAATAACAAACTTCCGCACAATAACAGCAGCATCGTGATCATCGGCGCCCCCAACGCCCAAAAACGGCCGGGCTGATCCAGTTTGTAACCCAGAAAGCAAACCAGCGCTCCCAGGCTCAACGGCATGCTGTAGAGGAAGGAGGCTGAGACAATCTGAAGCCACCCCTGCAGCGGTCCCCACGCGAACAGTAATCTGCACACGAGGCCATAAAATGCGGCCGTGCCAAAGATGATGAGCCAGGAGCGCAGTTTGTGGGTCATGCGCGGCATTCAATCCCCGCGCCGCATGTAAGCAAGGCATATGTCCAGCCGGGTATTTTCACTTCTTTCAACACGAGCGAAACCTGTTCATCAAACGGATGCTGTGCGCCACGGCCTGCAGAGTGAGAAAGTTCTCCGCGTCACCTCAAAAAATCAAAAAACCCGGCGCGTTTATCCGCGCCGGGTTTTTCTTGGGGCCGTTATCAGGAGTTGTAGGCGGACTCGCCGTGCTCGGCCAGGTCGAGGCCCTGGCGCTCCTGCTCGGCGGTGACGCGCAGCGGCATGAAGAGGGAGATGACTTTCAAAATGAGCCAGCTTCCCGCGGCGGAGAGGACGATGGTGTAAAGCGCGGCGAGGCTCTGGGTGGCGAGCTGGGGTGCGATCTCGAAATCACCCAGGCCGCCGGCAAAGGAGGTGGAGCCGAAGACCGCGACCAGGATCGTGCCGATAAAACCGCCCACTCCGTGGACGCCGAAGACATCCAGCGAGTCATCATAGCGGAACTTCTTTTTGAGTTTGGCGCAGGCATACCAGCACACCAGGGCTGACGCCGCGCCGATGCAGACCGCGCCCAGCGGCCCCACCTTCCCCGATGCCGGGGTAATCGCCGCCAGACCCGCGATGCAGCCGGTGGCCACGCCCAGGGCGCTCGGTTTGCCAAGCAGCTTCCACTCCACCGCCATCCACACCAGCGCCGCCGTGCAGGAGGAGAGATGCGTCACCAGCAGCGTCATCGCCGCCGTGCCGCCGGCGCCGAGCTGGCTGCCCGCGTTGAAGCCGAACCAGCCCACCCAAAGCATCGCCGCGCCGACCATGGTCAGCGGCAGATTGTGCGGCATGATCTGCCCGGTCGGGTGGTCCTGGCGCGGCCCGACCACGACGCACAGCACCAAAGCCGCCACGCCTGCCGTGATGTGGACGACAATGCCGCCGGCCAGGTCAATGACATTCGTCAGCCCCAGGAAGGCGCCCGCCTTGTGCCACACGCCGTAGCAGCAGGGCACATACACCAGCAGGCTCCAGGCGATGCTAAAGATCATGATGGCGCTGAATTTCATCCTCTCGGCGAAGGCGCCCACGAACAACCCCGGCGTGATCAGGAAAAACATCATCTGGTAGGCGCAGTGCAGCACCTCCGGGATGGTGGAGCAGTCGGCCCGGGCCGTGTCCGTGGTCACTCCGGAAAGGAATGCCTTGCCTAGGCCGCCGATGAAAAAGCTGCCGTCCGTGAAGGCCAGCGAGTAACCGCACGCCATCCACACCAGGCTGAGCACGCAGGTCAGCACGAAGCACTGCATGAAGATGGAGAGCACGTTGCGCGCGCGCACCAGGCCGGCGTAAAACAGCGCCAGCCCCGGGATCATCATGAACAGGACAAGCGCGGTGGATGCCAGCATCCAGGCGGTGTCCCCGGATTCGATGGTGGACTCGGCGGCATGGGCGGGGACGGAGCCGGCGAGAAACGCAAATGCAGCGGCCACGCCAATGCTGGCGCGCCGCGCTTTCGGGAGCGGTGGTTGGGTCATGGTTGTTGGGTGAGGTTGGGACTCACCCAATAGCACCATTCCGGGAAAAAATTAGCAAGCTTTTGCCAAAACCGGGGATTTTGCCGCGTCCCCAGAAACCGGCTCAGTTCACAAAACGGATGCTCCCGGCCTGGCCTGCGGCCATGGCGGCGTGCTGGGCGTCGCTGCAGGCGCGGTCAATCGGGGCGTCGGGTTCGGCTTCGCTGGGGGTGAGAAGCCCCTGGGAGATCATCCACTGCTCCACTTCCTCGCCGCTGATGTCGGGCAGCATGGTGCCGTTGATTTCGACGCAGGGGCTGAGGGGCTGGCCGCTCTTTTGCTCCATCTCCCAGCGGAAGGCCGGATTCTTGATGATGTCCTTTTCCTCGTAGTCGAGGCCGTATTTGCGGAAGATGGCGCGAACGCCCTCGCTCCAGCCGCAGTAGGTTTTCAAGTAGGCGGTGATTTTCGGTGTGCTCATGATGGTGTGTGCGGGTTGTGTGTGCGGAGTGTGTTACGTCTGGCGGCCCTGTCCAGCTCGGAACGGAGCGGGATCAGCGGAAGAATTTTTTCGCCTTCTCAAAGAAGCTCTCCTCCATGCCGGAGGAGTGCGCCTCGCCGAAGGAGGCTGCGAACGCCTCAAGATGCGCGCGCTGCTCGGAGGTGAGCTTGGTGGGAACGGCGATCTGGACGTGGACGTAGAGGTCGCCGTGGCGGTCCTCGCCGAGCACTTTGACGCCTTTGCCGCGCAGGCGGAAGGTGGTGCCGTTCTGGGTGCCGGAGGGCACTTTCAAGTTGGCCTTGCCCTCAAGGGTGGGCACGGTGATTTCGCCTCCGAGCGCGGCGGTGGCAAAGGAGAGTGGCATCTGGCAGTGGAGGTCGTCGCCCTCGCGTTCGAACACATCGTGGGCGCGGATGTGAACGACGATGTAGAGATCGCCAGGCGGGCCGCCCTTGCTGCCGTGATCGCCGTTGCCGCTGGAACGCAGGCGCGATCCGTCCTCGATGCCGGCGGGAACTTTGACACGGACCTTGGTGCGCTCCCTGGCTTTGCCGGTCCCCGAGCAGGCGCGGCAGGGGTCGCTGACGACCTCGCCACTGCCGCCGCAGTCGGGGCAGGTCTGCTGAATCTGGAAGAACCCGCGCGAGGAGATGACCTGACCGACGCCGCCGCAGGTGGGGCAGGATTTGCGCCCGGAGCCGCTGTTTGAGCCGCTGCCGTGGCAGGATTTGCAGGAGTTGAGGCGCTCGTATTCGATCTCGCGCTCGCAGCCGTGGGCGGCCTCCTCAAGGGTGATCTCCATGCCATAACGGAGGTCGCTGCCGCGCTGGGGTCCGTCCCGGCGCTGGCGTCCGCCATTGCCTCCGCCGCCGCCAAAGAAGGTTTCAAAAATGCCGCCTCCACCGCCGCCGCCGAAGACTTCGCGGAATATGTCGAAGGGATCGTGAAAGCCGCCGCCTGCCGCGCCGCCAGGGCCGCCCATGCCGCCGGAGAATGCCTGGTGGCCGTAGCGGTCATAGGCGGCGCGTTTCTGGTCGTCGCTGAGCACATCGTAGGCCTCGCTGACCTCCTTGAACTTTTCCTCGGCGCTTTTGTCACCGGGATTCTTGTCGGGATGGTATTTGACGGCGAGCTTGCGGTAGGCCTTTTTGAGGTCGTCGGCTGAGGCGTCGCGGGGTGTGCCGAGAACTTCGTAATAGTCGCGTTTGTCTGCCATTCGGGTGGAAAAATAGGGGGTCAGGCGGATGCCGCACCGGCTTCGATTGCGTCGGGGGCGGCGGGCGGTCCCGATGAAACAACGACGCTGGCTGCGCGCAGGAGGCGGTCTTTGAGCTTGTAGCCGCGGCGGCTGACACGGAGGACGGTGCCTTCGGCGGCCGTGTCACTGGCCTCCTGGGCGACGGCGTCGTGGAGGTTGGGATCGAAGGGCTTGGCGAGGGCCTCGACTTCCTGCACTCCCATGTCGCGGAGGAAATCGGCGATCTGGCGCTGCACCATGCTCATGCCCATGAAGATCATGGACGTTTCTGACTCGGCGCGCGCGGCTTCGAGGCCCATTTCGAAGTTGTCGAGAATGGGCAGGATGCCGCGCAGCAGGTCGGCGTTGGCATAGGCGCGGGTTTCCTGGGCATCGCGGGCGGAGCGTTTGCGGAAGTTGTCAAGCTCGGCGGCGTTGCGGTAGGCCATGTCTTTCCAGTGCGCGGCTTCTTGAAGTGCCACGGTGAGCGGGTCGGCGGGGGCGGCTTGCTCCGGACCGCCGGCTGCCTCCGGCTGGGTGGCTGGGGTTTCGGCTTCGAAGCCAGGCACCTCCTGCGTCTGCGGGGTGGTTTCTGATGGATGGCTCGGTTCGGTCATGCGGTGTCGCGGGAAGTTTTTGCGTTGGGAAATCCAGGAAACGATCTCCCAGGGGGGCGCGACTATGGCTTTTTCTGGAGCGCAATCAAGGTGATGTCATCCAGGGAGCGTTTGCCGCCGAGGAACTTCTCGACATCGGCGATGAATCCGTCCACCACGGCTTTCGGCCCTTTGGGCGCGAGGGTGGCGAGGTTGTTGTGCAGGCGCTGCTCGCCGTATTCTAGGCCTTTGGCGTCGAGGGCTTCGTTGATGCCGTCTGTGTAGAGCAGCAGGCAGTCGCCGGGCCGCATCTCGAATTCGACGTCCTTGGTGACGCGCTCGAATACCTCCCCCTTGTCAATGCCGACGGCGAGTCCGCCGCTTTTGACCGTCTCGATGCGTCCGGTCTCGCGCCGCCAGAGGATGGGCAGGGTGTGCCCGGCGCGGGCGAGAGTGACCCTGCCGTCATTCCGGCCGAAGGTCAGGTAGAGCATGCTGACAAACATGTCCTCGCGAATGTCGGGGGCGAGCTGGCGGTTGACTGAGGCGAGAGCGGCGGCGGGGGAGCTTTCCAGCGGCGCGCAGCCGCGCAGGATGCTGCGGCACATGGCGCTGATGATGGCGGCAGCGGTGCCCTTGCCGGAGACATCGGCGATGACCACGCCGTGGCGGCCGCCGCCCAGGGGGATGAAGTCGTAATAGTCCCCGCTGAGAACCTTGGCGGGGATGTTGCGGCCGGCGATCTCGTAACCTTCAAGATCGGGATCATGGTCGGGCAGCAGGATGCGCTGGATTTCACTCGCGGCGCGCAGCTCGGCCTCGATATGCCTTTTTTCCGAGGCCGCCTGGTGGGCCATGACATTGGCCAGGGCAAAGGCGGACTGCTCGACGAGCGATTTGAAGACCTCGAAGTCGTTGCTGCTGAACACGCGCTGGCCGCGCGGGCTGGCCACAGCCAGCACACCAAGGTTGCGCGGGCCGAAACTGAGCGCCCCCGCCATGACGCCCATGTTGCCCTGCAAGGCGGAGCCGCCGCCGGCCTGCCGCGTGTCCTTGCGCAAATCCTCGATCATTTCGGCCCCGCCGCCTTTGAAGACCCTGCCGATGAGGCCCTCGTCCAGGCGCAGGCTGTGCAGGCGCAGGAAACTAAGGAGCCCGGCGGCGTTCTTTTTCGCCATGGCGGCGATGCGCTCCGGCAGGTCGAAGAGCGGCGGGCAGTGGTCCGAGTAATGCCTGGGCACGAGCACCTTGCCGGCGTCATCGAGCAGGTAGAGCGCCCCGCCCTGGCTCTCTGTGACACGCATGGCGCCCTCGACGATGAGGCGGTGCATGGTGGCGTGGGTGTCCTCGCGGGTGATGGCCTCGCCCAGCTCGTGCAGGTAGCCGAACATCCTTTTCTCCTCGTCCACGATGGCCTGCTCCTCGCGCTGAAGGCGGGTGATGCGCCGGTCTCTGCGGCGGATGACCGCCAGCAGGGCGATGACACCTCCCGCCAGCAGGAGGATGACCGCCGATAAAATGTAAGTCGTCATGGATGCTTCGTCACGGCGCGCGCCATGCCAGGCCGCGTCCTCCGTCCGTCATGCCTGCCCGCCGGGCGGGGCCTGCAGTTCCTGTTCCAAAAAGTGAATGACATCGCGGAAGCGTCCCTCGTTGGACTCGCAGATGTTTGAGAGGGTCTTGTGCGCCTGGAGGAGGTGGCGCGTCTGCTCCTCGCGGGTGGCCTCGGTGCTTTCGGAGCATGCGGCCAGGCAGGCGCGGGCGGCCTCGCGCTCCTCCTTCCACATCACACCCGCCCGGTCCACCTCCATTAGGTGGTCCAGGCCGAGATCGCTGAGCAGCTGCAGATTCCGCGCGTTGGCGTTGAGCACGCTGAGGGAGCCGCCGCCGGCCTTGCGGACGCGGCTGGCTGCGTAAGTCAGCGTGCCGAGAAAGGTGGAGTCCATGATGGGACAGCGGTCCAGGTCCACCACGAGCGTCTTTGTCCCCCTGTCGAGCACGGTCTCAAAGGCGCGCTTGAGCTGGATGGAGCACTGGAAAGTCCCCTTCCCTTCCACGCGCAGCCAGAACAGCTTGCCGATCCATCCAACGAGCATCGTTGTCGCGGGTTTTGCTGGGGGCGCTGCGGTCACGGACGGTGGGGGTGTTGACTGTTGGTTACGCCGCGCGGCCGGCATGGGATACGCATCGCTTCCGCCGCTGTCGGAGGGGGCGTTGATCATGGACTTGGGGGATTTGTGCCGCGCGCCGCATGTTCAGTTCCAGAGATAAGACCGCTGCGAGGCCAGTTCCTCATTGCCGCGCATCAGGCGCACCCTCCAACTCGTGACGCGCCCGCCGGTGTGATAGTCGTCGCCGGTCACTTGAAAGTGGGTGGCATTCGACCGGCGCGGCTCGTCCACGGGAAACTCCATGGACTTGAGCGTGAGGCCGCTGTTCGCCTGCCGGTAATCAAAGACCACCTTCACAGGCGTGGAGCGGTCGTCGGCTTTCCAAAAGATGGTGTAATAATGCCCGAGGCGGTCACGGGTCTCGGCCCTCGTCACCGCCCCGTAAAGATGGTGGTCGCGCTCAAAAGCCACGGCGGTGTCAATGGTCTGCACCATCGTTCCAGGAACCAGATGATAGTGCTTCACTTTCGAAATCCTGCCTCCGGGGCCGATGCTCGCCGTGGAGCATGCGGCCAGTGCGGAAAGGGCCAGCGCCAGCGACATCTGGCATGCGATTCGGAGAAGCGGCTTGGGGGGCATGGACTGGGGGCGCATTATTCAGTCGGAACAGGCGATGTCAACGCCGCCGATGCGCAGTTTAAAAATGAAGCGGCGCGCGCCGGCAAAAATATTGCCGCCTTGCGCGCCCGTCGGTGTTTGTGATAAACCGCCCTCATGAAATCCATGCTGCTGATTTTCCTCCTGCCGCTGGCCTGCTCGCATGCCCGCGCGGGGACCCTCGTCATCGTGGGCGGCGGCGCGGTCGGACCGGAGATTTTGACGGAGACCCTGCGGCTGGCCGGCGGCGCGGAGCAGGCGCGCATCGCCATCCTCCCGCAAGCCTCCGGGCTGCCGGACGCGGGAGAAAAATCCGCCGCCGTCTGGCGCGAGGCGGGAGCGGCGGACATCAGGGTGGTGGACCTCGCGCAATCCGTGGAGGCGCGGAAGCATCTGGAGCGCGCGAACCTGGTCTGGATGCCGGGAGGCCAGCAGAGCCGGCTCGTGGAGGCGCTGCGCGCGGCGGAGATGATCCCCGTGCTGCGAGCGCGCCTGGCCGGCGGCGCCGTCATCGGCGGCACCAGCGCGGGCGCGGCCGCGATGTCTCAAATCATGATCGAAGGCACCGGCGACGCCGGTGGCATCTCCGCCGGGGCGGTGAAAATCAGCGAGGGTCTCGGACTGCTGCCGGGTGTCATCGTGGACCAGCATTTTTTCAAGCGTCAGCGCTTCAACCGCCTGCTCGCCGCCGTCAGGGAGCACCCCGGCCGGACCGGCGCGGGCATAGACGAAGGCACGGCGCTCATTGTCACGGACCGGGAGTGGCGGGTGGCGGGAGTCTCTCACGTCCTCATCCTGCGCGCGGACGGCTCCAGCGGCTGGAATATGCGCCTGCTCGCCGCGGGTGACACCATGCCGGCGCCCTGACGACAACATCCGCAAAGTCCGCCCGGCGCGGCGCGTTCTCCTGCTCCCATGAACCGCCGCCGTTTCCTCCGCCAGTCCGCCGCCGCCACGCTCGGCTTCCCCGCCATCCTGCGCTCCGCCTCGCCCAATTCCCTGCTCCAGGTGGCCGCCATCGGAGTCGGCGGCATGGGCGGGCGCACCCTTCAGAGCGTGGCCCGGCATGAAAAGGTGAAAGTCACCGCGCTCTGTGATGTGGATGCCGCCTACCTCGGCAAAGCCGCCGCCGAATTCACCGGCGCCTCCACCCACCGCGACTGGCGCGAGATGCTCGCCTCCCATGCGGGCAAATTCGACGCCGTCACCATCGGCACGCCCGACCACATGCACGCCGCGCCCGCGGTGCTGGCCATGCGCGCGGGCAAGCATGTCTATCTGCAAAAGCCCATGGCCACCACGCTGCACGAGTGCCGCGTCATCACGCGGGAGGCGGCGAAAGCGGGTGTCGTCACCCAGCTCGGCAACCAGGGGCGCTCCAGCATCGAGTCCCGCATGACCGTGCAGCTCCTGCGCTCGGGCGCCATCGGCAAGGTCAGGGAAATCATCATGTGGGAGAACAAGCCGCTGAGCTGGTGGCCGAAAAACACCACCCTCAGGCCCCAGGCCGACCCTGTGCCCGGCACGCTCGACTGGGATCTCTGGTGCGGCGTGCGCGAGCCCGTGCCCTACCTGGAGAACACCTACCACCCCAAAAACTGGCGCGCCTGGTTTGACTTCGGCTGCGGCGAGATGGGCGACATGGGCTGCCATCACCTCGACGCCAGCTTTGACGCGCTGAAACTCGCCGCTCCCATCCGCGCCCGCCTCACCCACGGCGGCAGCAGCGGCCCGCTCTGGGGGGAGAAGCGCGTCGTCGAACTCGACTTCCCCGGCAGCGAATTCACCGCCGATGAGACCATCCGCCTCACCTGGCATGACGGCGGCGTGGAACCGGACCGCTCCAAGATTTCCATGCCCGCCTCCCTGAAACAGTTCCCCCGATCCGGAGCCTACTGGGTGGGCACCCAGGGCGGCATGCTCAAACCCTATGGCGTGCGCCCCTTCGTCGTGCCCGAGGAGAGCTTTCCCAACGAAAAATACCCGCGCGGCATTCCCGGCCAGGACCACTACTTCGACTGGGTGGACGCCATCCTCCAGGGCCGCAAAAGCTGCGCCGACTTCTCCCACGGCGGCCCGCTCACCGAGGCCGTGCTCGTCGGCGCGTTCACCGACCGCTTTCCCGGCCAGTGGCTGGAGTGGGACCGCGAAGCCTGCGCCATCTCCAACCACACCGGAGCCAGCGCCCTCGTCAAGCGCGCCTACCGGGACGGCTGGCAGGTGCCGGACCTCGGCTGACATTGCGCGCCAGGCGCGCGGTTCAGAGCAAAGCCGCGCTCCACGCCTCAGCTTTAAAGCCCGCGAGAGTTATGCCGCGTTTATCGTCCCGCGCGAAGGGGCGCTTGATCAGGTTGCCGTTGCCGGCCAGCAGGCGCAAAGCCTCGTCGGCACTCATGGCGGGCAGTTTGTCCTTGAGGCCGAGCGCGCGGTAGTCCTGGCCGGAGGTGTTGAAAAGCGCGCGCAACTGCCCCCCCATGTCCGCCAGCGCCCGGCGCAGCGTTTCCAGGGATGGCGGCTCCTCGCGGATGGGATGCTCCTCAAACGGAATTCCGTGCGCGCGCAGCCAGCGGACTGCCTCGCGGCAGGTGGAGCATTTTTGATAAGTGTGCAGGACAAGCATGGCCGCGCAGCCAAGAGCATTCGGAAGTCTTTGCAAGGCCGCGTCTCCTCCTGCGCGGTTGCCGCTGTCAAAAGGTTGAGCGGAAGGGTGACAAGCGGCGTTCCCGGACTGAGCTTGCAAAATGATAGATGCCTCCTTCCATCTCGCCGGCGGTCTGGGATTATTCCTGCTGGGCATGGCGCTGCTCACCGAAGGCTTGCGTGTCATGGCGGGCGAAACGCTGCGCCGCGCCCTGGTTCGTTTCACCGGGCCCCCCCTCAAAGCCTTCGGCTCCGGCGCGCTGGTGACGCTGCTGGCGCAGTCCTCCAGCGCCACGACAGTCACCGTCATCGGATTCGTCAGCGCGGGTCTGCTGACGTTTCCGCAGGCCATCGGCGTGGTCATGGGCGCCAGCCTGGGCACCACGGGCACGGGCTGGTTGGTGGCTCTGCTCGGCCTCAAGATCAAACTCGGCCTCTACGCGCTGCCCCTGGTTGGACTGGGGGCTTTTCTGCGGCTGCTGACACACGGAGGGCGAGCGGCGTTTGGGACGGCGCTGGCAGGCTTCGGCATAATCTTCCTGGGCATAGACTTCATGCAGGAGGCGATGGCGGAGCTGTCCAAAGTCTTCCGTCCCGCCGACCTGCCCCATGACTTCACAGGGCACCTGCTCGCCATGCTGCTGGGCATCGGCCTCACCCTCTTGCTGCAATCCTCCAGCGCCGCCATGGCCACCACCCTCACCGCCCTTCACACCGGAGCCATCCACTTTGACCAGGCCGCCTCGGTGACGGTCGGCGCGGCCATCGGCACCACGGTCACCGGTGTGCTGGCGGCGCTCGGCGGCAGCGTGCCGGCGAAGCGGACGGCCCTGGCCCATGTCATCTTCAACCTGGCCACCGGCCTGCTCGCCCTCTCCATGCTCCCCTGGTATCTGCGCGCCATCAGCCATGCCCAGGCCCGCTGGGGGCTGGACACCGGCGCGGTGAGCCTTGCCGCTTTCCACACAGCCTTCATCCTCGCGGGAGTGGTGCTTTTCCTGCCCTGGACACGCCCCTTCGCGCGCGGCATCGAGCGCCTTCTCAAAGACAAGGGGCCGCGCCTCACCAGGCATCTGGACAAATCCCTCCTCCACACAGCTCCTGTGGCTCTGGAAGCCGTGCGGCGCTCGCTTTCCGAAACCGCGTGCGAGCTTTTCCGCGCCCTGCGCAGATGCCTGGACGCGTCCGCCGCGCCGATGGCGGAGGCGCAGCGCATGGAAATCACTTCAGCCCTGCGGGAGACACAGCATTTCATCGCCAAAATCCCGGTGCGGCCGGGCAATGAAAAACTCTCCCTGGCGCGCATCTCCGAGCTGCACGCGCTGGACCACCTGCTGCGCCTCCAGCCCCGGCTCGACGCGCCCGCAGGCGTGCTGGAAATGCTCAGGCACGAGCGCCTCAAAGAGGCTGCGGCCATGACAGGCGCCATCCTGGAGAAAGCCGTGTCCGGCCTCATCGCAGGCGGCCCCGCCTCCCGCTGGGTGGCGGAAATCGAAACGCAATCCACCGCGCTCGCCGCCCTGCGCAGACAGGAGCGCGCCGCCATCCTGCGCCAGACCGCAGGGGGCGACTGGACGCCTGCGAAGTCCCTGGAAATGCTCGACGCCCTGCACTGGCTCGACCACGCCAGCTATCATGCCTGGCGCATCTGCCACTACCTGGCCGATGGCGAAAACGGAGCAGGCCCGCCCTCCTGACGAGCATTGGGTCCATCTTCGACAAGTCATCAACGTGTCTGCGGCAAGTGTCCGGTGACAAAAGGATTTGCCGGCAGATGAAAAGACCGGGCCAATTTTGCCACCGCGCAAAAAAATCCTCTCGACATTTCTCTCCCCTTCTGATGGGATCGCTTTAATTCGATCAATAAAAGCCGAGCGCGCCAGACCATTAGTCATCCCACGCCTCATGACCTCCCCCGCTTCACCCATCCCCGCTGGTATCCAGGCTTCTGCCGCACAGCCATCAGCCATCAGCCATCAGCCATCAGCCATCAGCCAACAACTCCCCTTGAGTTGATGAGGCGTTTCAGCCGTCGTGCGTGGTGGCTGCACGCCTTCTTGATCGCCCAGCTCACTTTGCTTCCTTGTCCGCAGGTTTCCCATGCGGTCTGGGTGGAGGTGGACACCGATGGGGATGGCATTGCCGACTACGGCTATGAGGACGGCACGGGCGATCCTCCTCCCGGGGAGGACCCGCCCGCTTGGGAACCCGGTCCCGTCGAGGACTCTGATGGGGACGGCCTCACCGACGAGCAGGAGGCCATCCTCGGCACCGACCCCTACAATCCTGACTCCGACTACGACGGCCTCACCGACGCCGATGAGATCCACCTCACCGGCACCAATCCCCTCAGCCCCGACAGCAACGGCGACGGCGTCTCCGATTTCAACGAGTTCTACGGCAATTACTCCGTCAACACTCATGTCCACGGCCAGGGAGCCACGCCCTACGACTGGGACGGCGACGGCATCGCCGATCCCGACGACCCCGATCCTTTTTCCCCCGACAACCACGCCGACTCCGACGGCGACTACGTCCCCGACCACGAGGATTCCCACCCCTACGAACCCTGGCTCTGGAATGATTGGAATTCCAACGGCGTCAATGACGACGCCGAGGACCCCGCGGCCGACTCCGACGGCGACGGCATCTCCGACGCCACCGACTCCCACCCCTGGGACCCCGTGCTTTACAACGACTGGAACGGCAACGGCGAAAACGACGAGCACGAGGACTGGGACGGCGACGGCGTGAGCAATCTCCAGGACTCTCATCCGGACAACAACACCCTTTGGTGCGACTGGAACGGCAACGGCGTCAACGACGACGCCGAGGCCGGCCTCATGGACCAGGACGGCGACGGCCACGAGGACACCAACGACTCCCACCCCTTCAATCCCGCCCTCTGGAGCGACTGGAACCACAACGGCGTCAACGACCCCGATGAGGCGGGCGCGCCCGACCCCGCCACCACCGACAGCGACGGCGACGGCCACTTCGATTCCGCCGACAGCCATCCTTTCGATCCCGCCCTGCACAGCGACTGGAACCACAACGGCGTCAACGACCTCGACGAGATCTGGACCTCCGATACCTCCACCACCGATTCCGACGGTGACGGCCACCCCGACGCTTTCGACAGCCATCCCTGGGACTCCGTCCTGTGGAGCGACTGGAATCACAACGGCGCCAATGACGAGAACGAACCCGCCCCGGCGGACCCGGACAGTGATGGCGACGGTCACCCCGACTCCGCGGACACAGACCCCCATGACGCCACCCTCTGGGAGGACCACAACCTCAACGGCATCAACGACAGCTTGGAGGAACTCGTCACCGACAGCGACGGCGACGGCATCACCGACCCTCACGACACCCACCCGCACGATCCGGCCCTTTGGAATGACTGGGACTACAACGGCGTCAACGACGACCAGGAAGTGCTCATCACCGACAGCGACGGCGACGGCTACGCCGACCACCTCGACACTCATCCGGAAGATGCCAGCCTCTGGAACGACCACAACGACGACGGCATCAACGACGAGCATCAAACCCCGCCTGACAGCGACAACGACGGCATCCCCGACCCCCTCGACGAATTCCCCCACGACTTCGACAACGACGGCCTGCCCGACGCCGAGGAACTGCTCTGGGGCACCGACCCCGCCCTGGCCGACACCGATGGCGACGGCCTCAGCGACGGCGATGAAATCTACGCCGGCACCGACCCCCTCAACGTGGACACCGACGCCGACGGCCTCACCGACTTCGAGGAGCTGCGCACCTACCACACCGATCCGCTGACCCCCACGCCCTTGTCCCCGGACGGTCAGGCGCCGGAGGGCCATGCGCCACCCGATGAAGAGGAGGAAGGCCCCGTGGCCGGAGACGCTTCCGGGGGCGGGGCCTCCACGGCTGACCAGCCCGCGTTCAACGGCATCTGGAACGCCGCCAAAAATCGCGCCTGGTTCGCCGACCTCACCGATAGCGATGGCGACGGCATCCCTGACAAAGTCGAGCAGATGTATTACCCCCTCATCGTCAGCCCGGATGGCGACCTCGACGGCGACGGCATGACCAACCTCGCCCAATACAACCTCGGTAAAGACCTGCGCGGCAACAATAGCAGCACGGACTTTGACGGCGACGGCCTCACGGACGCCGTCGAAGACGCCTGGGCCAAAGCCTACCCCGACTCAGTCACCTTGAGCAAATACCGCTTCGCCGACGCCTTCGAAGACCCCGATGGCGACGGCCTGCTCACCATTGAGGAACTCCAGGCATCCTGGGGCGGGAAAAAAGAGCCCAATGCCGTCGCCACCCACCCCTTCGTCAAAAGCAGCATCCCCAACACCAACAGCAAATCCCCCACTTACAAAACCACCACGCGCAACCCGCCGCCCAACACCGCCGCAGGCCAGAACCCCGCCCACTTTTCCCAACGAAGCGGCATTTACGCGGACTGGTTCGATGACGGCCTGCTGCGCCTCGCCATCCGCCAGTCCACCCTGCCCAACGGCAAACTGCCCTCCACCTTCTTCAACCGCTCCCACCTCGTCCACGCCGCCACCACTGCCCAGCAGACCCTCAGCGGCTCCGACCACCTGCCCCTGGGGTATGTGCAATGGCTCGCCGTCCGCGGCATCGCCCCGCCCCAGCAGCCCGCCATGCCCTTGCCGCCACCCCCGCCGCAAGCCGCAGACGCCACCAAGCTCCAGGCCCTGAGCCCGCCCTCTGCCGGAGACGCCGACCACGACGGCATGCCCGACGCCTGGGAGGCCGCCTGCGGGCTGAACTGGCGCAGCCTCTTTGACAGCGGCCCCGGCTATCATCCCAGAGAGCAGTTGGAGCAGGCCGCAGCCGCCTTCCTGGCCTCCACCACCTTTCCCGACACCTCGCTCAAGCTCCTGTGGATTGACCTCTACGCACAGGCCAGCCAGACCCTCGTTGACGGCGCCAGCGGCGGCCCGCCGGAGATCGAGACCGAACTCCTTTTCCACTCCCCGCACCACGAGGAGATGTTTTATCAAAGCCTCGTGCCCGAATACCCACTCGGCGCGCCCGCCGTCCCGCCCAAGCCCGCCGCCAGCGCCGCCTCGGCCGTGCATCAGGCCTACTGGAGCGCGCAGGCCGCCCTGCAGCGCTGGCAGATCCTCCACGCCCTGGACCCCGACCACGACGGCCTCTGCAACCGGCGCGAGCATGACGAGGGCAAAAACCCGCGCCTGCCCGACTGGGCGGAAACCGCCGCGCGCGACACCGACGGCGACGGCTTCAGCGACGGCGAGGAAACCGCCGCCGGCAGCAACGCCCTGGACGCCGCGTCCATCCCCACCGCCGGTTTTGAACTCGTCTGGGCGCAAAGACCCGCGGACGAGGTGTTGCATTTCGGCTCCGTCGCCACACCGCCCTTCGTGCTCCAGGTCAGCTACAACGGCACGCCCCGGCCCGGCGTCAGCGTCAAGCTCACCGCCAACCGCAGCGGCGGCGGCTTTGCCCAGGGCGGAGCGGGCGCCGTCAGTTGGTTCGCCAGCGCCACTTATGTCACCGGCGCCGACGGCGGCATCAGCTTTTATTACAAAGCCCCGGCCAGCGGTGACTCCGTCACCCTCACCGCCACAGCCGGTGCCAACGCCAGCGCCATCACCCTCTCCCTCCAGGCCCCGGAATCCGCCGCCCTGACCCTCCACGCCGTCACCCACGGGCAGCACTTCAAGGGCGCCGTCGGCGCGGAATTGCCCGATCTTCTCGTCTTCCGCGCCACACGCGGAGTTCATATTTCCGATCCTCCAGCCCCCGGGCAGGTGATCCGCCTCACCCTGCTCAAGAGCAGCAACACCGCCTGGAATGCCGGCGCCTTCCTCGAAGCCCAGGCCGGCGTCCTGCTCGGTTCAGGCCCCGGCTTTGCCGACCTGGCCATCGACGCGCACGGCTACGCCGCCGCCCGCCTCATCGGCCCGTCCACTGCGGGCACCGGCAGCGTCAGGGGCGCCATCGGCACCCTGAATGCCAGCATCCCCGTCGAATTCGGCCAGCCCAAAATCGCGCTCAGCAGCCGTACCCCCGCCGCAGTCAGCGGCCACACCAGCGCCCTGCTGCCGCGCGCGCTGATTTTCGATGTCATCCATGAATACAGCGTCACTAATTCCGATGGCGATCCAATTACCATCATCAAACCCGTGGCCGGAGAAGCCGTCCACCTCACCCTGACCAACGGCGCGGGAGCTATCTTCGAGGCCGGCGCGGGCAGCCAGCTCCTCGCCACCAATCCCGCCGCCGGCACCGCCACCCTGACCAGCGGGCGCAGCGGCCAGGCCGCCCTCTGGCTGCGCTCCCCGCCCGCCCCCGGCGCCTGCACCCTCACCGCCACCCTCAACAACGGGCAGAGTGCCAGCCTCACCATCACCCTGACCGCACCCCCAGGCGGCAGCGGCAACGGCGGACCCGGAAGTCCAGGCGGCCCTGGAGGTCCCGAAGACCCTGATGACCCCGAAGAACCCACCCCGGCTTTCGAACTCGAAGTTCAGACTCTAACGCATTATGTATTTACACACGAATACCAGGATGGGCATCCAGCTGCGGATAATGCGCACACACATTCTGTTGGCATTAATCTTCCAGGTCCAGTTTCGACCTCATCTGAGGGAACAGGCCCCCCTCCAGAGGCGGAAACGCTGGTGGATTATGGTGAACTGGACGATTTTACAAAGGCTGAGGTCAGCGGCATTGAGAGCAGCTTTTCAGCAGGATGGTCACACCTCGACTATTTTGAGACAAGCTCAGCGGCTCAAGGATACAAACTATCGAATACTGCAAAAAGTGAGGCACGCTCAAAGTTCCGGCTCGTGGCAAAAAACAGCAACGGGAGTGTGACGCTGCCCCAGGGAGCCAGGGCCACATTCATCCCTGTGCTCAAAACCGCAAGGTGGAGCTACCAAAACGGTGCAAGAAAATACAAAGTCAACGAAGCAGGCCTTGTTGACTACGAGATCAAGGCTCTACCCGGCGTCACACTTGAAATTCCACCCGGTCAATCCGCCAGCATGGAATACTTGGATCGTCAGATCATTGACCGGCTCTCCTCCCACCTGCCCGTCAAAGAGCAAAACACAAGTGCCCACTTGGACCTCCTCCCGGTGGACTTAGTGACAGACTGGAACCGTGACGGCAAAATTGATACGGCAGACAGAGGCAAGGTGAGCAGTGAAAAACCTTGGCGGTTTTGGGTGAATGATGACGACGACGATAACGAGACTGACGGCAGTGACATTCCGAACTCAGCAGGCGGAAACGGGCTGGATACGAAGGTTAACAAACTGCGGGACCTCAACGACTTCTTCCCTCTGTGGCTAGATATTGGTGCCGCGTTGAACGCAATGTCCGAAACCGAGTATGACTATGTGCTTGAGTCCGATACGCATGCTTTGCAGTTCATCGAGACCGACCTCGAAGTTTCAAACGTGAAGAAGTTTCTCACTGGCGAGCTTGGTTCGACGAGCGTCATGGACAATCCAAATGCCATCGCATTGCATTCGACGATAAAATCCGTCTATCAGCAGCAGGGGAAACTGTCTCAGACTTTCCTGTCAAAAGCAAAGACAGGTGGCAAAGGCGTTCTGCTTATTGAAGCGTTCAAACCCACGCAGAGTGCCTTGAAGCTAGTCATCCGCAAGAAATCAGGCGGTGGCAGCCCTGCCGAATTCTCTATGCCCCTCAACATTCAAAGTGTGGAGAAGATGTATCGGCATCTCAACCTACTTGGCGCGGCGGGCGGGAGTGGCGGACGACCAAATGAAATGGGAGAGCCAACGAACTACCCTGATGAACTTTGCAACACCAAGAACTTCGTATTCGTGCATGGCTACAACGTGAACCCTAATCAGGCTCGTGGCTGGGCGGCGGAAACCTTTAAGCGGCTTTGGTGGTCTGGCTCAAAAGCCAAGTATGTTGCGGTGACGTGGCACGGTTCTGAAAGCCAAGTGGGCGAGGCGCTGACGATCAACTACCATCGCAATGTCATTAACGCTCTAAAGACATCTGAGTCATTCACGAGCGCACTTGCATCACTTTCTGGTGAAACAGTAGTTGCCGCACATAGTCTTGGCAACATGTTAGTTAGCAGCGCCTTGAGTGATTGGCATGCACCCATCGCCAGATATGTAGCAATTGATGCCGCGCTTCCTATCGAAGCGTGGGATGGAACGGCACCAAGGAATAATGATATGGGCACCGTGACTGGGATTCGCCACAAATTCAGGGCACCTATCCTGAAAGACTGTGGGCAAGTGAGTGGCATAGTCTTTGGACGGACACTGATCACCGAAGCAAATTGACTTGGCGCGATCGCTTTATTAACATGGGTGAAACTCAAATCTTCAATTTTTACTCGTCCGGGGAAGAAGTGTTGGATGCACACCCACAAGCAGACGATCCAGATGTTTTGGCAATAGGAAATGGAACCACGCCCCTTGGTAATCCAAATCCCCTTGGGCGCTATGCGTGGGCTTTGCAGGAGAAATTGAAAGGACGAACGAGTAATGACTGGGTTCTAGGAAGCCACTCGGGTGGTTGGGGCTTTAGTAGCGCCTATAGCACAAATCCAAATTTTTTGATGGTTCCAAGCCCATCTCAAACTGCTGCCATCACAGATGCCCAACTTCGAGCCGAACCATTTTTTCGTGCCAAGACATTTCAAACAGTGGATTTAGACCCAGCGCTGTTTGGCAATCAAGGTACCCAGTATGCGCATGATAATCGCGCAATGCTCCTAGCACGGGCGTTCCCAGTTCGAACACTTCCCATTGGGGCAAATGCAGTTGCGGCACTCGGTTCGCAATCGAATTTCGATATGAACCAACTATTTAAATCCGGTTGGCCGCAGTCGCGACGCGTGGAAGGCAGAGACGACTGGTTCCATAGTGACATGCGAGAAGTTGCTTACACCTATATTTTCAAAATGTTCGACAAAATTGTGAATCTTGGAGGTCTTAATCGATGAAACATCATATCACCCATTTACTCTCGTTTGCGGCTATGTTCGCATGCGCGTATACTGCCAGTATCTTTGCTCAAGAACATTACCCAACCGCGACTGTAACCATCCAAGTAGTTGGTGAAGACGGCAACCCATTAGTGGGATTCAACGTTGGTTCAGGTTTCGAAATACCAAACAAGAACGGTGTTGGAACTTCAGCCATAGGAGCGCAGGGCGTTACGAACAAGGAAGGCCGAGTGACAATTACCCGACCAACTGCAAACGGCTTCGTTTATTATGGCTCGTGGGCCGAAGGTTACTATAGGACATCGAACTTAACTTATCAGTTCAAGGCTCACAAAGACGGTCAATGGACCCCCAGTAATCCAACCTTGAGAGTGGTTCTAAAAAGGGTTGGCGACCCGGTTCCGATGTATGCCCGCAAGGTGGCCACCGAAATCCCTGCTGTCGATCAGGTCATCGGCTTTGATCTGATGATTGGAGATTGGGTCATCCCCCATGGTAAAGGTCTTCGTGGTGATTTGCTATGCAAGGTCGTGCGACGCTTTGTGAACTGGAAGGATCACGATGTTGCACTCGAAATCACTTTCCCAAATGAGAAGGATGGACTTGCCCCGATCATTGAGAAGACGCCTCCAACTCGTGGCAGCGAACTTCGATTGCCACGAACCGCGCCTGAAGACGGCTACCGGAACAAGCTCGCGACTGCCATCCGAAGGCAACCAGGTGGCCCATCCAACGAGGATGCCAAGACAGAAATGAATTACTTCTTTCGTGTGCGCACCGTTCTAGATGAAAAAGGCGACATCAAGAGCGCTCTGTATGGCAAGATGCACGGTGATATTAGGCTTGATCCAATCAACTCCAAGACTAGCTTTATCATTTTTGATTCCTATCTGAATCCGACGCCCAATGACCGAAACGTTGAATGGGATCGAAGCCGTAATTTAGCAACAGGGTTGAGCGACGAACAGCGCCCGTCTGCTCCGTAAACTCCAGCGCTTCGCAAAGCTCGAGACTCCGTGCCTTGCCAACCGCAGGGATGGGTTCGGACCGGGCAGATGGGTAACAGATTGACCGGGCACATGGGTTACACTTT
>ERZ761609.935-NODE-935-length-29337-cov-14.691244_pt1 | contig 29337 bp, 28 predicted proteins | sample MGYA00511163_ERZ761609 | MGnify/ENA primary metagenome ERZ761609 (study PRJEB28899, sample SAMN02445070) | bioreactor sludge metagenome | biome: EBPR sludge | place: Australia: Brisbane, Thorneside Wastewater Treatment Plant | collected 2011-12-16 ... | reverse complement strand
CGCACCTTTGCAACAACGGGCTTCGCAACTGCGGCCTTAGCGGCAATACATATCACATCGACGTTCAATGACACCACCCATGCGGAGAACACCCCATCCCATCGGCACACCCCAGTCCAGAAAATTAAGACATCTGCACCCCCTCCACAAAGCGCCCTCTCCGCAACATGGCAAGGCACCGCCTGTGGACAACAAAAAGATGAGGACACATCTTGTAACGGAAAAGGGAATGCGGCTGGAACACCGCCCCCTCATCTCCATCTAACGAATTTATAATCTGGCGGAATTCAAGGTTGAAACCGAAATAACCATTGAAAAATGGCGTAAAACCCCCTATTGAAGGGGCTATGACAACCACACCGCCTAAAACCACTTTAGACAAAATTCGCAACTTTGCGATTATCGCCCATATTGACCATGGAAAATCGACTCTGGCTGACCGCCTGATTCAATCCTGCGAAGGACTAACCATCCGCGAGATGAAAGAACAAGTGCTCGATAACATGGATATCGAACGCGAACGCGGCATTACGATCAAGGCTCAAACGGTTCGCCTGAACTACAAAGCCGAAGACGGCATAACCTATCAGTATAATTTGATGGATACACCAGGACATGTGGACTTCACTTATGAAGTCTCGCGTTCACTGGCATCATGTGAAGGCTCATTGCTGGTTGTGGATGCCACACAAGGCGTTGAAGCACAAACACTGGCAAATGTGTACCAAGCCATCGAAAACAACCACGAAATCATCCCCGTTATTAATAAAATCGACCTGCCTGCGGCAGATGTAGAACGGGTCAAAGAACAAATAGAAGACGTCATCGGAATCGATGCCTCTGATGCCATCTGCGTATCAGGAAAAAGCGGCCTGAATATCGAACAACTGCTGGAGGCCATTCACAAACGCCTACCCGCCCCCAAAGGCCAAGCGGACACACCGACCAAAGCCTTACTGGTGGACTCATGGTACGATGCCTATTTGGGCGTGGTCATTCTAGTTCGAGTCATTGACGGCTACCTAAGAAAAGGCATGAAAGTACGATTTATGGGCACAGGCGCAACCCGCGAGATCGAACGCGTCGGAATATTCACCCCCAAACATATTGTCATTGATGAATTGGGACCCGGTGAAATGGGTTTTATCACAGCAGCCATCAAAGAAATATCGGAAACCAAAGTTGGGGATACCATCACCGAAGATCGCCATGCCGATAAGGTCAAACCATTGGCGGGTTTCAAACCATCTATTCCGATGGTGTTCTGCTCGCTCTTCCCGATTGACAGTTCCGAATTTGAAAAACTGCGTGACTGCTTAGGGAAACTAGCACTGAACGATGCCTCTATGCATTACGAACAAGAAAGCTCCCAAGCCCTTGGCATGGGATTCCGGTGCGGATTTTTGGGACTGCTCCACATGGAGATCATTCAAGAACGCCTTGACCGTGAATTTGACCTTGACCTGATCCCCACAGCCCCGAGTGTGGTTTATCAAGTTGACTTAACCGACGGCAGCGCACGCGAAATTTACAACCCCGTTGACATGCCGGAAGTCCAACGCATCAAGGAAATTCGTGAACCGTGGATCAAAGCCACCATTCTGACTCCTGACGAATATCTTGGTGGATTGCTTAAGCTTTGTGAAGAACGGCGCGGTGAACAAATCAACCTGTCCTATGTCGGGTCAAGGGCAATGATTGAATACCGCCTGCCGCTTAACGAAATTGTTTTTGATTTTTATGACCGTTTAAAATCCATCTCGCGCGGCTATGCCAGCTTTGATTACCTTCTGGAAGATTTCCGCGCGGGTGATCTGGTCAAAATGGAAGTCATGGTCAATCAGGAACCAGTTGATGCGCTTGCCATGATCGTCCACAGATCTCAAGCCGAACGGCGCGGACGGCATATATGCGAACGCCTCAAAGACCTGATTCCGCGCCAACTTTTCAAGATTGCCATTCAAGCCACAATCGGCGGAAAAATCATGGCGCGCGAAGACGTCTCAGCAATGCGCAAAGATGTTACAGCAAAATGTTATGGGGGAGACATTACCCGTAAACGCAAACTCCTCGACAAACAAAAAGAGGGAAAAAAGAAAATGCGTCAATTCGGCAATGTTGAAATTCCACAATCCGCCTTTATCGCCGCCCTGAAAATGGGCGATGAGAAATAAGAACTGGATGCCGGATGAATCCGGCTTAGGTTACACGCCATGTTGATTTTTCTTTCCCGTTGGCTCAAAGGCCTGATTGCAGGCTGGTTAATGGCCTTGATGTTTTTTATTATCAAACGCGCTCTTAAAAAAGCGTTTGGCGGAAGCGTTGACATGGGAAGTTTTGATATAAACAATCCACCACACGCACGCGACACCCCTGACCAACAAGATGACACCATCGTGGAAACCATTTGGGCGGGCATGCCTGCACAACAACTCATAAAAACTTTCGGCCAACCGCAAACAGTCACAAAAACAGGCATAAATTCGGAAGTCTGGGTCTACCCGATATTTAACGGAAAATTGGAACCCACCGAAATCCAGATTGAAAACGGAGCGATCACCAAATGGCAAACCACTCCGAAACAAGACGATAAACAAATCAGCCAATACTGAGTAGTCTTGTTGTTTATTCTTTTGGCGCGTCCCCTGTTTTACAAGCTCCACCACCGCAACAGGATTTCCCACCTTCACCCACACAAACCGTGCTGATTTTCAACGGACAATACATCGGACACCAGCCCATAGCGGCCGTTGCCAAAGGCACCAATCCAATCAAACCGATCCAATGAAGATCCCCTTCAAGGATAAAGAATAGAGACAAAAGCCCCACCCCCGCAACAACACGGACAATCCGGTCAATTTTTCCAACATTTTGTTTCATAGGAGACCCTTCTCATATTTAAAAAATAAAAACTACACGGATATATATGGCACAAAAATCACATCTTTCCAGCCCTCATAAAAATACTGTTATGAGATATTTGAAAAACCATAAAAAATGAGGATCAATAAAGCTTAGGATTCTTAGGATTCAAGGAAAGATGTCAGATTATCCAATAAATCGACAATATTTCCACCTACTGTGAACACGGCAACAGAAACAGCCAAAGCAATACCAGCAACAATCAAGCCATACTCAACGGCGGTTGCACCATCGTCCTGACTCATCCACAAACGAATATGTTTTAACAATAAGGGCATGTTTACACCTTTCCCAGTAAGAACCAGTGTATCAAACACCCCTTTCCGAGATGTTAACATTGCATAAAAGACAACATACAAACCTCAAAACTATAGTCAAAGCAAATAATTTTGTGACAAAGAACCTGCGACAACACGTAGGAAAACTACGTTAGGAGCTCAGTGACGATGTCACAAAGTGATTTGGAAAGACTATATAAAAGACTATATAAACGAATGCCATTCTCAACAGGATGACAAAGGGAAAAAAAGACCCGATGTTAGGGGGGGATAACATCGGGCTTCAATATGGTCGGTCTATGGTGTTTTGGGTTAGAGCCTGACACGCTAAAACGATCAGTCCCTATGGAACAATCATCTCATAAAGCCAACATAAAAACCAACAAAAAATAGAGTTTTATACTTAATAAACAATAACTTAGACAAAAGACCATATGGATTAATTACCCCCTATCCAAAAGAGTCCGCTCCCTATCCTTCTCCCTCAAAATAGATCACCAAAACCTCATGAAAATTTACACTTTCTTATTAAATTAAATGGATGATAAGCTACCCTATTGCATCGGGCATTCTAATTGAATTCAACATCTTACATCACATCCTCTTGAGGTTCCAATATGACACGCGCCGGCCACGATACACTTCAAACCCGTAAAACACTGACAATCGAAGGAAAAACCTACGATTATTTTTCTTTAAAAGAAGCTCAGGTAAAAATCGGGGATCTATCAAAACTTCCATTTTCATTGAAAGTTTTGTTTGAAAACCTACTGCGCTTTGAAGATGGCCGCTCAGTTCAAGTCGAACATATCGAATCCTTGAAGGAATGGCTGAAAAACAAAACCTCCTCTCAAGAAATCGCTTACCGTCCAGCACGGGTGTTGATGCAAGATTTCACAGGTGTTCCTGCCGTTGTTGATTTGGCTGCTATGCGCGAAGCCATGGGACATTTGGGCGGCAACCGTCAAAAAATCAACCCTCTAACTGCCGTTGATCTGGTCATTGACCACTCGGTCATGGTGGACGCATTTGGACACAAGGATTCCTTCCAGAAAAACGTCGATATAGAATTTGAACGCAACGGAGAACGCTACGCCTTCTTGCGTTGGGGACAATCAGCATTCAAAAACTTCCGTGTTGTTCCTCCAGGAACAGGGATTTGCCATCAGGTCAATTTGGAATATCTGGCACAAACCGTTTGGGTTGAAGAAGACGAAGACAAATCAGGTGTCATGATCGCTTATCCAGATACATTGGTTGGAACAGACAGCCACACAACCATGGTCAACGGCCTTGGCGTTCTAGGCTGGGGTGTGGGCGGAATCGAAGCTGAAGCCGCTATGCTGGGACAACCTGTTTCCATGCTAATTCCCGAAGTCATTGGTTTTAAACTTTCAGGACAAATGAAAGAGGGAAATACAGCAACTGATTTGGTTTTAACCGTTACACAAATGTTACGCGCCAAAGGCGTGGTCAATAAATTCGTTGAATTCTACGGCCCTGGTCTTGATAATTTATCTCTGGCCGACCGCGCCACGATTGCCAACATGGCACCTGAATACGGCGCAACCTGTGGATTTTTCCCGATTGATGCCGAAACCATTCGCTACCTGACCTTTACTGGTCGTGACCCGCACCGCGTCAAACTGGTTGAAGCCTATGCCAAGGAACAAGGCATGTGGCGCGATGCATCAACGCCTGACCCGATCTTCACCGACTCGATGGAATTGAACCTCAACGATGTTGAACCGTCTCTGGCAGGGCCCAAACGCCCTCAAGACCGCGTTCCATTGTCCCAAATGCCAGCCTCAATCAAATCAATCGTACCGGAACGCCGCTCAATTGCGGTCGAAGGAGCAGAGTATAAACTCGATGATGGCGCGGTCGTGATCGCAGCGATTACATCTTGTACCAACACCTCGAACCCATCGGTTCTGGTTGCCGCAGGCCTCGTTGCCCGTAAAGCACTGGCAAAAGGCCTGACCGTCAAACCATGGGTTAAAACATCTTTGGCTCCTGGCTCTCAAGTTGTAACCGACTATCTAACCAAAGCCGGATTACAAGCTGATCTCGATAAACTTGGCTTTAACCTTGTGGGGTATGGCTGCACAACTTGTATCGGGAACTCCGGCCCTCTTCCTGCACCCATTGCCAAAGCCGTAGAAACAGGCGACTTGACAGTCTCCGCGGTTCTCTCGGGCAACAGAAACTTTGAAGGCCGCGTCTCTCCACACGTCAAAGCCAACTACTTGGCCTCACCGCCTTTGGTGGTTGCGTATGCCTTGGCTGGAAACACCCATCTTGATTTGATAAACGAACCTCTGGGAACGGGCAGCGATGGACAACCGGTCTACTTAAAAGACATTTGGCCAACCAACGCAGAAATCCGCGAAACAGTCGAAAGCTGTCTGACATCAGACATGTTCAAAAGCCGTTACGCAGATGTGTTCAAAGGCCCTATCGAATGGCAATCAATCAGCGCGGATACCGCAGGCGAAATTTACGACTGGGACGCAAAATCAACCTATGTGGCCAACCCGCCATACTTCCATGGCATGTCTCAAGAATCGGGTAAAATTTCCGACATTAAAAATGCCAATATTCTGGCATTGTTTGGAGATTCAATTACCACCGATCACATCTCACCAGCAGGAAATATCAAGAAAGATTCTCCTGCCGGAAAATATTTGATGGAACATGATGTCCCCGTTGCAGATTTCAATTCTTACGGCGCACGCCGTGGCAACCATGAAATCATGATGCGCGGAACATTTGCCAACATTCGTATTAAAAACGAAATGTTGGATGGTATCGAAGGTGGCGTGACCAAATACATTCCAACCAATGAACAAATGCCGATTTATGACGCTGCCATGAAATACAAAGAAACCGATACACCATTGGTCGTTTTTGCAGGCAAAGAATACGGCACAGGATCATCAAGAGACTGGGCAGCAAAAGGGACAATCCTTTTGGGTGTCAAAGCCGTGATTGCCGAGAGCTTTGAACGCATTCACCGTTCCAACCTTGTCGGTATGGGCGTTCTTCCTCTCGTTTTCAAAGACGGCATGACCCGCAAGGACTTGAAACTGACCGGCGAAGAAACCATCAGTATCATCGGCATTGAAAATGGTATTTCACCACATATGGATGTAAACCTGACTCTGACCCGCAAAAACGGATCAACCGAAACCGTTAAATTGATGTGCCGTATCGACACACTTGATGAAGTCGAATACTACAAAAACGGCGGCGTACTGAACTATGTTCTACGCTCTCTCGCTTCGTAAAATCAACATCATGAAAAGCAGAAAAAGCCTTCATAAGAAGGCTTTTTTATTGCCTTTCCGAACAGATCAATTGCCGCTGGAACGCTTCTGCTTCCTTGGCAATCGCAGAAAAATTAGGACGTTCTGGACGATAATGAACATCAAGAACACTATTGAAACCATCCAGTTCCAAGGTTAATTGACCCATCCGCGCCAACGCAGAAATATTTTCCAACGCTTCTGATGAATTGACACTATTAGCCAGCCTTTGATGAATTTTTTCATTATTCATACCCAACCGGACAGATAATTGTATTCCCTCAAGAAACGCAGCACACGCATTCAAACATTGGGTCGGGGAGACACTAAATTCAGCATCCCTCCGTTCTGCCACAAAGTTAAAAGTTGTACTTTTATGGGGATTGCGCAAAATCATACCACACCGTCCCACTTCATCTTTCACATGCGCCACCATGCCGATATTCGAATTGTGGGAGATGGAAATATGACGACCCATTTTTTTAAAAGTATCTTCCGCAATAGCAACTGCGCTATCATAATTTCCCGGATTTTTAACATCACATTTTTCAATAACATCAAGAAACGGATGGTAATGTCCCGATAAAAAAATCGGTTTGGCATTATGGTACACACAAACCCAAGGGTCTTCACAATATTTTGTATCATGAGCAGAACGAACCAGTTCCCATGCCCCCACAAAATCAAAAGGAACGGAACGTGCCATCAAAGGTCCTAAACGAACATAGGATTGAATAATTTGAGCAGCCATACGAATAGCCGAATGCATAATTCTCGACCGCACCACAAAAGTCTCGATAACCTTATTTCGAGAATCAAGCAAAGGCACAACCAAACGGTTGCTCATTGCGACAAGAGACTCCGGTGACCCGCCGCCATCAGAATCCATATCTCTAATGACAAAACGCTCACGCAATAATGTTGTATTCAGTTCCACAGTGATCGGTCTCTAAAATGTTTATCCAAAAAGATTATATAACCATTTCAAGGAAGAAACGACCGTTTTGTTTAAAGAATCCAGCATCCCCTTCACCATCACCGATCAACAAAAAAAACAGGCTCGCAAACGCAAACCTGTTCCTTTTAACACATCCCCCGGAAGACTCTTTACATTCTGCTTCCCCAGAAGAAAAGGCCGTTTGTCCAGAACGTCGAAGACCGAGAAAAGAAATCCATGCCTATTTGTGTCTGTCTGGCTACGGTATTTCAACTTCGTCTTACAACGTCATTTGATCCTAACAGACAGGCATCAATACAAATTTAACTTTCCCTAAAATTTGAGATAAATTGAGATGATTGATCTATGGGCAAGCGGGCGTATCCACGTGAATAGCCGAAGGCTTCAAAACAATCCAATAACGAAAACAGATATTTCCGGCCGCGCATTGACGCTCCGAACCGGCTCCTGGAGTAACATCAGACGTAATATTGATACTCCCACCCGACCTCTGATCGATCACCTCGGCTTCACACTGTGCAAATTTATCGTTCAAACGCAATAAAGCACTTTCAATATAAGAATCCGTTTTGCTACTCGAAATCGTGATAGCAACACCATCCGCCCCATTATAATATTCCCACTCCCCAAATAAAGCCGGATTAGGGGGCATAAACTTACCAGAGGCTCCACCAAAAATCCTGGCATGATCCTGATTGTTACTCCCCGTTCCTCCGGGGTTACCAGGGCAACGAATAAATTTAACCGTATCATCTGGATCACTTAAAGGATCTGCTGATTGAGCATCGAAATAAGGGTCACTGGGGTTAATCGGATAAGGAGCATTTTCCTGCTCAGTTATCGTCAATTCTGAATCCTGATTGGGATGGGTGAGGACACATTCGGAAATCGCAGAAGAAATAAACCCGATCTGACCATCAAGCTCCGAAAAAACATTTGTCGAGTTCTGACTTTGAGCCTGCTGCCCCGAAGGCTCCATCAAACTCACCGTCAATGCAGCAAGCAAAGCCACAGCAATCAGAATATAGATCAAAGCACTACCGCGAACAGAAGCCCTATTTCCTTTAGACGTTACCATAACAAACCATCCTTTTCGCGATATATATCCACTGGACTTTTTGGAAAAAAGCCCGGAACATTTCCGGGCTCTTCTCGAAATTATACTTCTCTATCCAACAAGATAAATCCGGTCTACCGTTCAATCAACACGTGATAATAAACGTAGGTATTGGCACCTTGTTGGAAGCACCCTTGTGGCTGCCCTGAAAGGATGTTGGAATCTCCAATTGTTCCTGTCCCTGCTCCGGTATAAATACGGTCAGATGACGTTCCAACTGCAGTGGTTTGATCCGTAGCAAAATCAATATTAGTTTCGGTCGGAATCGTCGTCGAAAGCCCAAGTTGGGAATGAATTTTTTGACAAATAGCCAATTTCACACCGGGCAAAAACGCGATAGTGTCAGACGTCGTATCATCAGGTCCGGCACCATTGGTCTGACCGATATTCTCGATCTGGTTTTCTGTATTGAACACCCAAGCCTTGGACGCATTAATCGCCGTATCTATAACCGTGTCTGGCCCAAGAGAGTAGGTTGAGCCGCCACCATTCGGGTGAAAAACATTTTCCTGTTCCAAGCTGGATGTCGTCAAATTAGCCGCAAACAAAGATGGGTCGTCAAAAGTCATTGCATAAGGCGAAACAGAATTACTGACAATCATCCGTGTCATGGCTGTTTTCAACGCGGCTGGATACTGGGTAATCTGTGAAGAGTTAATCAGATTGGTTTCGCTACTCGCATCACCACCACCGGAACGGGTAGACTGTGTAACAGCATACGAAAGGGCGGCAAACAATGCCACGGCGATCAAAATAAGGAACAACACGTTCCCCGAATCACCTCGTGCTTTTTCAGGCTGTCTGGAAGCCGCTGTTTTCAAGGAAATTGTCATCTTTTATTACTCCAATTCTAGCATCAACTAAGGTTACATGGTACTCGAGCTTGACGGTTTGTCAATCTTAAGCTTTTGAATTTTAAGTTTTGCATCCAGCGCGTTTTGCTTGCACTCACGCCCAACACACAGACTCTCGACGCTCACACGCCATCCCGAGCCGCCATTCACGACATGCCCCAGAATCTCCCGAAACCGCGCATAATCAGTGGTAGATTTAGCCTGAATGGTAATATTACCACCATTCGCATTAATAGCTATACCAGGATAAACGGCTTTATAATTTTCAATAACATCTTTAAGCTGCTTAGGATCAACCGTTTCGGTTGAAATCGTTGGAACCATTGGTTTTAAAGCCTCACTCTGAAGCAATTCCGCCCGCACATCAGTCAATCGTTGCAACTGCACCACCGAGAACAAGCCGAGCATTGCCACCATCACCCATGCAATCCCTGCCGCAATCAAAGAATTATTGCCTGCATTTTGTGGCATTTTCTCAAGAAACGCGTTCAGATCGCCAGATGCCTGCGGGCTGAAATATTTCTGAAAAGATCTGAAATCAAAAGATCCGGCTGTCAAAACGCACTTCCTATTAAAATTCGGAGAAACCCACTAATCTATAATAGCCCGAATGGCTTAAAGGCATTTTAAGTTTAATTACAATTTTATACAATCCCTTAAATTATAAGAATTCGAGCCATAGGCAAACCACGGCTTGAATTAAAAAACACATATATATCAATCAACTAATAAGCATATCACATTGCCACTTTGGGGTTATACCCAACGGCTGCTCCAACACGAGGCATACCGGCAATCTGAGTTGCCGCACGGCCAAAAGAAGCTCCAAGAGCGAGACCATCACAATTTTCAATCCTTAAATCACCACCCCATCGGGCAGCCTCTGCACGACACGCATGTGCCAAGGGATTTCCCGAATTATCGGCATTAGAATCAGAAGATACAAACGTCCCATTTACACCCACTTGATCAAATACAGGATCACCAACAGCGACTTCAATCATATTTTTCTCCTACCTCTGATTTTTAGCTACGCAGCTTCAATCATCACTTCAATATCGGCAACCACGGAGATATAAGCTGGAAACCTATATGCCCCACTTAAAAACTCAACCAGACCAACCTTGGTTTTACTAATCAACCGCTGCAAAACATCCGTTCTTGCACAAGGAATATCGGCGACCCTATTTTCCCCGGACATAAACACAATTGACTCGTTATGAACTTCGAGAACCAAAGGCTGATCTTTGGGCATCGCCATCGGAACAATCACAATAATCGAATCGTTTTCGCCCAAAATGAAATCGCATTTTGTGAACATCACACACTCCTCATGGAAAACCGTTACATTTCGCGGCTTACTCGGGATTTTTATCCCCTTTTATTCTCCCTTACTCTGCCACACCGGACTTAAAATAAAATTAACATTTGACGCGGATACGGGCTTCGTTTGAAAAAATAAGGAAAAACTGAAAATAGCTAGAGCGCATAATCAGCAGGTGTAACAATTTCACCGTGACGAGAACAACCTGATGAAGCCAACTCAACGAAAAGCGGAGCAACTTGATCCGGTGTTCTTAAATCAACCCCTTGATACCCACCCGGAAAAACCTGATGCAGCATATCGGTATCAACCGCCCCAGGACGAATGATATTAACACGTAAATTTGTTTGTCTGGTTTCTTCCGCCCATGTCTTAAACAAGAACATTACAGCAGCCTTACTGACGCCATATTGACCACCAAACGCATGGGGATCGACCCCCATACCAGACCCGACAACAATCGCTCGCCCTGCATCCGATGCCTTCAATAACGGCTCGAGCGTTCTAATCATTTGCACATTCGACAAAACATTTGTGATATAAGTGCCATTCCAATCCTTGATTTTGGAATGGGCAACCGGAGTCATCTCCCCCAACAATCCCGCATTGGAAACAAAAATATCCAGCTTGCCAAACCGCTCATAAATGGTAGGGCCCAAAGCTTCCAGATCTTCAATTTTGCTCAGATCAAACGGCATCAAAGTCGCCACCCCACCTTCGGTGCGAATAGCATCATCAATTTCTTCCAAACCACTTTGGGAACGCGCCATCAAAATAACATGAGCACCTTCACGCGCATATAATTTGGCAACAGCCGCACCAATCCCGCGCGAGGCTCCCGTCACCAAAGCAACACGACCCTGTAATTTTCGAATGCTCATAAGAAATTATTTTCCTGAAATATACGGTTTTGCAACACGGTAGAAAGAACCAGGATAAGCTTCATGCTTATTCAGAATACGATCCACAGTCCCATCATTCATCAATTCGGTTAAAGCCATATTCATAAAGTTAAGCATCTCTTGTTCTCCTTTGCGAACCAGCAACGCGTTCGAGTAAACCCGCAATGGCCGCTCTGGCACAAGATTCTTAAGCATATCGGGATTATGCGCCATAAACGCAGCACCGAAATTGGTATCAAGAAAAGCAACGTCTGCCTTGCGGTTAACCACATTCATCAACTGAATCGTATAATCATCGCTATGGGGAAGGGATAAAATTTTAGCCTTGGGAAAATCCTGTGCAGCGACAATTCCGGATATACTCCCATCCACGTCAGAAATAATGACCTGTTCAGAATTTAAAGCAGCAAGATCCTGAAATCTGGTTTCATCCGCGCGAACAAATGCACCGAGTCCACTATACCACAATGGAACAGTTGATGTCCCCAAAAGACCTGTATCTGCCATTGTCCAAAGAGTTGCACACATCAAATCAACATTCGGGCGTTTCAAGTCTTCTGCAAATGTGGCGTAAGTTGATTCAACCGTCCATTCGACCTTCATACCATTGGCCGCACGACGCGCAATTTCATCCATCAAATCAACAACCACTCCGCTCATCTGACCGGTATTCGGGTCTTTCATAACGGCTGGTTCATAAAGAATATATGCGCACTGGATAGTTTGGGTTCGCATCATACGCTCAAACACCGTTTCATGTTCTGCCGCAAAAGACGGAGCATTCAAAAAACACAATCCAAAAAACATCATTAAAAAATACTTCATTCACCTCACCTTGAATCAGCACGCTTTTTTCAACATGATTTGATCGCGCAATTCAACCGGATAATCTCCGGTAAAACACGCATCGCAATATTGCGGAGCCGCCGTATTGCGCTTGGCTTCACCCATCGCGCGATACAAACCATCATCGGAAATAAACGCAAGGGAATCAACTTTAATAAAATCGGCAATTTCCTGAACAGAACTTTTAGATGCCAATAATTCATCACGCGACGGCGTATCAATCCCGTAAAAACACCCATGCGTAATCGGCGGTGATGAAATCCGCATATGAACTTCAGTCGCTCCGGCCTGACGCATCATCTCGACAATTTTCCGCGATGTTGTCCCCCGAACAATCGAGTCATCAACCAGTACTATTTTTTTTCCTTCGACCACGCCACGGTTACCATTATGTTTACGCTTCACCCCAAGATGACGAATTTTTTGTGTGGGCTCGATAAAAGTACGACCCACATAGTGATTGCGGATAATCCCCAACTCAAATGGCAATCCTGACACTTGAGCAAACCCGATCGCGGCAGGCACACCACTATCAGGGACGGGAACAACCAGATCAACATCACACGGAGATTCTTCGGCCAACACAGCTCCGATTTTCTTGCGCATTTCATAAACCGACTTACCATCAATAATGCTGTCCGGACGGGCAAAATAAATATATTCAAAAATACAAAACCGCGAAGCCGCCGCAGAAAAAGGCCGGTGGCTCTGAATTCCCTGACTTGAGATCACAACCATTTCACCGGGTTCAACATCGCGCACAAAATCCGCCCCGATAATATCCAAAGCACAGGTTTCGGAAGCCAGAATATACGCATCCCCCAAACGCCCCAAGACCAAGGGACGGAAACCATTCGGATCACGCACACCAATCATACGACCTTCGGCAAAACAGATCAAAGAATAAGCCCCTTCAACTTGTTGCAAAGCATCAACCAAACGATCAAGAACGGTGGCCTTTTTCGACAAAGCCACAAGATGAATGATGACTTCAGTATCACTGGTACACTGGAAAATAGCACCATGCTGCGTCAATTCATTGCGGATTTTAACCGCATTGGTCAAATTCCCATTATGTGCCACCGCAAACCCACCAAATACCAACTCGGCATATAAAGGCTGGACATTCCGCAACAAAGTTGCACCCGTCGTCGCATAACGGTTATGACCGATCGCACTCCGCCCCTTTAATCGGGCAATAATCGAAACATCATTAAAAATATCATCAACCAAACCCAAACCACGATGAACAAAAAACTGCCCCCCGTCTTTAGCATCATCATAAGATGCAATTCCCGAAGACTCTTGCCCCCGATGCTGCAAAGCATGAAGCCCCAACGCGGTCAACGTCGAGGCATCATCATGTCCATATATTCCAAATACACCGCATTCTTCATGCATTTTATCGTCAAAAGAATTATTCATTATATCCCTTTTTGTCCTGCGGTTGTTTTTCGGTAGAAGGCTTGATTTTATCCAGTAAAGAATCCAGACCATCACGATCGCGGTCATTATACCCGTCTGATGAATTGGAGATTTGATCTTTTTGATCCGGCTGGAGTCTTTTTTCTCCTAAAACATCAATTTCGCGCAACTTGTCACGAGCATCATCCGCAACATCGGAAACCTTCCCATCTTGCGGCAAATAAGATGCCATCCATTCGGAAACTTGCTCGACATAAAACATCGTCTTGGCATCGGACAACCATTCTTTTTTGTTATCTTCAGGCAAAATGAGATAGAATGGCAGATAAATCAAACCCAGCAACAAAACGCCCCGCGCCAAACCAAAAAACACCCCCAGCGTCCGGTCAATCGGCCCAAGGCCAACCGCATGCGCAGAAGAAGACAAAAAGTAACTGGCAAGTTGCAGTAAAACAAAAACACCAATGAACACCATGGCGTAAGCCGTAATATCAGCAACCAGACTCATCGGTAAAATATCGAACAGCTTTCCGGCATCAACGCCGTCTTTAATCCCGAACCACCCATGGGTCAAAGGCTTAAGACTTCCACCAAAAATCAACGCGGCCAAAGCCCCCCCCATCACACCAACAATGGTCAAAACTTCGCGAATAGCTCCGCGAAAAAAAGACACGCCAGCCGAGATCAAAAGAACAAGAATAACGCCAATATCAACGAGCACAGAGATCGTCATATGAAAAACCTTGGTAGCTTAATGGATCGAAGACCTTTGATAGTCGAAAACACTGCCTTTTGCAAGCAATGTTAAACCTCTTGAAAAACGACGCGTGTCAGGCAGACGCCGCATATATCACACGTTTACGAAGACGGCATTCCACCTTCGCGTAACATCGCAACCAACTCGTCCAGATGGCGGATTTCAATGACCTGAAGACCCGTAATCTGCACTGGTTTTTTTTGCGAAGAGATACGCTCGGCAATACAGCCTCTGGTAAATCCCAACTTGGCAGCTTCTTTTAAACGATGATCCGGCTGGGAAACAGCGCGAATTTCACCCGATAAACCGATTTCACCAAAAAATACATATTCCGAAGGGACTGGCCGCCCTTGCAACGCACTGATAAGCGCAGCCGCCACCGCCAAATCCGCAGCAGGTTCGGTAATGCGAATACCCCCCGCCATATTGAGATACACTTCAGAATCCGAAAACATCAATCCGCACCGAGCTTCAAGAACCGCCAAAATCATGGATAAACGGCTCTGATCCCACCCGATCACCGAACGGCGAGGTGCACCATAGGGTGCTGCCGCAACCAAAGCCTGCACCTCGACCAATAAAGGCCGCGTCCCCTCCATTCCCGCAAAAACAGCACTTCCCGTTACATCAGGTTGACGTTGGGACAAAAACAAAGCCGAAGGATTTGCTACTTCCGACAATCCCAATTGCCCCATTTCAAACACGCCAATTTCATCCGTCGCACCAAAGCGGTTTTTAACCGTACGCAAGATCCGAAACTGGTGACCGCGATCCCCCTCGAAATACAAAACCGTATCCACCATATGTTCCAATACACGAGGCCCCGCAATTTGTCCGTCTTTAGTCACATGCCCGACAAAAAATGTTGCAGTCCCCAACCTCTTAGTCATACGAATAAGTTCTTGTGCAGCCGTACGCACCTGCGTCACCGTTCCGGGAGCACTTTCAACTGTATCAACATACATGGTCTGAATGGAATCGATCACCAACACATCAATTTTTGAAGACTCGATTGTTGCAGCAATTTCACGAACATTGGTCGCAGACGCCAAAGCCACCGGAGCATCCGCCATGCCCAGACGTTCGGCTCTTAACCGCACCTGATCGACAGCCTCTTCCCCTGAAATATAAACACAGGTTAAACCCTGCCGCGCCAAAGTGCACACAGCCTGCAAGACCAATGTCGATTTTCCGATCCCCGGGTCACCACCCAAAAGAATGGCGCATCCCGGAACCAACCCGCCACCTGTCACACGATCAAATTCACCCAATCCGGTAACCAACCGTTTGACAGTTTTACCTTCGGTCATCTGTAAGCCGACCAGATCAAGAACCTTACCTTTTTTTCCGCCGCCCAAACCTTTCGGCGGGCCGCTTTCAGATACTTCAGCGTGGAGCGAATTCCACTCACCACAGGAATCACATTTCCCTGCCCATAAGCTATGGACAGCGCCGCAGGATTGACAAATATAAGATGTTTTGGACTTGGACATATCCTGACTTTACCAGATCAGCGATCAGGCGCAAGCAAACTCACGACCTTTCAAATCCTGTTTCGAGGACATACCAGCCTGACGATTTTCCTTGGGAACAAATTCTTGGGCAACATCAATACCGGCACGACCCAATTCATAAAGATAAGAATTCTGATCTCCCAAAGCCTCCGGTGACACCCCTTCAAGTACAAAGATTTTATCTGGATACAACGCCCGATATTTTAAAATTTCTGCGACAACCTGCTCAGCTTGCCCTTTCGCAAAACGTTCTCCCAGACTATGATCAAATTTCAGAATGCGTGCATAAGAAGCCAAACGTGCCAAACGCTCGACTTGCTGCGGCTTATAAGGATCAAAATCATCAATCGCAATGCCAAATCCATGATCCAGAATATTCAGCAAGACCGCTTCACTCGCCCCTTCGGGAATTTCAGCATGTTCGGTAATTTCGAACACAACCCCACTCGGTAAAAAACCACAATCCAGACAGCTTTTCTGGGCACTTTCAGCAAAATCCGGTTCAAAAGCACTCGCCAGATCGATATTAAAACTGAAACGCCTCACCCCAATATCCTGAGCGTTTTTCAGCACCAGATCAAAAAGAAACATATCTGTCCCGTAGGAATTCCGCTGATCGCGAACCTCTTTAAAAAACCCTTCGCAATCGTCATGGTTCAACAGAAACTCGCACTCGGGAACACCGCTTCGAACGTTAGAAATAGGATAGAAATGCTCGACACGAAACACCTGTGCCTCCTTCCTGCTTGCCGCATTGAAACGGAAGTAACTACATAGCTTTAAAACAGCTGCATTCACACAGAACCCCTGCCACCACTCAATATTATGAATAGAAGAGAACAGATTTGAAAAAAATTGACAAGAAAAACTGAACAAAAACAAACTATTCTCTTTGCAAAGCCCATTTGACCTGCAAATCCTGCCCGTCCATCTCGGCTTTTAAAACCAATTGCCGCGTCTTAACTGGCTTGATACCAGACCCCAGATAAATACTTTCTTCAATAGCCAGTTTGGCTCCAACACCATAAAACCGCCAACTACTCCCCGAGGGCAAAGTCAAAACAACGTCTTGCCCCTGATGAACCTGAGACACCTGAACTTTAGGATGCAAATGAAACCGCAACGTCACGGGCTTGGGATTAGCCAAACCGATGTCAGACAACAAAGTATCTTCACCACGCAAATCATGACCGGAATCGGTTAAAAATATCCGGCGACGATGCGTTATCCCTTGAGATACCAAATACCCATCATGACTGGCTTCCAGCAAACACGCCTGACGATTTTCAGTGCGCTTACATTTCATCACAGACGATCCGCGTGAAACAGAATGGTCATGTCGAATGTCATGAACAGGACGACCATCCACTACCAATGCATTATGTGCCGCCGAATGTCTTAAAATCTGCTGCCAATCTTCCTGACACGGATGCCCTCCACAATGGGTAAAAATACGATCACGCCCATACATGAATTCAAAAGACAGTGGTGCTGAATGCCACGACTGGTCAAATGGAGCCTCGGGACACTCGCTATGATCCATCATCAAAAATGACCGACCAACCATCACGCGCTCAAATCCACCGAGGCTCAGGCCTTTCATCGGACGCTTCGACCCTCTGATCTGGGATAAAACAGATTCAATTTCAGAAATATCGCCTTCTTGCCCGCCATGATACAAACCCAGCTTGCGATCAGGGTAACAGAAAAACCGCAACGCAGGCCCCGCACGCTCGATAGCCGACTGCAACACTTTCGGCACGGGCAATCCGGCACGATTCAAAGCATAACGCAAATCAAGCAAAACCTTGGCATATTCCAGCAAATTCTCAGGTGACCCCGAAACATGCAACCCGTCCGCCGTAATTTGACGCGGAATTTCTTTAAGAACACTTTCAAAACCTTGAAGAATCCAAGCATCCCGCCCCGGAAAAGACAGCCCCGCATAAATCAACCCACGCGCCGCACGCAACAAAGGCAAACCGGATAAACCGGCAGGAAAAACGCGGGATAAATGGCGTGCTTGACGATGAAGAGACGAAAAATATTTTTGCTGGAAATCTTCATCGGCACTGCCACAAAAGAAATCAAAAAACGACAACCACATAGTCAAGCGTTGCCCCATCAGGTCAGCCCGCCACAACTCGGCATCCCAACGATCAAAACGGTCAATCCATCCTTCGACCATGTGCCGTGCCAATTTTCTGGACGCATCACCACCCGCCGCACGCAAATCGCGCAACCAACCAAACCCGTGAACATGATCGCGCCAATGTCCGACTGTCTGGGATACTGCCCAGAATTTTTGATCCATCGGCAAACTCGCACCATGAGCACGCATCACCCCATGCACCATCAAGCGCCCAAGCTCATTTTTCCCCGCCCAAGGATCGGACAACCGGATACTCAACTGATCGGGAGAGCTCCCCGAAGATAATAACCAATGATAAAAAGGGGTCTTACAAGCGGCACTACCGGCTTGTTGCCTGATCTGGCCAAGGAAGAGAAAAGGTTTCTGAGCCAAAGCCTGCATTAAACCGCGTCCCCTCTTAAAGAACGAATAGCCGTCGCATAATGACCTTGACCATTTTTAAACACGTAATTTCCGGCAACCAAAACATTAGCTCCGGCCTTAATCACATCACGCGCAGTCTCCTGATTAACACCTCCGTCAATCTCGAGATCAATATCCCGCCCCGTTGCATCAATCATCGCGCGCGCATCACGAACCTTGTCCAAAAGCGGAATAAAGGATTGTCCGCCAAACCCGGGGTTAACCGTCATAATCAAAACCAGATCAACCAGATCCATGACATGGACAATCGCCGACAACGGCGTCGACGGATTCAAAGACACCCCTGCCTTTTTCCCCAAAGCCTTGATCGTTTGCAATGTCCGGTGCAAATGCGCCCCCGCTTCGGGATGCACGGTAATAATATCAGCCCCCGCATCAGCAAAATCTTTCAAAAACAGATCAACCGGAGAAATCATCAAATGAACATCGAAAACCTTGGAGCTATGTGGGCGCAAAGCCTTAACCACCGCAGGGCCAATCGTAATATTCGGAACAAAATGCCCGTCCATGACGTCAATATGGATATAATCAGCACCGGCGGCATCAATGGCGCGCACTTCATCACCGAGACGGGCAAAATCAGCCGATAAAATCGAAGGAGAGATCAGAATAGACATAATGTGTCGCTTTTCAGACAAAAGGAGGGGCAAATCACTGTATTTCCACTATAAATGACAGCGAATCATCAAGGCAAGGGTTTTGTGAGAAAATATTGAGTCGTTATTTGACATACTATTTGTTCTGAAATATAACATTTTCCCGAATACATAAGAATTGTTGGTTTTATCCGAAAGAGCTCAGTCATGAAAAAATTCTCTTCCCGCTCTGCCGCACAGGAAATCGTAGAGCAATTTTTAACTGAACATCCCTTTAGGAGTAGCCAAACAATTGCAACAGATGTTATGCAATACATTGGACAAGAAAGAATTCGTGAAGCCTTCACGCTGACATATAATTTGTTTCGATACCTGACTTTCGAAGCTCCACCATACATCCAAGACAGGTTTTCAGAGATTTGGAAAGGGGAATGCTCTTGGATAGATAACGCTCTTCAATATGGTTACGAATCAGATCGAACCGGATTGCTGATTGAATTTACAGCTCAGCATCCGGATTTTGACATCCCGTCTCTTGTCAATATGACAAAATTAGCTTTATCGCAAAATGAACTGACAAAGCGCACAGTTGGAGGCTCACTTGCTTTATACTACAAACATGTTCATGAAGAAGATTCCGCCCTTAAAAATGGATACCAACTAAGTCATGCCCTGACCGCTCTCGATTATTACGAAGAAGGCACTCCGGAATTATCCTTCAAAGATAGGGTAAAAGCTCTGTGGACTCTCGGAGAGACCGGAAAATTTTCCGAAGCGCTTGAAACACTAATCCCATTGGTAAATTTCCTGTTCCAACAAGAGAACAATGGAATCTTCCCTCTGGGAATTGGTGTCAGCGGTCAAAACATGTCCGCAATCAGATATGGGCGGAATGGAAGCGGTGCCGAAGAATTCAAGTATCTAAACAAAAGCCTACAAGACGCCATCAATATTTCGGTTTCTCTTGCAGAAGCTCAAAATCGCTTTGGCAGTCCAGATGCGTCCCGTACAGCGCGAAATATGCTCGCCATGATGTGCATAAACAGGGGTATCAGCTTCCATCTGCCTGCCGATTTGGTTTGGATGATGAAGGGGGTAGAAGATGTTAATCATAGCCGTCCAGTCACCCACAGACACCCAAACCATCCAAACCATCCATGGGACTATGATCCCAACAGAAGAATGATTCTTGAAATCAAATAAAAACAGCCTTAGTGCCAATCCAGAAAGTCATGGATAGACACTTAAGCCTTCAACGCATCAGGGTGAATACCAGTTTCTTTCCCGATCATATAATAAACGGATTCCAGATCAAGAACACCGCCCGTACCACGTAATTTTACGTGGTGCGCCATAGCCGCATCCATCATGATAATTGATTTATCCGGCTGGTTGCGCTTACGCATATGAACATCAGTACAATTTACGATAATATCAATGGCTTCATCCGACACAGTAATTTTATGGTGCTTCTCATAACCCGCTTTCAAATTATGCATGATCTGGATGGTCTGTTCGACGTTTGGAATAGACAGGAAAACTTTTTGAAAACGACGATCCATCGCAGGATCAAGCGCCACATAAATACGAAACTCGTCAAGCGTTGTCGCACCGATAACGTGTAAATCTCCCACCGTCAGATAAGGCTTCATAACCTCTGAAAGACCTTTATAGGCACTACCCTCACAAGACGGCATAATCTGGTGCATCTCGTCAATAAACAAGACAACTTTCGGATAAGACGGATCATGATAACGTTCCGCAATTCCTTTGCAAATCGGCAAAAATCGCCCCTGAAACTCGGCGGGTCCCATCGTGCCTGCCGACATCGCTGCCAAATCAAGCTCCAAAATCCGCGCATCTTTCAAATAATCTGGAACTTCACGAGCCACAATTTTTTGAGCCAAACCAGCACACAACGCCGTTTTACCAACACCAGCAGGCGCCAGAAGCGCAGCATTCTTACGACCTTTTTGCAATAAAATCAGAATAACCTGATCAATTTCCTCGTCTCGTCCGGTGATTGGGTCAAAACGCCCCAATCGCGCCCATTCGGTAAAATCACGACAATACTTATGGATCAACTCATCGAGCTGCTCATCAGGAACTTTAAACTTGGAATGCGCTTCGGTCATGGAAAGGAGTTTAATGGTCAAACGGTTAATTTTTCATGTATGGCAAAATATCGTCATACGAATACCCCTGCATATAAAGCAAAGACGTCAAGTCACTATAAATTATGGAATTCAAAACCTGTTCCCGCACCAACGGCTTGGGACGATACCCAACCCCCAGCCCTGCAGCCAGAAGCATTGGCAAATCATTGGCTCCATCACCAACGGTCATGGCTTGGCTCAAATCCAGTCCCAAATCTTTGACATAAGAGTTCAAATAGGCCAGCTTGGCATTCTTGTCCAGAATTGGCAAAAGAACCTCTCCGCTCAAAACACCGTTTTGAATATCCAGACCATTACCATGATGAAAAGAAAATCCGCACATTTCAGCAACCCGCGATGTAAAAAACGTAAATCCACCCGACACAAGAACACAAAGACTGCCCTGCGCCCGCATCATCCCGATCAAGGTCAAAGCCCCATCGCTGAAAGCCATATTAGAAAAAGCATCATATAAAAGACTCTCGGATAAACCTTTGAGTTTGGAAACTCTGGCACACAAAGCCTGCTCAAAATCAAGCTCGCCGCGCATTGCCGCTTTGGTAATACTTGAAATCTCCGCCCCCAACCCTGCCAAATCCGCCAAATCATCCAACGTTTCCCCCGTCACAATCGTGGCATCCATATCCGCCAAAAGGAGCTTTTTCCGCCTCTCTAAGCCAGACACAAAAAAAACATCAACCTTATAGTCGGATAAACCTTGCCGGACATGATCCAGAAAAACACGATCAGGGCAAGATTCAAGCTGATATTCACAAACATCATCCAGTTTCAACCAACGAAACCCACCAATCCCAAGTGGAGCAAAATCAGCCTCTAACTCGCGAAGCACAAGGGGGGGGACTTTCCCGACAAAAACCAAAAAATTATTCATCTTGCGCCGAGTCTAGCACTCGTATAAATTTTTGCCATGAAAAACAGAGCCCCCCGCTCCGAATCCGGAAATGTCCTCTTCATTATTCTCATTGCAGTGGCTTTGCTTGCAGCACTGTCCTATGCCGTCAGCCAATCCACAAGAAGTGGCGGAAATGCTGGAACAACCGAAGAAAAAAGCCGGATCAACGGGGCGTATCTGCACCAATTCCCGACCTCTATTCGCCAAGCTATCGTAAGAATGAAACTTTCCAAAAGTTTAGCGGCCGAAAACATCAGCTTTGCCCACCCATCAACAAACGATTACGGCATATTCGGAACAACTCCGGAAAACGAGGTTTTCAACCCCCAAGGCGGCGCCGTCCCTTATCAATCTCCACCCGATCAAATCAACGATGGTACAGAATGGATTTTTAACGGAGATATAGAAATCAACAGCATCGGAACAACCGATGGAACAAGTAACGCAACTGACCTTCTGGCAATATTACCAGGCGTATCGTTGGACATTTGTAAATATCTGAATTTTGGGGTCTCTGACACCTTACAAACACCCCCGTCAATAACAGTGGCTGGAGAAGAAAACAAATTCACAGGAACATTCGGCTACGCGGGAACAATCTCCAACGTCGCCCTCGATGGCAAAGATGCCTATTGCTACTACTCGAATAATCTGGGGAAATATGTTTACTATCAGGTTTTGCAGGAACGTTAAGAAGAAATCTTTGTCAGGCGGCTGATAAAAAACCCGTCAATCCCGCCGCTGTCTTTCATAAAATGAGGTAAAATACGAACGTCTCCGCGCGGCGTAACGAAGTCTGAATTTCCGCCAACCTCGGACGCATGAATTGGAATACGGTCAACATCACGTCTGGACGATAACAATCGATCAATCTGGTTTTCGCCTTCGTCCTTTTGCAAAGAACATGTGCAATAAATCAAAACACCACCCTTCGATAAAAGATCAAAAGCATTATTCAGCAATCGCGTTTGAAGTTCAATTAAACTCGAAAGATCAACTTCATTCTTCATCCATAAAACATCAGGATTCCTGCGAATTGTACCCGTTGCCGAACAAGGAGCATCCAATAAAATAAACGGAATCGGATCACGCGATTTCCAAACAGCCGCATCAGCAATTTCCGTGCGCACACTATGCCCCAAACGCATCCGCTTCATATTATCCTGCAACCGCTGAATACGTTTTGCAGATCGGTCAACCGCAATCACTTGCCCACCCCGACTAGCCAGCTGGGCAGTTTTGCCGCCCGGTGCAGCGCATAAATCAAGCACAACCTGACCTTCGATATTTGTACCCAACAAACTTGCTGGTAAAGACGCCGCAGCATCCTGAACCCACCACATCCCGTCTTCAAAACCAGACAAATCCTGAACCATACGCGCATTATGCAAACGAACGCCGCCCGTCGGCAAAATCTCACCACTCAGAGTCTCCGCCCAATGAGCTGCTTGCTCGGGTTGTTTTAACGTCACATCCAACGGTGCTTCATTCAAATTGGCCATAGCAATTTCCAAAGCAGTCCGTAACCCATAATCCTGAATCCAGATTTTCAACAACCATTCGGGCGTATTAAGACGGGGAACATCCTGACGCGCGACCCAATTCTGACCTTCGGCGGCAATCCGCCGTAAGATCGCATTGACAAACCCCTTTAAACGAACATGTCCTTCTGCCTCCGCCAATAAAACCGAGGTATTAACAGCAGCATGATCTGGAATATTCATAAAAACGAGCTGCGCCACACCCAAGCGGAGAATATATTCAAGAATAGGCGGGTTAAGGGGCTGGTCAGGCTTGGATAAAGCATGACGGATCAAATCATCAATCTGTCCTAAACGTCTAACAACGGTCGTCACCAACATCCGAACAAACGCACGATCCCGCTGAGAAAGAGCTGAAAACTGACGACTTTCTTCAAAAGCCTGATCAAGCGTATGATGCTTGACGAAAACATCCTGAAGCAACCCCAAAGAAACACGCCGCGCCGTAAGCATCTCGGTCGGAGACGCTGGGTCAAAAGGATCTGATGAGATTGAATGTTCTTTGGTCATGTGCTTGGAAAAACGGGTTAATCAAGAGGACACATTACATGAAGCAAGCACCATAAACCACCCACAAAATAAAAGAAGGCAGAAAAATATAACTCCCGTCAAAGCCACGGATTTTTATCATCTCTGAAATCTACAGCAGAAGAATCAATAAACCCACCCTGCGCCTTTGCTTCTTTTTCCATGTCCAACAAACGTCTGATACGGCTTTCTGTCGAAGGATGAGTTGAAAACAAACCATCGACCGCACGCACATGTAACGGATTGATAATAAACAAATGGGCAGAGGCAGGATTATCCTCGGCTTCACGATTAACAATTTGCCCTGCCATTCCTGAAATTTTTTCCAAGGCCGTGGCCAAAGAGCGTGGCTTTCCGGAAATTTCAGCCCCTAAACGATCCGCCTCATATTCGCGAGATCGGGAAATCGCCATCTGGACAATCGACGCCGCCAAAGGTGCCAGCAACATCACCAACACAGTCACAATCGGGGAAGCCCTGCGCCCATCGTCCCCACGCGTCCCGCCAAAAAACATGGCAAAATTCGCAAGCATCGACAAAGCTCCAGCCAAAGTCGCCGTCACAGTCATAATCAACGTGTCCCGATGTTTGACATGAGCCAATTCATGCGCCATGACCCCTTCGATTTCATCGGTATCCAGACGCTGCATCAAACCTGTTGTAATCGCAACCGCCGCATGATCAGGGTTGCGCCCTGTGGCAAAAGCATTGGGCTGCGCATTTTCAATCACAAAAACTTTTGGGTGAGGAAGTCCGGCACGATCTGCCAAACAATGAATCATGGACACCAGCTTGGGAGAATCTTCCATCCCGACCTGACGTGCTCCATAATGGGATAAAACAGCCTTGTCACTGTTATACCACGCCCAGATATTCATGCCCCCCGCAACAAACAAAGCAATCATCAGCCCGCTTTGGCCGCCAACAAGATAGCCCAACCCACCGACCAAAGCCGTCATTCCAGCCATCAAAATTGTGGTTTTCAAATATCCGGTCACCATCATCTATCACCTAATGACTCGCACGAGACTCCAATATTTCTTCTTCCAGATCACAACAGATCACAACCATAAGCGCATAAATTTCACGGATACGATCCGCATCATCTTCGCCCTGCTCACCGGAAAGAACTGACTCAACCCGATCTCCCGCATGGTCAATCACCTCGGCAATCCGCTCTTCGATCACGGCGGGAATACCGTTTTCAACCTTCACAGCGGCAACTTCGCGAATAATCTTCAAACGCTCAATCATCAAATCAACGATCTGATCATCCAAAGCATCAATGCGGGCGCGGTATGGTTTCATAATCTCGTGTACTTTAGACATATTTAGGACTTCCTGAAAAAATAAAAAGCAGCTAGACTTATTTGTATGAAGACCCAAGCCCAAAGTCCAGAGAAACCGAAAAAAAATCAAGAAAAACCCGTTTTGGGGCATGTGCCAATACCGGACATGCAACGTGAATACGGCGGGCGCAAAGGGCCAGAAGCCACAAGATACGGTGATTGGGAAAATAACGGCAAATGCGTGGATTTTTAAGCCGTCCCACTAGCTTACCTCTCCCCATCGGTTTTTCTTTCTTTGCGTCACTCCGGCTCAACTATAACCCGGCCTTAAATCCAACGCCTGAATATCATACAACCGCCGATAAACAGAATCCGGATTTTTCAGCAATCCTTCATGTGTTCCTTGCTCGACAATCTGTCCGCTTTCAAACACCAAAATCCGGTCAGCCTTTTGAATTGTCGCCAAACGGTGGGCAATTGTAATTGTCGTACGCCCGATCATCAACCGCTCCAAAGCTTTCTGGATATAATGCTCCGAAACGGAATCCAGAGATGACGTTGCCTCATCCAAAATCAAAACCGGACAATCAGCAAGCAGGGCACGAGCAATCGCAACCCGCTGACGTTCACCACCAGAAAGCTTAACCCCACGCTCGCCCACCAGAGTCAGATACCCTTGAGTTAAGCCTTCGATGAATTCGGCAGCATAAGCTTCTCGCGCAGCGCCTCTGATTTCATCAATCGAAGCATTGATTTTGCCATAGGCGATATTTTCGGCCAGACTCCGATGAAACAACACAGGATCTTGCGGAACCAAAGCAATGGAAGACCGCAAAGATTCCTGCGTCACTTGCGCAATATTTTGTCCTTCAATCCGGATTTCTCCGGACTGGATATCGTATAATCTCTGGATCAATTTAACAAAAGTCGACTTGCCCGATCCGGAAGCTCCAACCAAAGCAATTTTTTCTCCGGCCCTAATCTCGACGGACAAAGATTGATAAATCGGACGATCCCCTTCCTGATAGCGAAAACTGACACGATCAAACGTAATCTCAGCCCCTTTGCCTTTTTCGGGAACACTCAAAATCGTTGCATTCGGGGCATCAAGAATATCATCTTCACGCTTCCAGAATCCGACGACGTCGGCAATCTCGCTTGACGCTTTCATCAGCTCGGTTGTATGTCGTCCAATATCACGCAAATAACCACCAATAATAAAGAAAGCCGTAATCGACAACGTCACATCACCTGGCGTAGCTTCACCTTTATACCATAACCAGATGACTAATCCCAACATACCCGCCATCATGACAATCCGGATATTTGTCCGCACAAAATCAATCGCAACATGGGTTAGCCACGCATCAATAACGCGCCTATGCCATTCCTTTGCAACAGCACCAAAATTAAGGTCTTCCCGAGACTCTCCCGCAAAACTTTTGACGGTTGAAATCGCTGTCATTGTATCAGCCAACGTTGCGCCAACCAATGTATCTTGCTCAGCTGATTTTCTGAATTTAGGCATCCCGATTTTAATCGCCAGCGTGACAGTAACAATTACAAAGAGAACAACCATCGGCAATGCAAACCATCCGACAACAGGCACTTGAATTATCAACATAATCACCATACCAATACCAATAATAACCGATGGAAAAAATCCCATAAAAATAGTGTTAGAAAAAATATCGAATGACCACATCCCGCGCGTAATTTTGCGCACCGTTGCACCGGCAAAACTATTCACATGCCAATCGGTTGAAAACCGTTGAACCTTTGCTGTTGCATCAGTCAAAACATCATGCAAAACCCGCGCGACAAATTTATCCCAGAACCACATCGCAACCGCCCATGACCAACTGTGAATAATCTGAACACTCATCAAACAGGCGAATGACCACAATACAATTGACAAAACCCCATCTTCAGCAGGATCAAGCGTGCTAACCTTGTCAACCAACTGCCCGCTAAACACCGGATAAAAAATATCCACTCCGACAGACAACCCGAGCAAAAGAACGGCCAACAAACCATGCCCCCATCCGCGCGACCAGTAATGGCGCGCAAACCGCCCAATATCTCGGCGTGTAACTTTGGGAATGTAATCTTCCGCATATGTATTCATAGCCACAGCTCCTGCTCAAAAGAACCGGATACAAGAAAAACAAAACAGAAGGGATTCGGAAAAAACGAATTCAGGACGTCTTAATTTTGTTTCTCTGGAAATCCGGCAAAAATAATTTTCCCGGATCAGAGTCTTACAAAATAAGACCCATCGATCCGGAAACGACGAAATTTTGAATGGCAAAATCGCACATGATCGCTTCCTTATTTGAACCTCACTATGACATATCAAGTTCATAAAATGCAATAACAAAGCTGATATTTTTATACTCGTCTTTGCGATCTCCAGCCCAATGCCCATAAAACAACCCAAAATCCTTCGCACTTCTTGCCCAAGCACCGTTTTCCGTGTACCAATATAAACTGCGTAGAAAGTTTTTTTTGCCCCGACAAATCAAGAGAACTTGGAAAACCAACAGATGCGTGAATTTCTAAGCCATTCCGCCGTAATTCTAGGAAGCGGCTTGATCTTGCTATTTTTTTCAGAGTTTCTATTTGTGAACGAAACTCTTGCTCCGACACTTCTTCACTCCTCATCGTTTTCCCTCATCCCTATTGTAAAAATCGCTGAATTGATCATCTGGTATTCGTTATTTGCATGCTGGTTTTTAATTCCCGCATATTTGTTCAACGTCCAAAATAAAAACGGGATAATTTTGACTGCAGCAATATATGGCTGGATCGTAGAAGGCCTGACAATTCCTTACCTCTACATGGAAATGCCCTTCTCTATCGTCTGGACATCAATGTCATGGCATCTTGTGATAGACATCATTCTGGGATGGTGGGCAGTGCGATGGATTTTACAAAAAAACAACTACCTTTTCACCATTGCACTTGCCATCGGCATAGGATTATTTTGGGGAATATGGGCAACATGGAACAATGGAAACAATACAGAGCCATTGAACCCTCATGATTTTTTCTTAATATCCAGCCTGGGAACAACCCTCTGGATCGCCGGAAACATAACGCTGGATAAACTGGTCAAATTTCGTTTTCAGCCCACAAAACCATGGATTCTAGGACTTTTGATAGGCTCGACCTTGATATTTGTAGCAACCACATGGGCACTGACACCCTTGCAATTGATACTACCCGCTTTAATCATGATAACAGCTTACACTCTAAAACAGGGAAACAAAAAAGATCCACCCGCCGCAGGCTCTACAAATATTATCTGGGAAATGTCATCTCCACAAAAAACAATTTTCTGGCGCAATCACTTGATTTTGCTTTTAACTCCGATCGCAGCAAATCTGACTTACCCGATCTACGCATCAAACAATACAGCGCTGGAACCATGGATCATAGCCACGCCACTCATAATTTTGGGGGTTGGGATCTATACCCTAGGGTTGAGACTCACAGGTTAAATCCAGTAGCATAAGAGGGACGCGAGACAGA
>ERZ761609.934-NODE-934-length-29349-cov-16.774254_pt1 | contig 29349 bp, 25 predicted proteins | sample MGYA00511163_ERZ761609 | MGnify/ENA primary metagenome ERZ761609 (study PRJEB28899, sample SAMN02445070) | bioreactor sludge metagenome | biome: EBPR sludge | place: Australia: Brisbane, Thorneside Wastewater Treatment Plant | collected 2011-12-16 ... | reverse complement strand
GGCGGCGCAGGCTCAGCCAGTCCGCTACGAGGTGCAGAACCCGGCGCCGGTGCAACCTGCTGGCAAGTCCGAAGAGTATTTCGCTACGAAGAGCATGGTCTTCGGCGCCATGATCGAAGCCATCGATCTGTCCCAGCTCTCCAAACTGGATGCGGAGGCCGCGCGCGAAGAACTGCGCGACATCGTCACCGAGATCATCAATCTCAAGAACGTCGTGCTGTCGATCGCCGAGCAGGAGGAACTGCTCGAGGACATCTGCAATGACGTGCTGGGGTACGGACCGCTGGAGCCGCTGCTGGCGCGCGATGACATCGCCGACATCATGGTCAACGGGGCAAACCGCACCTTCATCGAAACTGGTGGCAAAATCCAACTCACCAATGTCCGTTTCCGCGACAACGCCCAGCTGATGAATATCTGCCAGCGCATCGTCAGCCAGGTCGGCCGCCGCGTTGATGAATCCTCGCCGATCTGCGACGCGCGCCTGCTCGACGGTTCTCGCGTCAACGTCATCGCGCCTCCGCTGGCCATCGACGGACCGGCACTGACGATCCGCAAGTTCAAGAAGGACAAGCTCACGCTCGACAACCTGGTGAAGTTCGGATCGATCTCGGCGGAGGGCGCCGACATCCTGAAGATCATCGGGCGCGTGCGCTGCAATGTCGTCATTTCCGGAGGCACCGGTTCCGGCAAGACGACGCTGCTGAACTGCCTGACCCGCTACATCGACCACGACGAGCGCGTCATCACCTGCGAGGACGCGGCCGAACTGCAACTCCAGCAGCCGCACGTGGTGCGCCTGGAAACGCGTCCGCCGAACCTCGAAGGCAATGGCCAGGTCACGATGCGCGACTTGGTCAAAAACTGCCTGCGTATGCGCCCGGAACGAATCATCGTCGGCGAAGTCCGCGGACCCGAGGCCTTCGACCTGCTGCAGGCCATGAACACGGGCCACGACGGATCGATGGGCACGCTTCACGCCAACAACCCGCGCGAATGCCTGAGCCGTCTGGAATCGATGATCACGATGGGCGGATTTACCCTGCCCATCAAGACGATCCGCGAGATGATCTGCGCTTCCGTGGACGTCATCGTGCAGGCGACCCGCCTGCGTGACGGCTCGCGGCGCATCACGCACATCACTGAAGTGATGGGGATGGAGGGTGATGTGATCATCACCCAGGACATCATCCTCTACAACATCGAGGGTGAGGACGCGAACGGCAAGATCATCGGGCGGCATGCCTCGACTGGAATTGGACGTCCGCGGTTCTGGGAGCGCGCCCGATACTATGGCGAGACCGAGCGTCTTGCTGCCGCCCTCGACGCCTTGAGCAGCAAGCCTGGCGAAAGCCAGGCCGCGTAGGAGAGACGGCCATGGAAACCCGTCAACTCCTGATCATGGCGTTCGCGGCCGTCGCGGCCGGCGGGTTTGCCTATGCGTTCATCGAACCGCGCATGACCGGCGAGGTGACTGCCGAGGCGCGCCAGAAGAAGCTTGCCGGAGCACGTGTGCGCGGAGGCGACAACCTCGGCAAGACCGCCGGGCGTATCAAGCAGGTCTCGGAAACCTTGAAAGAGGTCGAGCGCAAGAAGGCAGCGAACGACAAGGTCACCCTGCATGACAAGATCGTGCAAGCCGGTCTCGACTGGGAACGCCAGCGGTTCATGTTGGTGAGCATGGCATGCGCTGTGGTCATGGGCTTCGTTTCCCTGATCATCAGCGGCAACCTGTTCGTCGGAATCGGCGCCTTCATCGTCGGCGGCCTTGGACTGCCGCAATGGCTCCTGATCTTTCTGCGCAACAAGCGCGTCTCGGCGTTCACCACAGAACTTCCGAACGCGCTTGACGTGATCGTGCGCGGCCTGCGCTCCGGCCTGCCGCTCGGCGACTGCATCCGCATCATCGCTAATGAAGCGGCCGAGCCGGTCAAGACCGAATTCCGGCAGATCGTCGAGGCGCAGAGTATTGGCCTTACGATCCAGGAAGCGGTTCAGGGAATTTCCAAGCGGGTTCCCACGCCTGAGGCAAACTTCTTTTCCATCGTGATCGAAATCCAGTCCAAGGCCGGCGGCAACCTTTCCGAGGTTCTCAGCAACCTTTCCAAGGTCCTGCGCGAGCGCAAGAAGATGAAGGGCAAGGTCGCAGCGATGAGCATGGAGGCGAAAGCCTCCGCCGCCATCATCGCGGCGCTGCCGTTCATCGTGGCGATCCTCGTCTACATCTCCAGTCCGGACTACATGTCTCGCCTGTGGACTACGGAAGCCGGCAAAATCACCATGGTGGTGAGTGGATTCTGGATGCTCATCGGCATCATGTCGATGAAGAAGATGATCAACTTCGATCTTTGAGGCGCCTGATCCATGGAAGGGAATATCGTCAGCCTGATCCTCAGCCCCAGATTCATGGGCGGGGTGTTCACGGCGATTTTCGTCGGCGCGGCAATCCTGACAGTGGCCCTTCCGCTGCTCGATCGCAGTGACTTCAAGAACCGGATGAATGCCGTCGCGCTGGAACGGGAAGCGATCCGCCAACGCGAACGGGAGCGCATGCTGCAAGTGCGCGGGACAGGCAGAGGCAACCTCAAACACGAGCACAAGGCTTTTGTGAAAGGTTTCGTCGAGAAATTCGACCTGCAGAGGTACATCGGCGCCGATGAAATGAAGGCCAAGCTGGCCATGGCCGGCTACCGCGGCGCGCCGGCCGAATACGGATTCATGTTCTTCCGTTTCATCATGCCGATCGTGCTGCTGCTCATCACGGCGCTCTACGTCTTCGTCATCCTGGACCTCTCCAACTACACGGTACCGATGAAGATCGGCATGTGCCTTGCGGGCACATACCTGGGCTTCAAGGCGCCGGAGATCTTCCTGTCCAATCAGATCTCAAAACGCCAACAGAACATGCAACGGGCATTTCCCGATTCCCTCGACCTGCTGCTGATCTGCGTGGAAGCCGGCATGTCGATCGAGCATGCGTTCCGTCGCGTGAGCGTGGAGATTGTTGGCCAGTCTGTGGCTCTGGCCGAAGAATACGCACTGGTGACGGCCGAACTCTCCTACCTGCCCGATCGCCGCACGGCCTACGAGAACCTTGCCATCCGCACCGGCATGGAATCGATCAAGTCGGTCAGCACGGCGCTGGTGCAGGCAGAGAAGTACGGCACACCGGTTGGCAGCGCGCTACGCGTCCTGGCCCAGGAGGGCCGCGACATGCGCATGAACGAAGCAGAAAAGAAGGCAGCCGCACTGCCCCCGAAACTGACGGTGCCGATGATCCTTTTCTTTCTTCCCGTCCTGTTCGCCGTGATCCTGACACCGGCCCTGACGCAGGTCTTTGGCTGGCAGTGATCTGCGGTCGGAGACCCCCTGAAACAGCCTGTGCGACTGCCTCGGACAGGCGAGACAGCTTCACTCTTGCAGGCACGCCCATAGACGACGCGGTGTAGCCATGAATGTGCGTTTCGTCGGCTACTTCCTCGCTGGAGCATTGCCGAAACTGGCCATGTTCCTCGCGTTGTTTCTGCTGGCCAGACATCTTGATCCCGCCGAGACCGGGCTTTTTGTCCTCGTCATCACTCTTGGCGAAGTGATCGAGATGACAGCGGGAACATGGCTGCGCATCTATGTCCTGAAGGCTGAAGCAGGCCGCAAGACCATTGGCCCATACCGCGTCGGTCGGTTTCTCGTCCTTGCGCTGGCCATGCTCGCCATGGCGCTGCTGGTGTCGCTGCCGATCGCGGCTATCATCGCGCCGGGCCGATTCTGGACCTTTGCAGGCGCTACTTGCGCCTATATCGCCGCTTTTGCCGCGCTCCGCCATGCGCATACGGTCCTCCAGATCCTGGAGTCGCATGTGGTCTTCATTCTCGCAGAGATCGCGCGCAGCCTGCTCATCGTCGCCTGCGTTCTGGGCAGCCTTGCGACATGGCCGACATCTTTCGTGGCTCCCTCGCTCCTGGTAAGCGCCGCGACCGCCGCTACTGCCGTGATCAGTCTGCTCCTGGTTGCCTCACGTCTCCACGGTCCTCGTTTCACACTGGCCGGCATTCAGCCTGCCGTGATCTTCGGTGCACCCATCATCGCCGACGTTGTCATGAGCCTGGTCATCATCAACTTCGACCGCTTCGTGCTCAATCAAATGATCGGCCCGGCCGCCGTTGGCATCTATGCGCTCGCCTATGCGCTCGGGCGGCAACCGATCGAGTTCATCGCCGGTCCGCTCAACACTTATGCGCTTCCTGTTCTGTTTGCCGGCTACGAACATGGCGGAGAAGAGCGTGCACGCCAGATCCTGACGGGCCTGTGCATCACCCTGTTCATACTTTGCGCTGCGGTCCTCACGGGCATAACCCTGCTGGAGCAGCCCATAGCCAACGTGGCGCTCAGAATGGAGTACCGCGATGCGGCGGGACTGCTCATGCCGGTGATCACGTTTGCAGCCTGCCTGCTCGTCTTCAAGGCGTTCATTTTCGACAATGTCTTCCATATGCTGCAGAAGAACGACGAGAAGCTGGCTTCGGTCGCGCTCGCAACCGGCGTGGGCGTCGCGGCCACCATTCTGCTGGTCTACGTTGCCGGGATCAACGGGGCAGCCGCCGCGCTGGTGCTCTCCAGCGGCGTGGGACTTGCTGCAAGCGTGTATGTCAGCCGGCGCTTCTTCGTGTTCGCCATTCCGCTGCGACACTTCGCGATGATTGCGCTCGCGGCCTCTGGCTCGGGCGTGGCGCTTTCGCTGGCATCATGGGCAGTGTCTGCCTACGGCGATGGCGCTCGCATAGGCGCCGGATTCCTTGCGTTCTGTCTCTGCTACGCGCTGATGCTGAAACTTCAGGGCATTTCTCTCAAAGCCTTGGCGTCGACGCCCTGGGAGCCGTTCGATGCCCGAACAGGCAGCGAGCGACGGCCATCGGACAGCAACTTGCGGTAAAGCGTGACCTTGGCCTCCAGCGTCTTGCGGATGTCGTAGCGCGCTGCGGTACGCGCGCCGGCGGCCGCGAATTTCGCCCCGAGATCCGGCGTGGCGATCAGATGCTGCAGCTTGTCCGCGAGGTCGCGCGGGTTACCGACCTCGAAGAGCAAACCGTTGTCACCATGCCGGACGATGTCACGTGCCCCTCCGACAGAAGGAACGACCACGGGAAGATTTGCGGCCATCGCTTCGATGATGGCGATGCCGAAACCCTCCTGCCGGGACGACAGAACGAAGATATCCATGTCGGACAAGAGATTTTCGACATCCGTGCGATCCAGCTGAATCCTTACGTGATTCTCCAGATCGAGTTCCTTGATCAGGGACGTGACCATTTCAAAGTAGGCTGGGTCCGTCACGGATCCCGCCAGTGTACAGTCAATGTTCAGACCTCGGTCCAGACACAGGCGAACCGCGCGCAAGAGCACGTCCTGGCCCTTGACAGGCGCAAAGCGGCCAACCTGGACGAGGTGAACAGGCCGCCCCGGCGTTTGGTAAGCAGGCGAACGGATAAACTTTCGGAGATCGATTCCATTCTCGATCAGCGTCACGCGATCGCCTGTAATGGCGCGCGTTTCCTCAACGATGAATGGGGAGATCGCAACGGTCATGTCGACCATCGCCCGATAGGCCAAACGAGAGAGGCCGCGAATGCGAAGCGCCCCACCCTGCTCATGCTGGGTGTAGACAAGCTTCAGGCGCGGCCGTGCCAGCTTGGCGAGCATCCCCCAGAAGAGGCTGCCGTCGTTATGGGCATGGATTGCTTCGATATCATGCGTCCGGATCACACGCAGGATCGCGGCCAGGTATCTCGGATGGAGATGCCCTTCGCGTCGCGCCAGGTGATAGACAGGAACGCCGCTCCCTCTCAGTTCCGCCATCAGGCCAGGATCAATCGCCTCGTTCATGACGATCACGACAGGCCGGATGGCTGCACCGTCCGCTGCAGCCGTCATGGTCGAGACGAGAAGCCGTTCGGCGCCGCCAATCCTGAGCGACGAAATGAGGTGGATAACGCCCGGTGTGCGCGCTTGAGTGCCCCTCGCCATGGTCAAGCCGCCTTTTCGATGCGGCCCGCCAGACGAAGCATCATACTCCGCGTCAGCATCACTGCGAAGATGGCATTGGTTCGTGCATAGCGCCAGAACATGCGTCGCGGCTCCTGCATCATACGATACGCCCACTCTAGTCCAAGGCGCTGCCAGATGACCGGGGCGCGTCGCACATGTCCCGAAACCACATCGAACGTACCGCCCACACCCATGACGAACGGCGCCCCCATGCGGGCACGCCAGGCCTTCATGAAGCGCTCCTTTCGCGGTGTCGGCATGGCGACGAACACGCAGTCAGCGCCGCTCTCCCGGATCGCATCCGCAATCGCGGCATCGTCTTCCGTCTTGAAGTAGCCATGATGACAGCCGGCAAACCGCAGATCGGGATGACGTCGGCGAAGCTCGGCCTGCGTAGCGGTAAGGACCTCCTGCGTCGCACCCAACAGAAACGGTCGGAAGCCTTCGCGGGCGCAGAGGTCCATAAGGTCCTCAAACAGATCGACGCCGGCGACACGTTCGTCCACCCGGTGCCCCAGCAGGCGCAACGCATAGACGATGCCCATGCCATCGATGCCAACCACATCGGCGGTCGCGACATCCTGCCGGAGTTCGGCATCCGTGCGCGCGTTCACCAGCTTCGCGACATTCAGCGCCACGTGCTGGCACGGCACCTTCGTGCGCATGGCTGCGACGGCACGATCGATTGTCTCCTGCCGGGACAGGATGTCCACTGGCGTGTCGAACAGAAAAACCCGCATTGCTTGCCTCCGTTCCGAATTGGTGCGGGCGGCTCGATGCCGCCGCTCTCTGCAGGCATCGAGCAAGGATCAGGCCATGGCGCGCAGCGCGCGGACATTGCGTTCAAGCGTGATGAAGGCCCAGATCTTGTCGGCGAAATCCGCCTTGCCGGACATGTGCGCGGCGACGATCTTCTCCATCGCGCCCTTCCTGAGGAAGTCACGTTGCCAGCTTGTCGCCAGCGTCTCCTCGACCAGCGGGCGCAACTCGTTGCGCAGCCAGCGGCCGAGCGGCATGTCGAAGCCCACCTTTCGCCGCGTAACGCACTCCGCCGGCAAATACTTCAGCGCGAGTTGGCGCAGGAGGTACTTCTTGTGACGCCCCTTGATGATCATGTGCTCTGGCAGGGATGCGGCGAAGTCAGCGACATAGCGCGTGATGAAGGGCACGCGCGCCTCGATCGAGGCATGCATTGTCGAACGGTCGGTGACGGTCAGAAGGTCGTCTGCGAGGCGGAACTGCTGGTCCAGACGCAGCGCGTCCTTGAGGCCGTGCGCGACGGGATAGCCGACTTTCTTGGCTGCGAAGACCTCACCCAGCATGTGCGGTTCGAAGATCATCGACGTGCCGTGATATTCCGGCGTGCCGGTGACCTGGAGCAGATGATGTACCAGGCGACTCTTCGGCCAGAGCAGGTCCTTCGCCAAAGTGCCGACGAAAGGCGCGAAGCGGCCGAAAGCGTTCAACTGCCTTGCCAGCTTGAAGCGAAAATACTGGTGATAGCCGCCGAAGAACTCGTCGGCGCCCTCGCCGGACAGCACGACCTTGAAGCCTGACTCCCGCGCAAACTGCGCCACGAGATAGCGCATCACCGAAGCCGGTTCGGCGGAGGCATCGTCGGCGATGGAGGGCCAGTCCTCCATCATGCCGACGAGATCATCGCCATCGACGAACTTCACGAAGTGCCGCAGGCCGTACTTGCGCGCGATCGCCTGTGAATAGGGGCTCTCGTCGAAGCGCTGATCTTTGAAACCAATGGAAAAACAGGCCAGATCCGGCACATGCCGGGCGGCGATAGCCGTCAGCAATCCAGAATCGATGCCGCCGGACAGGAGGCTCGCGACCGGAACGTCGGAAACAAGATGCCGGCGCACGGAAAAGTGCAGCAGTTGATCGAGCTCGTCGAGCAGCTCGGCCTCGCTCTTGCGGGAAACCGCAACCGGTTCGCGCTTCAACCAGCGCGTCAGTTCCAGCGTGTTGGCATCAATGTCGTAGACCGCGACATGACCCGGCGGCACCTCATGCACGTCGTCGAACAGCGTGTTGGCCCCGCGCGCGGCGCGCGCCATGTAGAACTGAAGGTAGCCTTCTGCATTGATGCGCTTCTCGGAAAAGGCCATCAGCGCCGGAATAGTCGAGGAGAAGGCGAAGACATCGCGCTTCGCCACGAAATAGGCCGGCTTGATGCCGAAGGCATCGCGGGCGAGATAAACCTTTCGCTGCGCCTTGTTGTAATAGGCGAAGGCGAACATGCCGTCGGCGCGGTTGAGGAAGTCCATGCCCTGGGTGTTCAAACCCTTGAGCAGAACCTCCGTGTCCGAACGCGTCCTGTAGAGCGTGTTGGGCTGGCGCAGGTCAGCGTGGTTGTAGATTTCGCCGTTGAAGGCGATGGCGCCGGCCTCGTCCTCCATGGGTTGGCGACCGCCCTCGACATCGATGATCGAAAGCCGAGTGTGGATCATTTCGACCGGTCCGATGACTGCGCTCTCCGCCGCATCCGGTCCGCGACGGGCCAGGGACTTGAGCGCCAATGCGCGGAAGCGCGCGGCAGCTGTTTCATCCTGGGTGCGCTGAACGAGTCCGGCAAATCCGCACATGACACTGGTCCTCAAAACCTATTGAAGGGGTTCGCAGCCTTGCCGTCGTCACCGCGAGCGGCGCGAAACAATCCGACCGGAACTGATGCTCAGGCTTGCCGGATCAGCCCAAGCCTGATCGCGGTGAAGCCATAGCCGGTCACTCGTCATCCTGCTGCTGGAGCAGGCCGACGGTGTCGATCACAACTTTGCTCGCGAGCGCAGCCCGATCCGCATTGCGGAACTTCGAATGCGCGACCAGGATCGCCACTACATCGGCCGCAGCAATCGCCGCATGGTGGTCCATGAATTCTACGCCAGGGCGACTGGCGAGGCTCTTCGGCAGCTTTTCGATGTTCGGCTCAACGATCAGCAGTCTGCCAATGCCGCGCTGGCTGAGAATCTCGGCGATTTCCAGCGCCGGGCTCTCGCGCAGGTCGTCGACGTTCGGCTTGTAGGACAGGCCGAGGAGCGCCACGACCGGTTCGCGGTAGCGGTTGGCGAGGCGGGAGATCTGGTCGGCGACGCGCTTGGGCTTGGCGTCGTTGACCTCGCGGGCGTTGCGGATCAGCGGCGTCGCCTCCGGCAGCGCCTCATGGATGAACCAAGGATCGACGGGAATGCAATGGCCGCCGACGCCCGGCCCCGGCGACAGGATGTTCACGCGCGGATGCAGGTTCGCCATCTTGATCACCGACCAGACATCGACGCCCAAGTGATCGCATACCAGCGAGAGCTCGTTGGCGAAGGCGATGTTGACATCGCGGAAGGCGTTCTCGGTCAACTTCGACAGTTCGGCGACGCGCGAGGTCGTCAGCTTGATCTTGCCCATGGCGAAATGACGGTAGACATCGCGGGCCCGCACGGCAGAGCGGTGGTCGAGGCCGCCGACGATGCGGGCGTTGTCGACCAATTCGCGCAGGGTCTGGCCCGGAAGGATGCGCTCCGGACAATAGGCCATCATGATGTCCGACACTTCCGGCATGGTGTCGGGATAGGTCAGGTCGGGCCGCAGGCGCCGCAACTGTTCCGCCGCGCGTTCCGTGGTGCCAACCGGTGACGTGGATTCGATGACGACGAGATCCCCCTTCTTCAGCACCGGAGCGATCGAGGCGAGAGCAGACTCCACCATGCTCATGTCCGCGGTCTTCTCGTCGGTGATCGGTGTCGGCACGGCGATGAGAAAGACATCGGCCGGCTGTGCCTCGGTGTAGGCCTTCAGCATGCCGGACTTCACCGCGGCGTTGAGGACCATGTCGAGATCCGGCTCGGAGATGTGCGCGCGACCTTCATTGATGCGCTCCACTGCGGCACGCTTAACGTCGACGCCCACGACATTCAGCCCGCGAGAGGCGAGCAGAGCAGCCGTCGGCAGGCCAACATAGCCAAGGCCAACGACGGCCACCGTCGCGATCCGGCTGGAGGCCGCGGGGCGCTGGGCCTGGACACTTTCCTGACGGTTCAATTGCGGAGCGGACATGAACATGCTTGGCCTCCTCGTGAGTCCCGGATTGACCCGGACAACAATCATGGGAAACCGGATTGCAACCGGCAGGCCAATGCCGTTCGACGGAAAGATGCCGCTGAAACTGAACTGATCCAGACTGATTCCGAGCATCCGGTATAGGGAATCGCAAGCTCTTGGAGCGAGAATTGGCTTTGGCGCTGTCCGGAGAGGGACAACCGACTACCGCCTGTGTTCCAGAATGATCCTCCAGGTACTTGGCCTGTGAACGTCGCAAAACTGCGCTGGTACGCGGCTCGCCTCGCCGCGATGAACCCGGCTGAAATCTCGCATCGGTTTGGAGAACTGGCGAAGAAGCGCGCCTGGCGCCGGGATGACCGGGGCTGGAACACGTATTCGAATGTCGGCGACGGGCGCGTCCTCGATATTCCGGAACTGCGAAACCGGATCGCGTCGGGCTGGCCGGCTGCCCGCGCCGGCCTGAGCGTCTTCCGCGAAGGGCGCCTGTGCGGGCTCGGCCGCGAGGTTCCGGCGACTCTGGGGGCTGCCGTCTGGTTCACGGATCCGGTCCGCGGCGTCAGGTGGCCGGGCGCGGAAAAATATTGCTTCGACATCGACGTTCGCAGCACCGGCGAGACCATCGGGGACGTCAAGTTCGTATGGGAAATCAACAGACTACAGTTTCTGCATCCACTGGCCTGCGCCATTGCGACGGGTACGGACGAGGCGGCGATCGCCCAGACGCTTGACATGCTGGCGGACTGGCGCGCCGCCAATCCCCCCTACCGTGGTGTAAACTGGATTTCCGGCATCGAACTGGCGATGCGCCTTGTCAGCCTGACGCTTGTGACAGCGGCCATACCCCAAGACCGCATGTCGGCTGGCAGCCGCAAGCTCATCCGCCAGCTGACCGCCGCCCATGGATTCTGGCTCCAGCGCTATCCATCGCGACATTCGTCCGCCAACAACCATCTGGTGGCGGAAGGGCTGGGGCTGTTTCTGGCCGCACATCTGGCGCCGGACCTGCCGCAGGCGCGGCATTGGGAGAGCGAGGGGCGCTCGATTCTCGAGGCCGAGGCAGCTCTCCAGATCCTTCCCGACGGCGTGGGTGCCGAGCAGTCGCCGACGTACCAGGCCTTCACCATGGAAATGCTGGCCTTCGCGGCTCTGATCGGGGAGCTGTCGCACATGCCGCTCGCATCCGCGGTCTACGAACGTCTGCGGGCGGGCGCTTCCTTCCTGCGTACGCTCATGGATGAATCTGGCGGCGTTCCGCAGATCGGCGACGATGACGAGGGCCGGGTGATCGCGGCACCTCCGGATCGTGAACCTCGCTATGTGGCGTCCGTCACAGCCGCGGTAGCCGGCCTTCTTCGGGACGATGGACTACTGCCGCCATCGCGTCAGGTGCATTGGCGTGACGCCCTTTTCAATGTGCCGGCCCGCACCGCTCGCCCAGCTTCCGGACTCAGTCAGTTCATGGAAGGCGGCTATTCAGTTGGTCGCGAAGAGGTCAACGGGCGCCGCTGCGTGCTCACCTTTGACCACGGACCGCTGGGCTATCTCTCACTGGCCGCGCATGGTCATGCTGATGCACTCGCGGTCTGGCTGTCCATAGACGGGCAGCCCGTAATCGTGGACGCGGGGACGTTCCTGTACCACTCCGGGCGCAGCATGCGAGCCCAACTGCGCGCCAGCAATGCCCACAACACACTGACCGTCCAGGGCGTCTCCCAGAGCCTGCCGTCGGCCGCGTTTTCCTGGTCGACAAAGGCCGCAACGCGGCTCGATGAAACACGACCGGGGCGCTGGTGGAGTCTGACCGGTTCGCACAGTGGCTATGAGCGGCGTTTCGGATTGCGGCACGTGCGGTCGGTCACCCGGACGCCGACGGGTTTTGCCATCAGCGATCAGCTGGAAGGCGCGCGCAAGCAGTTCGACGTCGAGATCGGCTTCCTCGTCCATCCCGCCATTGCCGTGGTACGAGAGAATGATCGTTTCGTGCTGCTCTCCAACGACACGGCGATCGCGGAAGTCGTCACGCCGGTGTCTCTCTTCGCGCGCATTGTCCGTGACGACAGGGAAACAGGCATGGGCCTGCATTCCCCTCGCTTCGGCGAACTCGTCGTTGCCCCCTGCATCGTGGCATCCGGCACGATGTCGGCCGATCCCGTCGTGACACGGCTCAACATCCTGGCTTGAACCGCCCGATCAGGCCGTCACGATGCCGCGCAACTTGGACGCGACCGAACGAAGAGCCTCAACCGCTTCCTGCAACTCGCGCGTGGACGTGCGTCCTGAGCCAGCGACGAGCACGATGTCGTCAACTGCGCCGGCAAACGCGAGCGCCGAGTTGCCCTGCTCCAGCGAGCCACCATCAATGAACACCAGCTCAAAGCTGTTCGCCGGAACGAGGACATTCGCCTGAAGCTGTTGCGGCGAGGGGCGACGCGCCCCCCCCTGCGGGCCGCAGACCGGAAGAATACGCAGACCGGAACGTTCGTCGGTCAAGACGGCGCCGGCAAGACTGACGCGGCGGTCCACGACTTCGGCGAGTCCGGCATGCGGCTGGTGATCAAGCTGCGCCGACAGACCATTTCCAGAGGCATCGCCATCGATCATCAGGACGCGCCAGGTCGCCTGGGCGGCAGCGATGGCAACGTTCAGCACGATCTCCGTGGCCGACGTCTTGCGCCCGACCGTCAGAAACAGGACGCTGCGGGCGCGATCGGGGAGCGCGTGAGCGGCAAAGGTATCCGCCACGCGGCAGGCGCCAAGCGAGAACGGCGCCGCGGGGCTTTCGATCACATGCGCCACAACCCCGCCATCCTTACGGCGTCGCGCCGGCATCTCGCCGAGGACCGGCAGGTTGCTGGCCAGTTGGAACTGCTTCCGGTCACGCAGGGTCGAGTCGAACTGTTCGAGCAGGAGCGCCAGCATGAGGCCGATCATGAGACCCGCAACCATCGAGCCCGCCAGAATGAGACTCCTGGAAACACCGGCGGACTGATGAGGCGGAGTGGCGGAAGAGATAATGCGGGCGTTGAGCGTCGTGAGATCTTCCTGTTCGCTGAGTTCCCGGGCACGCTTGAGGAATGAGCTGTAGATTGTGCGCGTCGCTTCGGCCTGACGCTCCAATTCCCTAAGGCGTACCGAGGCCTCCCCCATGTCCGAGGATTGCATTTTCAACTGGTCGAGGCTCTTCGACAGAGACTCCTCGGAGGCCCGGGCCCGCTCGAACTCGGCCTGAGCGGACTTCGAGATGCGGTTTAGTTCATCCAGCACCAGAGACCGCATGTCACGCGTCTGGGCGGCAAGCGCAATCATGTCGGGATGCTTCGCGCCAAGCTTGGTGCGGGCATCGGCCTCCAGGCGCTGCGCTTCCGCGTACTTCAGGCGCAACTGCGAAAGGACACCGGCCTGCGCCGTGTCTGGAAGCTCTCCGCGTTCAATGGCCTGGACCGAAAGCTTGCGGACGCCATCGAATTTCGAACGCGCTTCCGAAGTGCGAGCGCGGGCGAGGACGAGTTGGGAATTCAACTCCTGCAACTGCTGTTCGCCAACGAGGCGACCATTGGCGGTCTGCAGGTTGTTGCGGGCCTTGTATTCCTCGACCTCGCGTTCCGCCTTCTGCACACGCACAGCCAGTTCTTCAAGCCGCGACGTGACGGCATGCGACGCTTTCTTTGCGGTATCGTTTTCCGCGCTGGTCTGGCTCTCAAGAAACACAGCCGCGACGGCGTTGGCGATGCGCGCCGACTTCACTGGGTCCTGTGTCCAGACCGTCGCTTCCACCACAGAGGAGCGATCGGCGCGACGCGCGCCAACCCGCTTCTCAAGGGACGCGATCGCGCGCAGGCGGCGTCCCTCCGTCGACTGGTCGAATGGCTTGCCGAACCGCGGCTGCTTGCCTGTGAACTCCTCGTCATCGAACAGCCTTTCCCGGTCGACGACGCTGGCGATGGTCGAAGAGGAGCGAAGCATGACGATGGCGTTCTCCGCGACACTGTTCACGGCTTCCGGAACCTGCGAACGGAGATTTGCGTCGGGCCGAACAACCTGAATTTCACGCGGATCGACCAGCACCTGGACCATCGCGGTGTAGCGCGGCTGCACCTGGAGCGCAGCCAGCAGGCCAATGGCCGAGAACAGCAGGAAAGGGACGACAATCCAGAACTTGCGACGGGCCAGTCCGCGAAACAGATGACGGAAGTCGATCGTCAGCGTGTCGGCCGGCGGAAGCGGTGCATAGCCGGCTAATCCAGGGAGCGCGGCCTGCATGGCCATCAGCTGGCTGCCGCGGATGTCGTTCTTCACCAGGAAGGTCATGGCGTGTTCCTCCTGTCACTCACTGGGCGGCGGTCGCATCGGCAGAAAGGTTCATCGACCTTTCGACCGCCGCGATGTCGAGGCGCTGATCGACGAAGCGCCTCTTGGCACGCGGGCTTGGAGGCAGTTCATCCACATACTCGGCGGACAGTGTAAGCAGCCCGCCGGTCTTGCGGCGGATCAGGTCGATGTAGGCTTGCGCTGCGGCATGACTTGCTCCGGCAGCGCGCACGACTTTCAGCAGGGCTTCGCCAGGACGGTCCTGGACAAACTGGAACTCCCGGATGGCAAGCATCTCGTCACCGAAGACAACGAGCGCAAGAATGGGGATCAGCCGATTGTCGCGGGAGACAAGAAACTCGTGACCGCGCCGAGGCACAATACGCTCGACCCGCAGTTTCCAGCCATTTGCAGCGGAGGGGGAAGCGACCAGCGTTGCTTCATCGCGCGTATCATAGCGCAGGAACGGCATGCCCTTGAACAGCAGGCCTGTCGACACGAGGCGTCCGCGTGCCCCAGGCTGTGTCACCGGCTGATCGTTCCGGTCCAGAAGCTCTGTGTACCCATAGAGCGGCTCGAAGTCGTAGACATCCGGCAGGCCCGCGACCTCCACGGCAAAAGCGCATTTCTCGCTCAGTCCGAAGAAGGGCACGAGCGAGGCGTGCGGGAAGGCGGCCTCGATGGCATTGCGGTAGTTGGGATAAAGCCGCTCGCCCATCAGGAATACGCCCTTGATCTGCGGCATGGGCGCCAGCCCGGCGCGCTGGAGGAACGACGCGAACATGCCGATGGCAGAGGGATAGCCGTGGAGGTAGCGGATACCATCGCGCAGGATGGTGCTGTGGAAGCGCCGCATCATCTCGTCGGTGAGATTGAAGATCGAGAACCGCACTTCCGCCAGCGCAGGATCACGCTCGATGGCGATCCGGGACGCGTCCTGCACCTCAACGCCGCGAAACACCGCACGCCAGTCGCCGGCCCGGTAGCCGGCGCGCGCCCAGGCGTCGAACACAAACGCATACTCGATCGGAGAACGATTGCGGTCGAGATAGAACTGCACGGGCTGGCCCGACGTGCCGCCCGTATTGCCGCGATCCAGGTCGTCAACAGGGCGCGTGCATAGCGCATCGCGCTCGCGTGTCACCGTGTCGGGCGTAAGCAACGGGACCTGGGACCACATGTCGTGCTTCAGGACTGACGCCGGGTCAAAACTGGCACCGAACGCCCGCGTCAACGCTGATCTATACCAGCGGCTCTTCTCATAGGCGGCGCGGACAACCGAGACGCGGGCTTCGTCCTGCAGTGCCTTGAGGGTCGCCGCATCGTCTCGCGTCCGCACCAGCCTGTCGCGCCAGAGTTGATGCGTGGCGCCATAGCGGTGGCGCGCCGGAACAAACTGCAACACTTTCCCGATCTGGGACCGCGCGCTGTAGGGCAGCTTGGCGTAGGCTCCACGTGCAATGTCAAGGATCTGTGTCATATCAAGACGTCCGGGTCTGAATGCGCTGTCGTGCCAGACCTTGAGCAAGCAATGTGCCGCCAGAGCATACCGATCCGGCGCGGCCATGCGACGCAACCGCGAAGGGCTTGCTGCGGACGGTCGTTCCATCTTACCTGCATCGACATGGGTGACACGTACTCTGGCCGGACATGAACCTGCACGCTGACGCCTCCAGAAGCTCTGTTGAAACGCTCGCGCAGCGCTTGCGTAGCGGCCCAAGATTCACGCGCACCGCGTTGAAGCATGTCGACGACCTCTGTCAGGAGGACAGCGAAGGCGCCCACCGTCTGGCGCAGATTCTGTCGCGCTCTCCCGCGGCCAGGGATCTGCTGGCGGGAATTCGCGATGGCGCCGGCTTTCTCTGGCGCCTGATCCTGCAGGATACGGACCGGCTCGCCAGCCTGCTCGAAGACGATCCACAGCACCATATCGAACGGATCTGCGCCATCGCCCGCGCCACGGCGGAGCTTTCATCAGAACCGGACGCGATGCGCCGCCTGCGCCGGCTGCGTGCGGAAGCCGCCCTGCTCGTCGCCTTGTGCGATCTCGGCGACGTCTGGCAGGTTGATCGGGTCACCGCCTGCCTCAGCGACTTCGCCGATGCCTGTGTGCAGGGTGCCTTCGGATTCGTGCTCAACAAGGCCATAACTGACGGCCAGATTGCTCCTGCCCGAACGAGCCACCCGACAGAAGGGCTCGGCATGTTCATTCTGGCGCTCGGCAAGCATGGCGCGCGGGAACTGAACTATTCGTCAGACATCGACCTGACGGTGTTCTTCGATCCGGAAGCGGCACCGTTCAAGCCCGCCGCAGATCCGCAAGGCCTTTCGGTTCGAATGATCAAGGGACTGGTTCGCCTGCTGCAGGATCGCAACGCCGATGGATATGTGCATCGCGTCGACCTGCGCCTCAGGCCCGATCCTGGCTCCACGCCCATCGTCATGCCAGTGGTTGCCGCTCTGGGCTACTATGAAACCGTCGGGCAGAATTGGGAGCGCGCGGCCATGATCAAGGCCCGCCCCATCGCCGGAGACATTGCGGCCGGGCAGGCTTTCCTCAAGGAACTGACGCCGTTCATCTGGCGGAAGTATTTCGACTATGCCGCGATCAGCGACATCCACGCGATGAAGCGACAGATTTACGCCGTGCGCGGTCACGAGAAGGTCGCTATCGAAGGTCACGATTTGAAAGTCGGGCGCGGAGGCATTCGCGAGATCGAATTTTTCGTGCAGACTCAACAGCTTGTCTATGGCGGTCGTCGTCCGGCATTGCGGGGCGCGCGCACGCTGGACATGCTTTCGGTTCTGAGGGCGGATGGCTGGATCACCGAACGCGCCGAGGCCGAACTGAGCGAGGCCTATCGGTTCCTGCGCGCACTGGAGCATCGCGTGCAGATGGTCGGCGATGAGCAGACGCAGCGGCTGCCGTCGAGCGAGGAGGACCTCAAGCGGTTCGCGGCCTTCTGCGGCGTCACACGAGCAGCCTTCGACAAGGCGTTGACCAAGCGCCTGCTGACCGTCGAGGCTCATTATGCAAGGCTGTTCGAATCCATGCCCGGACTCGCCTCCGAGGCCGGCAGCCTGGTGTTCACGGGCGTCGATGATGATCCGGAAACGCTCGAAACGCTGCGCAAGCTCGGCTTCACCCGGCCCGAACTGGCGGCCGAAACCGTACGCGGCTGGCATTTCGGACGCCGAACGGCGGTCACGACCCAGAGGGCACGTGAAATCCTCACGGAACTCGTGCCAGCTTTGCTGGAGGCATTCGGCAACTCGACCGATCCCGACGCCGCGCTGCTCGCGTTCGACACGGCGCTGGGAAAGCTGCCCGCAGCGGTGGAGCTTTTCGCGATCCTCAAGAACCATCCCGGCGTTCGCAGCCTGTTTGCGGAGATCCTCGGCAGCGCACCACGGCTTGCCGAGATTGTGTCGCGGCGGCCGCATGTGCTCGATTCCATCGTCGATCCGGATTTCACCCGTCCGCATGACGCCGACGAAATCGAGCGCCGGGCCGAGGCGCAGCTGGCGCGGGAACGCGACTTCGAGCACTTTCTCGAACATGCTCGGACCATCGCCCACCATGAACAATTCCTCGTGGCCACCCAGGTTGTTTCCCGGGTGCTGCCTGCAGAGGATGCAGGGCGTATCCATGCGGCCATAGCCGAGGCGTTCCTGCGCCTTGTGCTGGCCCGCGTGGAGGCTGCACTGGCGGAGCGCCACGGGCGCGTGCCTGGCGCGGAAGTATGCATCCTCGGTTACGGCAAGCTCGGGTCCCGGGAGATGACAGCTACATCCGATCTTGACCTCGTGGTGGTCTACAATGCGGCCCCCGATGCTGTTTCGGATGGCGAAAAGCCGCTTTACGCGTCGGAGTATTACGCCCGGCTCACGCAGCGCCTCCTGACAGCCCTGTCCGCCCCCTTGCGTACTGGAACGCTGTTTGAGATCGATCTGCGGCTGCGCCCCTCCGGGCGCAAGGGGCCCGTCGCGGTGTCGCTGGACGCATTCCGTACCTACCAGAACGGCGAGGCAGAGACCTGGGAGCACATGGCTTTGTGCCGCGCCAGGCCGGTGGCCGGCAGCGCGGCCTTCGGCGCGGTCATTGCCTCGAGCATCCAGTCCATCCTCGCCAAGCCGCGCGACACGAGGACAGTTGCAAGGGACGTGGCCCGCATGCGTGCGCTCATCGAGCAGGAGAAGCCGGCCTCCAACGCCTTCGACGTCAAGATGATGCCGGGCGGCCTCGTCGACCTCGAGTTCATCGCCCAGTATCTCGTTCTGACCCATGCCAGCACTGACGCGAATCTTATCGGCATGCCGACCATCGTCGTGTTCGAAAATGCGGTGGCACAGGGCTGGCTGGCGAGTGACGATGCCGAGACGTTGATCGAAGCCGGGCGCCTGTATACGCGCATCAGCCAGTTCCTGCGCATCGTCCTCGTCAACGATGGTGACGTGGACGGACAGCCGGCGAGTTTCCGCGTGAAACTGGCGCAGGCCACCGGCCTGCCCAGCTACAAGGTCCTGACGGCCGAAAAGGCCCGCCTGGCCAAGGAAGTCCGTCGCATCTTTGTGCGGGTCGTCGGGCCGGTGAAGGCCTGATCATCGGAGCCGCGCCGGCAATAGCCGCCGATTCATGCCAAGGGTCATGACCAATCCCCTTGGTTCCCATTCCGAACTTTCATTGCCCATCATGAACAATGAAGGTGCAGAAGTGGTCCTCGGTCACGTCTCGCTCCCAATGGCATCAGGCCGCCGCGCGGACCTGCCCTCGTATCGACTTGCAGCGTTCCGGATCCGCGGCCCAGACCAGCACCCGCGCCGGATCGACCGGCCCCGGCATGACCATCTGGCCCGGCGGCACGCGCCTGAAGCCCACGCGCGCGTAGTAGGGCTCGTCACCGACCAGCAGCACAAGATTATAGCCGAGCGCAGCGGCATCCTTGGTGGCGCGCTCGATCAATGCCCTGCCAATGCCCCTGCTTGTGAAAGCCGGCTCGACCGCCAGCGGACCCAGCAGAAGCGCCGGATGGTCGCCGACCCGGATCGGCGTCAACCGCACGGACCCGACCAGGAGCGTCGCCACGCGCGCCACGAAACTCAATCGCAGATCGTGCGGCGCGGCCTCGCGCAAGCGTTCCGCCGTACGCGCATACCGGCCTGGGCCAAAAGCCCGGTCATGCAAATTTTCGATAGCGGCCGTATCGCCGGGCACCTCATGCTGGATGGTGATCTGCAGGTCCGTCATGGGCTTTTCCGTTTGCGTTCCGATACAACGCGCAATGCTTTCCGCCAAGCCAGCAAGTCGCTTCAGAAGAGGCGGCCGCCATCGGGAACTGCGATCGAGGGCTGAACAAGCACGACTTCGCCGCCTTCATCGGGAAATCCAAGGGTCAGCACTTCCGACATGAAGGGCCCGATCTGACGCGGGGGGAAATTAACGACCGCGGCAACCTGCCGACCAAGGAGCGTGTCAGGGGTGTAGTGCCTGGTGATCTGGGCCGATGACTTGCGGATGCCGATCTCCGGACCGAAGTCGATGCGCAGCTTGAAGGCAGGCTTGCGCGCCTGCGGGAAGGGTTCGACTCCGACGATCGTCCCAACCCGGATATCCACCTTAAGAAAATCCGCAAACGTGATTTCAGGCGTTCCTGCCGTCACGTCGCCGCCTCCGCCTGATCACCGGCCGCGCGGGCGGAACCGCGCCTGCGCCACTCGTCACTCCTTTCGCGCGAGCGCTGACAGAGCGCGCGGGCAAAGCCGCGAAACGGAGCCGCGAGGCGATGCAAGGCCTCAGCCTGGCCCAGGAGGGTTTCACCCCGTTTCAACTCGCGGTCGAGCGTCGCCATGGTGCGCGACAGGTCCGGATCATCGGTCAGCCACGTATCAAAGGCCCGCGCAAACACCAGCACGGCCCCCTGCATCTTCAGCAGCCCCAGCGATCCGTTCGTGTCGATGCCAGCCGATTCCAGCAGGTAGCGCCAGGAGTTGACCGCAGCTTGGTTGAAAGCGAAAGCGGTGGCGGGATCGCGCTTCAGGCCGTCGCGCACCGAGCGCAGACCGTCGCGGTAAGGGGCAAGGGCATCGAAGCGGCGCATCATGACATCCAGCACGCGATCATGGGCGGGTTCGCCAGACATGTCCTGGCCGCCGGCCTGCAGCACCTCACGGTCTATGATCCGCAGGAAGCCACCCAGAATTGCACCTTTCGAGGGGAAAAGGTCGCGCAGGTCCACAAGGCTAAGCCCTGCCTTGCCGGCGATTTCCCCAAGCGTGATGGAGTCGAATGGCTTTTCCGCCGCGAGCGCCATCAGCGCTTCAACGGCCGCACGGCGCTTGTCCAAGCTCTCGGATGTACGGGGCATGGGCTTCTCCTGATCGATCCCGAATGTAGCCTACAGCGGGCCGGTAGCAAGGTGCACGAGTGCCTTGTTCGATCAGCCGGACAGTTCGCCCGCCCGGCGCTGCGCAGCCGCCACCGCACGGGCCATCAGCGGCTTGAGGCCATTTTCCGCCATCAGTACCTCAAGCGCAGCGGCCGTCGTGCCGCCCGGAGAGGTTACGTTGATGCGCAATTGGCCCGGGCTTGTCGCGGCGTCCTGGAAAAGCAGCTCGCCGGCCCCCTCAATGGTCGCACGCGCCAATCGAGCAGCCGTTGCCGCAGGCAGTCCGGCCACGATGCCGGCTTCCGTGAGGCACTCGACCAAATAGAAGACATAGGCGGGGCCTGAACCGGAAACCGCCGTAACGGCATCAATCAAGTCTTCGCTGGGGACCCATTCGACACGACCGATCGCGGAGAGCAGCCTGTCCGCCAGGCGGCGCTGCGCTTCCGTGACCTCGACACAGGCGGAGACGCCGGTGATGCCGCGCCCAACCGCAGCAGGGGTGTTCGGCATGGCCCGGATGAAGGCCCGAGCGCGCGGCATGCGGCTCCGCAAGTTGGCAATCGTCTTCCCGGCGAGAACCGAGACGACCAGCGTTTGTGGCCCGGCGATCTTGCCCAGAACCTCGGCGGCGGCATCGAGCATCTGCGGTTTGATCGCGAGGACGATCACTTCTGGATCGGCAACAAGGGACGGGACCGGATTCACCCTTACGCCACTGTCGCCAGCAAGCGCGATCATCGAATCCGCGAGGTGGGGATCAAGGATGGCTATGGAGGGCCCCGGCATGCCGGCGGTCAGCCAGCCTTCGAGCATAGCGCCGCCCATCTTGCCGGCGCCCACCAGGACGAGTGACCGAGGCCAGTTGGTCATGCTTCGCCAACCGTATCGAACATGGCGCCGGACAGCGCTTCTCGCGCGCCCTTGCCGGCCCAGACTACGAACTGGAAAGCCTGAAAGTAGCGTTCGCAGGCATCGACAGCGATCTTCAGCATGCTTTCGCATTGCTCGGCCGTCGCCACGATGCCGCCCGGCAGCAGCAATGCGTGGCGAAACATGACCGCATTCTCCGAGTGCCACAGGTCGAAATGGCCAACCCAGAGCTGCTCGTTGATGAAAGAGATCAGTTTGAGCACTTCGGCACGCCGTCCGTCCGGCACCTTCAGGTCAAAAGCCGCACCCATGTGCAGCGAATCCATGTCCTCAAGCCAGGTGAAGCTGACGTGGTAATCGGACCACCCACCGCCAACGGAGATTGAAATCTCATCTTCATCCGAGCGTTCGAAAGCCCATTGGTTCAAGGAAGCAACCCGTTCGACCATGTCGACCGGGTGTTCGTTGCGATCCTGAGCGACATCTGTGAGCGACATGCGGCCTCATTGCAGAACTTGAGCCGGGACAGAGCCGGGACATCGCTGCCCAGCCCAAGGTCACATACGCCACGCACCTTTTTTCGAAGACCTTTCGATTAACCGAAGTCCTTGGCGAAACTCATGAAATCGCCCGAAAACAGCAGCCGAATCAGTCTTCCGTCCGACAGTAGATCGAAAAGGCGCCTGAATGAATCCGGATTCTCGATCCTGCAGCGCGCCGGTCCTGACCTGACCGGGGCGAACCTCTGTGACTCGCGCCGAAGCCACAACGGCCAATGCGCTTCGTCCACAGATTCGGCGCGGGATCAGGTCAGGAACGGGAGGCGAGCATTTCTTCGAGCGCAGCGATGCGCTCCGCGAGCTTCTCGTTCTCGTCGCGTGCCAAGGCCGCCATGTCCTTCACGGCGTCGAACTCTTCGCGTGTCACCACATCGATGTCGCGCAGGATGCGCTCGATCTGGGAGCGCACCACGCTGTCCGCCTCTTTCTTGACGCCTTGCGCGACGCCGACCGCATCGGTCATCAGACGGGAAATGCCATCAAGAAGGGGATTGGAGCCGGACATGGTCGACCTGTCTGAATGGGCTACGAAGCGCGCTGCATAGCGCACCATCGCGGACGTGTCATCACGCAGGCCATTGACGGGACGATACGCTGCGCGCAGATGCTGGCACCATGAACCCGCCGCTGACCGCTGCCTTCACTTTCCCAGGATTTGATCCCGTGGCGATCTGGATCGGCCCTTTGCCGATCCGCTGGTACGCGCTCGCCTATATCGGCGGTCTGCTGATCGGCTGGTGGTATGCCCGCAGCCTCGCCGCGAAGGATCGCCTCTGGGGGGGCACAAAACGCCCGGCCGCCACCGACCTGGACGACCTCCTCGTCTATGCTGCCCTGGGTGTCGTCATCGGTGGCCGTCTCGGCTACGTTATCTTCTACAATCCCGGGCATTTCCTCGCCAACCCTCTGGACACCCTACAGGTCTGGCGCGGCGGCATGGCGTTTCATGGCGGATTGATCGGCGCGGCGGCCGCGGTCTGGCTTTTCGCCAGACGGCGCGGACTCGAACCGCTCGCGCTGTTCGACCTGTGCTGCACCGTCGTGCCTGTCGGCCTGCTGTTGGGCCGCATCGCCAATTTCATCAACGGAGAGTTGTGGGGACGCGAGACGAGCGTCTCCTGGGGCGTGATCTTTCCACATGCCGGGCCGGTGCCCCGCCACCCCAGCCAGCTCTACGAAGCCGCTCTCGAAGGCGCTCTGCTCCTCATCGTCTTGGGGTGGGCGGCCAGACGCTTCGGCTTCGCGCGGCCTGGCCTGCTGACCGGGCTTTTCGCCATCGGCTACGGGCTTGCGCGGATTGCGTCCGAGTTCTTTCGCGAAGCGGACGAGGAATGGGGTTATTTCGCCGGCGACTGGTTGACGATGGGCATGCTGCTGTCACTTCCGATGATCCTGGCCGGCGCGGTCTTTCTCAGGCGCGCGCTGATGCGCCGAGCCACTGGCAGGGCGAACGCTTGACGCCGCTCGCAGCCGAACTCCGGCGGCTGATCCTGCTCGAAGGGCCGATGCCGCTCGATCGCTACATGGCGTACTGCCTCGCGCATCCGAAGCATGGCTACTACACGACACGCGATCCGCTGGGAGACGCCGGCGACTTCACCACGGCTCCTGAAGTCAGCCAAATGTTCGGCGAGATGATCGGTGTCTGGGCCATGTCGGTCTGGGCGCAGATGGGGCGGCCGGACGCATTCGCGCTTGTCGAACTTGGTCCGGGGCGCGGCACGCTGATGGCCGACCTCCTGCGCGCTTCGAAAATTCTGCCGGGGTTTCGTGATGCTGCAAAGGTGCATCTCGTTGAAATCAGTCCGGTCCTGATGGAGCGGCAAGGGCACCTCTTGGCAGGTAGCGGTCAGGCCGTCACCTGGGTGCCGAGCCTCGCGCGGATCGACCACGGGCTGCCGCTCATTGTCATTGCGAATGAGTTCTTCGATGCCCTGCCCGTGCGCCAGTTCGTGCATTGCGGTGGCAGCTGGCGCGAAAGGCTGGTTGGCCTCGGCCAGGATGACGTGCTTCGTTATGGCCTGTCACCCGATCCCGTTCCGCACATGGACATGCCGGGACAGGAGGGCGACATTCGTGAATTCTGTCCGGATGGACAAGACATCATGCGGCAAATGGCCGAGCGGCTGGCGCGCGACGGTGGAGCGGCCCTTGCCATCGACTACGGTTACGCAAGGAGCCAGGCCGGGGACAGCCTGCAAGCTCTGCGGGGGCACGCATTCGCAGATCCGCTGGAACAGCCTGGAGAAGCGGACCTGACAACACATGTCGATTTCGCAGCACTCTCTGCGGCGGCCATTGCCGGTGGAGCACGTGCTTTTCCGCTGCTGAGCCAAAAGACACTTCTCGAACGCTTGGGGATCGGCCTGCGCGCCCAAAAGCTGGCGGCGGCTGCTCCGGACCGCGCCGCCGATGTCGCGTCCGCGCTGCATAGACTGACAGGCACCGGCGAGGGGCAGATGGGAACCCTTTTCAAGGCGCTCGCCATCGCCAGTTCAACGCTTGGTGCACCGCCTGCATTTGACAGCCCCGACCCGGTGCTTCAACACCTTGCGCGATGACACAGATGCTTGATCCGATCTTGAGTTCCGACCTTTCCGCACTTCAAGGCGTTCGCCATGCTTATTTCACGCGCGCCGGAGGAGTGTCGAACGGGGTCTACGCAACGCTCAATGGCGGCATCGGATCGGACGACGAGGCCGCCCGGGTGCAGGAGAACCGTGGCCGCATGGCGGACTGGATGGGCGTCGAGCGCAGCCATCTGGTTTCGCTCTGGCAGCACCATTCCGCCGATGTGGTGGTCGTGGACAAACCCTGGCTCCAGACGGCGCGTCCCAAGGCCGACGCCATGGTGACCAACCAGCCCGGCATCGCACTCGCCATCGGCACGGCGGATTGCGGACCCGTGCTGTTTGCGGACCCACAAGCGCGCATCGTCGGCGGTGCGCACGCGGGCTGGAAGGGAGCGTTCACCGGTGTTCTCGAAGCGACGGTCGCTGCGATGGAGCACCTCGGCGCACGCCGCGAGCGCATCGTCGCCTGCCTTGGCCCCATGATCAGCGCTAGGGCCTATGAAGTGGGGCCGGAGTTCATCGCTCGATTCACGGCTGCCGAACCGGGAAATGCCCGTTACTTCACGCCTTCGAACAAGGCAGGACACGGGATGTTCGATCTGCCCGCCTACATATCTGCACGACTCGTGAACGCGGGCGTGGGCCGCGCGCTTGACCTGTCTATTTGTACCTATGGCAATGAGGATCGGCTGTTCAGCTATCGGCGCATGACGCATCGCGGCGAACGCGACTACGGTCGACAGATGTCAGTGATCGCCCTGGTTTGAGGCACCCTCCAGCGCCAGCACGTCGGGCGTCTTCCAGCCCAGGTGCTGGCCGCCATCAACGGCGATCATCTGTCCGGTTACACCCTCTGCCTGCGCCAGAAATACAACCGCCTCGGCGATCTCGTCGGGGGAAACGGCACGCTGCAAGGGAATTGCCGCCACTTCGCGCGCAAAAACCTCCGGACCGTCGGCGGAATTCGGAAGGCAAGGCCCCGGCGCGACCGCATTGACACGCAGGCGCGGTGCCAGCGAACGGGCCAGAATCCGCGTCGCCGACCAGAGCGCTTCCTTCGTCAGCGCGTAGGAAAGATAGTACGGCGTCGGCTTGAGCACGCGCTGGTCGATCAGGTTGATGATCGCGCCACCCTCGCACGCATGCTCGGCAAAAGCCCTGCTGAGCAGCAAGGGCGCCTGCAAATTGACAGCGATCTGCCTTGAAAACGTGTCGGTTTCGAAGACCGTCAGGCTGTCACCCTCAAAGAGAGCGGCGTTGTTCACCAGCAAGGTCAAGGATCCAAAGCAATGCGTGGCTTCGGCGACGATACGCGGCGATGTAGCCGGATCAGCCAGATCCCCGCAAACGACCATCGCCCTTCCACCGGAGGCATTGATACCGGCCGCCAGCGCCTCGGCCTCATTCCGCGAGCGATTGCAGTGAATGGCCACGGCATGGCCTGACGCAGCCAATCGTCGAACGATCGCCGCGCCGATGCGAAGCGCGCCACCCGTCACCAACGCTGCCTTCACGAGTTCCCCTCTTTCTTCTGCCGAGCGGCATCGCGTTCCAGCAGGCGCCGTTCCACGTCCTTGGCAACGCGCAGCCAACGATAGAAGGCAAAGTTGGTTGCCGTGATCACTCCGTAAAGCCCCCGCGCGAAGTGCCGGCGGCCAATATACGCCTTCAGGAAGGAAGCCGGGAATTCTACGAACAGCCGCCAGACAGGCACGTGCTTCCCACGCGCTGCCAGATCGTCCACCTGCTGGTCGGTGTAGGCGTTAAGCTTGGCTATCTGATCGCCAATCGACCGCACGGAAAAGTGGTGGACCACCCCTTTCAGCCGAGCCACGCGAGCATCGGGCGCCAGGTCAACCCGATCATGCACCGGCGAAGGCGAATAGCGTCCCTTGTCGCGCCGGTAGAGCCGGACCGGAGCCAGTGCATACCCAAGCGAATGGGGTCGCCGCTCTCCAGGAAAGATCTCCGCAATGCGGATCTCATAAGCATCGGCAAAAGGAAATTCGACCGCCGCTCGTATCTCGTTCCCAAGCTCTGGTGGAACAACCTCGTCGGCATCGATGTTCAGAAGCCATGTGCCGTGGCACTGCTCCTCGGCAAATCGCTTCTGGGGGCCATAACCAGGCCATTCGTTCTCAACGACCCGGGCACCCGACGCAATGGCCAGAGCACAAGTGTCGTCACTCGAACCGGAATCCACCACAACGATGTCATCGGAGAGATTGCGCACAGCGGCCAGCGTGCGCGGCAGGCGATCCGCCTCGTTCTTGGTGATGATGAAGATCGATAGATCGGGAACGGGACCGCCGGACATGGCGGCTTCGTGGCATGACAGCACTTGTGGCGCAAGCATTGCGAGGGTTTCACACGATCCCCTGCCGCGACACGGCCTGCGCACGCTAACCGATCAGTCCTGGCCACCGGGAAAAGGAAAGCCGCTTCAACCGGGACACAAGCAAAGCCCACCCTGCGACACCACGAGCCGCAACGCAGGCGGGCCAGCGCGATTCAGAGCGCGACGAGATTGATGGCCTTTGGGCCCTTGCCCTTCTTGTCCGGTTCAACCTCGAACGAGATCTTCTGCCCTTCCAACAAGGTTTTCAGACCCGCCCGCTGCACCGCGGTGACATGCACAAAGATGTCCGCGCCCCCGCCGTCCGGCTTGATGAAGCCGTAGCCTTTGTCAGTGTTGAAAAACTTCACAGTTCCCTGCTGCGCCATCGCACGCGCGTCCTTTCCGCTTCCCTCCCGCGCGGATCATTGCCGCGCCCCACGAAAAGCCAAGGGAACCCGTTTCGCATCGACTGTCCCAAGACACCCCGCGAAAGTGGATAATTTGGCGAAAACCGCGACTTGGCAAGCGAAAATCGGACTAGTTGTCGATCCTGCGCTCACTCAGGCGTTATCCAAACCACTTGGCAACCGCTCCGAGCGGTCCGCGCCGTGGCTTGGGCGAGCCAGGCAAGCAGGCGTTCACACTCCGCCTTCAAGGTCCAAGGCGGGTTGACGATGATCATCCCGGAGCCGGCAAGCGGTCCGTCAGAATCCGGCTGATCGACCCACATCTCAAGGCGCAGGATCTTGCGAATGTTCGAGGCATGGAGGTCCGCAACAAAGGATTCGACCGCGCCAATATCCTTGATCGGGTACCACAGCGCGAAAATACCGCTATGCCACTTGCGGTACGCAACCAAGAAGGCCCGCGCCAGACGACCGAACTCGCCGGGTTCCTCGAAAGGCGGATCGATCAGGATCAGGCCCCGGTTTTCCTTCGGCGGGAGCTGTGCATTGAGCGCGACCCAGCCGTCAATCTCGATCGCCTTTACGCGTCTGTCGCCAGCCAACGCGGCAACGAGTTTCCTGGCATCCTCCGGGTGTTTCTCCGCGCAGATCAACCGATCCTGCGTCCGCATCAATGCTTGTGCGATAATCGGAGACCCGGGGTAGATCGGGCGTTTCTCCCGCATCATCGGCGCAACGACCGACAGGTAGGGCCACAACACCGGCTCGACGTCAGCCGGCAAGGAAGCGCCCAGGATGCGCCCGATACCCTCACGCCATTCGCCGGTCCGGTTCGGCGCATGCCCGGAAAGATCGTAGGCGCCGCAGCCGGCATGCGTATCGATAACGCGGAAAGGCGCCGGCTTGAGTGCGAGATAGCTGAGAATGCGCGCCAGCACGGCATGTTTCATGACATCGGCGAAATTGCCGGCATGAAAGGCGTGGCGATAGTTCATCGCCCCTGATCAGCGCCCGACCGGAACGGTGATGTCGCGCGCGCGACAGCCGCTTCGGTTCACTTCCGGACAGGTCACGAAGGACCTGAGGTCCCTGGTAAAGCAGATCCGCACCTCGCGCAGCACGTTGCGGTTGCACTGCACCGACATCATGTCAGATCGAAGTCCCCGGTTGGCGGCCACGAACGCGCGCTCGACTTCAAGCGGTGTCGTTGAGAAGGCGCGGACAGGACGCGTAAACTCCTCCGGAATGGTCACCTTGCCACGAGCGACCGTCACTTCCTCGAAATAGTCCGCCGGGCTACCACCCGCACAGGTTCCGTGCTTGCGCCACTCGTACCGGGCGAGCCCTTCATCGGGGAAAACCTGCATCGCCTTGTCCATATCGGACCGGGTCGGATTGCGGCCGAAGCCGCATTCCGTCGGAAACCCACGATCGTACTGCGGCCAGAGCCCATGGACGACAAAGGCATCCTGTGCCTTCAGGCCGCACTGATCGGATACGCGCCGGGCGCCCTCGGCCTGGCAGAATGCCGGGGACCATGTCAGCGCAAGAACATAGAAATCGAATTGCCCGGGCACGCCGCCCCGCCGATCACGGCCCTGCCCTGCCGCCGGCAAGGTTGCGAGCGCCGCAAGACACAGGGCGAACAAGAAACGCGGGATCAAGGCCGTTCTCAGGGACGTGCCATCTTGCAGTCGGGCGCACTCGCCCAATTGCGATCATAGGCCTGGACGCAGAAATGCACCCCCCAGGTCATGCCGATCATGCCCGCGTCCTCGACAATAGAATAGAAGATACGGC
>ERZ761609.933-NODE-933-length-29388-cov-15.066035_pt1 | contig 29388 bp, 30 predicted proteins | sample MGYA00511163_ERZ761609 | MGnify/ENA primary metagenome ERZ761609 (study PRJEB28899, sample SAMN02445070) | bioreactor sludge metagenome | biome: EBPR sludge | place: Australia: Brisbane, Thorneside Wastewater Treatment Plant | collected 2011-12-16 ... | reverse complement strand
CCTCCACCAATCTACAGATTTCTCGTTTCCCGGGTCTGCCCCGGCCCCCTCGTTCGCAACGTTTAGCATCAAATCGAACGGCATATTGAGGTCTGCGACCACCTTTTCACCGTCGAATTTGCAGTTCGAGAGCATTGCAGAGACGATTTTGCGTTTTTCGTCCGGACCGGCTGATTTGAACCTAAGATGGGCGGTCTTGGCGAGTTCTAGAATCTCGACTGCCTCGTCGTACGAACGCGATTCTTGACCGGACAGGGACGCCATCGAAGCCTTGATTTCCCGTATCTCTGCCACAAGCGCCCGCTTCCTTTCGTCGTGTTCTTCACGGCTAAGGACTTCATCCGCGTAGTCGTCGTAGAGTCGCTCTCGCCTGGATTTCGCCCGTCTTAGTTGCCCCTCCAGTGCCGACATCCGGGCCGCATCGACGGTGCGCTCCTCCTCGTATTGGGCCCGCACGTCCCTGCATAGTTCTTCGAGAATGAAATCAGGGAGGACGAGTCCCTCCAAGAGTGAAACGAAGTAATCGTCAAAGACCTCTTCGCGGACAAATGGCCGCTCGCACTCGTGCATGCCCGTGCAGTGATAATACGTGTACTTGCCCTTCTTGACTTCGCCCGACATTTGGTGACCGCAAGCGCAGCGGAGCATTCCGCGATAGGCGAGGTTTTTTGCTCCGTAGCGGACACGGCTGGTGCCACGTCCCGACATCACATCCTGAATCGTCTGCCATGTGGCCTCGGAAATCAGCGGCTCATGAACTCCATCATGGTCCACACCGTTCCAGCGGATGATCCCGCAGTAAGCGGGATTACGAAGGATGTCCTCCATCCCGCTCTTGTGGAGCCGATTGCCCTTCTTGGTTCTGAGCCCAAGTTCTTCCGCCCGGACTGCCAAGGTCTTGATCGAATGGCTGCCGCTTGCATATTCGAGCAGCAACTGTCTAACGATTGGACCGCGAACCGGATCGATCGCAATCATCTTTCGCTTGGTTCCAAGCTCCGGAACATTGAGATATCCAAGTGGCGCGTGGGTGGGGTAGATACCCTGCTTAACCTTCTCATCGAGTCCCTTACGGATCTCTTCCGAAAGGTTGTCTGAATAGTGTTCGGACATCAAGACCTTGAAATTTTGAACTAGTCGTTCGTGGGCTCTGGCGTCAGGCAACCACCACCGATTTTCTCGTAGAAAGTATGCCGAGACACCCATAGCCTCCAAGGCCAATGCATCCTTCCGGTTTCTGATAAGTCGGTCAGTCTTTTCGGTGACGATACATGCTCCAGGAAACTCAGCGAGCACTCTCAACATTCGTGCAAATGCTGGCCTGCCTTCTCGCTTGGCTGAGTGGCTCTCAACGAAATCGTCAAGGATCCTGTACCCATTTCGCTCAGCCCATTGCCTTGCCTCACGCATTTGGGAATCAAGGCTCCAGCCCTCGTCTTCCTGCTCCTTCGTCGACACGCGCCGATAGAGCACGCACTCCTTAAGGTCGGGACCAGATGGTGTTAAGACTCGTCGTCCAGCAGATAGTTTTGATTTGAGGTTGCTTTGCATCTTCGGAGTCCTGTAAGGAAATCGCGCAGCCGTCGCTTTGCACTATCGGCTTCTTCGAGAGTCACGTGGCGACCGTAAGCTCTTGAGAGGTTTGAACGGAAATCGTCGTGACAATTGGAAAGCTCGTCGCGAATCGGATCGCGGCGAAACCTACGTGGTCTGGGCCAATAGGGTGCAGGTCGGAATCGAAGGCATGCGGTCATATATGTATATGGTCGTTCTTTTTGGATCAAAATCGGTCGACAAAATGAGAGTGGGCACGAAATTGATCGTGCCCACCTTCTGGCTCTTCCTTAAGCCGCGTCTTGCTCGTCGTGGACTTCGTTCGACGCGACACCCGACCAACGAACGAGCAAGTAGTTAACGCGCTCAACAAGAGCAGGTGCCATTTGGCACTCCTCGTCGCGCATTAGGAGTTCGATGAGCACCGACTCCGCGACGTACGAGTCCGCACCGTCAACTTTTGCATAACCGGGAAAGTTCTTGTTGATTTGGATGACGACTTTACCATCCTCTTCAACAAGCGCCGAGCGAATGTCTGGGGTTCCGGCGACAATCTCGATTTCCGGGCAGTCCTTGCCGTTTTTGAGCCGACGCATCAATCTTCGAAGGGTTCCAACTGCGCCATCAGGTGCCGTAGTCTTCGGCTTGTTCTCGCGCCCGGTCTTCTCGCTTTTGGATTTGTCCGAGTCCTGTTCGTCCCTTTCCCGAGGTTCTCGTGGCTTTCGGCCCTCGTTTCCCTCGCCGCTCGGCGATGCCTGCTCTTCGACCGGCTCGTCTCCGATGCCTTCGGAAAGGTGCTTGAACATCGTCTTAAGTTGTCCTCTGACCCGTTTCGCCGTCTTCTTTTCACGGCCGAGAATCTTCTCGTCGTGACCTTCCCGAAGTTGCTTGATGAGGGCCCCACACTCCTTGAGCACTTCGCGACCTAGGTCTTTGAAGACCTGATCGTCGCGCTCAACGAATCCGGACTTGTTGAGATTCGGAGTCAATCCATCAATCTCAAGTTCTGCGATGAACTGGTTGAGCGAGCCCTTGGCGGCAAAGTTGAATCCGAACGACTCATTCTCAACCATCATCCTGCCCTTGGCGTAGAGGCGAAAGCCAGCCTTGACGTATCCGTCCTTGAGCTTGCCGCGTTCCAAACGCCCTGCCCAGCCTTTGGCGGTGACGTCGCCTACCTTGACGTCAATCGGGATTTTCCCGATCGACGCATCTAGCGGCAAATCTACCGGCTTGACCAGCGAACCGTTGACGACTATCTGAAGCTGCCCGAATCGGAGGAGTCGGTCGTAAACGATGCCGAGGTCGCGCATCAGGGAGTCAAGCCTCCACTGACGGCCGTTGATGACGTCCTCGACTTCTATGCGAACGCACCCCGAGTTCAGGGGACAGCGTTGGAGAGTCGCAGGAGCGCTCGCTGGGTCATACGGTGTGGGAACACCGAAGTCTGCGAAATCTGTGCGATTCCGCCAGTTGAGGTCCTCGAACATCCAAAGTTCAGACTCTCCCGCCTTCTTCGACCACAGGCGAAGTGAATCGCCCAGGTAACCACAGGCGGATTTGCCGCCTTGGCCGTAATGCCCGATGTCGTTGGCGGTGTGGTGGTCTCCTTCGCCCCAGTTGAGCCAGGTTGCGATTTCGGCCGCGCCCATGCCCATGCCGCCGACGCTTTCCACGACGATGCGGTTGCCCGGTTTGTCGAGCAGGATGTTGATGGTGCATTCTTGGTCGCCCATTGCGTCAACCGCGTTGTCCACCAGTTCACAGACCGCATGGCTGATGCTCGAATAGGACGAGCACAGGGCAGCGATGATACGTCGAGAGGCGCTTTCACGCCAGCTAACTGTTTCAATTTTCAGTTTTTCCATTTTTCTTTCCTTCTGCGCCATTGCGCAACAAGCGACTACTGGGCTACTCTGCGGTTTTGAGGAAAATCTGATTGTTGCCGAGCGCGTCCTGGCACAAGTAGTCCAGATACGGATAAGGCATCGACTCAAACAAGATTCCACTGCAAATCGATAGTTTCAAGTAGTGGAGGTTCTCCGTCACGTAAAGAACAAGATGGTCTCCGAAATCGCCAACAAAGAACTGGAACTGAGCGCCGACCTCATGAGGCATAGATGTTTCGCGCAGATTCAGCAAATAGTCGCGTAGATTCTTTTGTGTGACTCGAAGCGGTTTGCGTCTCGTCCGGATCGCCAGAGCATTCGTCTCCAGGCACGGCAGTGAAAGCGCGATTCCTCTCTCGATGAACTTGTCCAGTCTGGAGATTCGCGTACCGATCCACTCAATCTGAGTTCGCTTTCGCTCAAGCAGGGATTTCCCAAGGTCGCACAGCATCCTTGCTTTCTCCGCGCGCGCGAGGTAGTACGCAGAGAGATACAGGTTTGCAGGGTTCGTCGAAATGGGAACGCAATCATCTCCAATGCTGATGACGCCGCTGACGCGAACCGAGTCAGCTATGCCCAGCGGCATCGCGTTGAATTCGTGGTGATACTTCCAAAGGTCCATTGCATTTGCCTTCCTCATAATGGAGGGCCATTGTGCGGGCCACCAGATTCTTAATTCAAGGGTCCGGTAAAGAATTATTGAATTTGATGTAGGTGGTTGTCGGATGCGCTTAGAAGAATAGCCACAGATGCGCGCGATCAGATTCAAACAAGGATGGTGTCATTGTGCGGCGTTGATAACTGTTAACGCCATCAATGAATATCCTCAAAATCGGATCGAGCGCTGGTAGAGGATTGTTATGAGAAAGGAACGAGAACCAGTGCCGCTGCAAAGGGGCGATCCGATGAACGCAACCTTGCGGGTCGCCATTTATGCAAGGAAGTCAACCGCGACGGAGGGCAAGTCTCACAGCCGTGAGGAGCAAATCGAGCGGTGCCTTCATGACGCCAAAGCGCTGGGGTTTGCTGAAGCGAACATCGCCATTTACGAGGAGCCCGAAGGCCAGAAGGGCGATTGGTACTGGGACGACGGCAAGGGAAGGTTTGATGGCCCGTTTCGGCCCGAACTGACAAAAATGATGTGGCGCTTGGAGGCCGGAGACATCGATGTGGTGATGGTTTACAAGCCTGACCGCCTCTACCGGGACAACGGTGTGACCGACGCTATCGTGAAGCGATTTCGAGAACTGGGCGTGCGGTTCATCGCTCAAGGGCAAGATTTGGAAGTTCATTCCGCGAGTGGCCTTTATCGCACAGCCATCGATGGCGCATCGGCGCGTCAGTATCGGGACCTGATTTCTGAAGACATCCGGCGCGACCACCAACACAAGGCTGAGCGCGGGATGTTCTCCAGGAATCCCAGTTGCCTGGGGTTTCGGTCTAAGGGTCGCGGCACCCAGGCTGTCGATCCAATTCCAGACGAATTGGAAATCGTGCGTAGAGTTTTCGCGCTCTTCGTCCACGGGGAAAACGGCGATGGCCCGCTCGGCATTACAGCAATCGCCAATCGCTTCATGGACGAGGGTGTTCGCATCGCCGTCTCGGCAAAGAATCACAAGGTCAAGCACCCGGACAAAGTGCACACCTCTCAGATTCGGACGATTCTGACCAACTGCATGTATGTCGGCAGGTGGAGACATCGGGGCAGGGAGTTTGAAACGGAGCGACTTCTCGTGCCTGGAGTCGCAGGACAGCCGGAGACGGTCGTTCCTCTGGCACTATATGAAGCCGCTCAGCGGAAGCTGGAGCGCAGCTACGTGCCCGGAAAGAAAGGATTGGGGCCAGCACATCTGCTCACCTCGATTGCAGTCTGCGGCCAGTGCGGGCGACCGCTCACTACCCAGCATCGTACGCGGAGCGATGGCACAAGGCGGCTCCACTTCAAGTGCCCTCAGGTACGAGGCGACCGTCCATGCAGCCGGGATGGAACTCGGCTTATCCAGGTGGATGAACTCGACCGATGGCTCTTCGAACAATTGTCGCCGCTACTCCTTACGGAACTAAAGCAGTTAGAGTCTTCATCTGGACGTGATGCACTCTTGGACAAGAAGGCCGCTCTCGAACGGCGCGTCGCCGAACATCGCGAGCGCGAGTCCTCTGAACTCGTGCGCGTTTCCGCATTCTTAGATTCCGTGCAACTCTCTGGATTCGCTACAAAACTCCGTGAAGAGCGGATGTCCCTTGAGGCGGCTCTGGCTGACGTGTCGGCGCAAATCAATGTTCCAAACCAGCCGCTGGCGGATGAACTGCTTGACCTTCGCGATCTTCCGATCGCGAAGGCGAAAGAACTCGTCCGTCGCTCACTACTTTGGCTGGCGGTCACCCACGAGGGTGTCGTGGCGATGACGACTTGGGGCACTTATTGCGCAGCACGGTTCATCGAAGTGCCAAAGGGATATCGCACGCGAGATTCGAAGCGGCGGATCGCCGCTGTTTGCCCCGTCGCTTCACTAGGGTGCGCCAGTTGGTTTGTGAATCCGGACGAGTTTGTTCGCGGGCAAAGGGAGTATCAGCCCGCGCGAACGCGAAACCTCTCGGACCCCGAAGTGCTCCATGCGCTTGGTTCCAAAGCGGCCTAACCGGGTTTTCCTCATTTCTGGGCTCTTCGGCGATATCTCGCTGAGGAACCCACATGTTAGACAACGAAACCATATTCGAATCACTGGACCTCCTTGGTATCGCTAATGCGCTCCAGGAGAACCCCACGTCCGGATTGCTTTGGATCGAGACCATCCAGGGCAAACCCCTTGTCTTCGTCATCACTCCCTGGCGGGGCATGCTCTCGCCCATCCAGACCCAACACATTCGAAACCTCAATCCAGCCGGATGCACCCTCATGGTCTGGTCCGACGCCAAGAACGAGATGGAGATTGTAGAGATAGGCGTTTTCGAACCAAATACTGCCGTGGACGCTTAGTCCATAAGACGTCCATTGACAAGCACCTTGCCAAACGTAGCCCCAAGGGCTCGCTCGTTGCCAAGGGCGACCACTTCATGAGCCCAACCAGCCGCAATGTCCGCCGCTTGAATCGCATCGATGTCTCGGGAACTAAACTCGCGGACCAGCGGTTGCGAAGATATCTCTCCTGGAAGCAGTAGGACATCTGAGAGCGCTGTCGCCATGACCTCAGCGGCTTCATTCAGAACGGTTACCGAAGGTAGATGCTCCTCATCGAAGCCTCGCTGGGTGCTCAGCAGTTCTCTGAAGACTAAGGAGGCGGCAGGGCTTGACGATCCAATGTATCGCGATCGGGTGGTTGTGCTCTGTTCCACCACATCGAAAGTTGCGTGTGCTCTCGCAGCGAAAACCTTCGCGTCCCGCAGTTTCCCGCCAATCCGCTGTTTAATCTGCTCCGGAGCAAATCTGTCGAACTCCAGGAATAGCGAACCTGGATAGAGATTCATCGCTTCCGACAATCGATTCGGCAGGTAGGCAACTGGCGTGTCTCTAATCAGCGCTGTGGCGCACGCATCAACCAGCATCCTCTGGTTGAAGTCGACCCCATCTTCTGCTCCTTGAGTCGTCCAGTCTTCGCGTATTGCCGCTTCGACGTCGCTGGGCTTGATAACGACGATCGTCGCGCTCCGCATCGAACCCAAGATCCGATTCCAAATCTGATTCTTGGCTTGTAACCTCTCCCGGCGCTCTTGAAAAGCCTTCCATTTAAGTTCGTCTACCGTGCACAGAGCACGAACCTCGGAGACCCATGAGAGATTCGCATCGTCAGGAAGCTGAGCGAGGATATAGGTGCTGAGGTGTCCGCTACCGGGAACGGTAGTTGAATCACCGTAGGTAGATCTGGCGGTTGGAATTACGAGCGGCATGTGGTTCTCTAGCCTGGGAGTTTACAAGTGATGCAACAATTGAGAATCGAAGCGCTAAGCTAACCAATCTGGGAGGAGAATCGTCCTGGTGGTTTGTTCAGGTGCTTGATCCCATCGTTCTCTCAGAACCTCCCGGAGTTTGTTTCCGATCATCTGTTCGACCCAGGCGGCCTCGCTCAAATACCACCCGGCAGCTTTCCAACTACTAATTGCGAGGCTCGCTACTGCGTCCCCGCGAACTGCATCCGGCTTGTAGACAAGCTCAAGAAGGTCAGTGCCATGATCCTTGTATTGAGAGCGGAGCGAAAGGCTGTCCGCGTGGACTGCGCTATTTGGGTTGACAAAGTTGCTCAGCAACATCTCACAGAACTGGTGGTCCATGAATGGCGGTGGAGCGGCGAGCACTTTCTTGGACATGTCCTGGATGTTCATTGTATGCCACCTTGAATCAGGGCACCCATGAATTGTTCGAGCGACATTATCGAGGCGAGCCCACTCCAAAAGCATCGCATCGAACTCAAGGTCGGTCACGCCCTGGCGCTTCTTGAAAATAGATCTAACTCGATCCGTATCGGCTTTGACGAGCTTGTAATATGCAATGTCGGCATACGCGCAGAATTGAAGACAGAGATCTCGCGTGGTCTTTTCTTTCGGTCTGCCTCGACTATCCTGGCGTCGCGGGCCACTATAGAAAATGTAGCAGAGATTGACATATACCTCGACAGCCGATCGTTGAGGGATGTGACCTTCCTCGTCCAGCCCTTTCCTTGCAAGCAGGTCACTGGCAATTGCCAGTCGCGTTAGCCTCAACGCGAGGGCGAAAAGGACGTTGATCTCGGTGGCCATTGCGGTCGCTTGGACGACCGGGCGGAACTTTCGAACCATCTCGGTCCAACCAGGCTCAACAATTGCGCTCATTGAGTGTTGGATGGAGATGTTCCTAACCTCCCCACTCATCGGGATTCTTCCTCCAAGCCTCGCCATAGCTCAACGAACGCTCTTGCTTCGGACCGGAGCAACGGCATGAGGTTGGCCGATGGAAACGGCGACGTAATCAAGTTGGCGCTGGGAATGTCGAGGATCGCCATCTGCGTTCCGTCTTCGACCAAAGGCCCGAGAACGGCGTGCATCATATAGAGGATCATCTCAACCTGCCTCTTCGTAAGCTGAGCCTCCTTCCAATAAAGCTTGACAACAGTACTCGTGCCGTTCCACTTCAAGCCCAGTTCAGGATTGAGTCGAACAACGAGTTCATCGAATCGCCACTCGCTCTTCGGTGGCGCGAACCACTCGATCCGCTTCCGCCCCAGAAAGCGCCGATAGGCTTCAAGCCGCGCCGGACACTTGCTCCCCTTGTGAGTGCTGACGTGTGCCGAGACCGCTTTCTCCAGGATTGTGCCATCAGATGAACCCGCAGCGTGGAAATCAACGACGGCCTCCCTCAACCCCTTGTAGTAGTCGGTGACAGGGCTATATGGACCGCGCTTCCTCAGGGAGTTCACGTGTGTCATGCGGGAGGTGCCCGTCTTGACAATGAAGTCGACAAATTCGGTGAGCGAAATTTCCATCAGATCGTGACCTTGACTTTGAATGAGTGTCCAGTATACACTGAACACTGCGGGCGCGCAAGACCCCTATCTGGAGCACCAAATTGGACGAACACACACCTAAACCCCCGACGTTGATGTTCACGGACCTGCACGTTACCGCCGATGATCTGCGCGAGGTCCCCTGGTTGGATGCAGTTGAGGAGAGCAAACGAGACGAGATCGACAACTACTCGACTCAACTGTTCGCGGCGGCCAAGATCGCTGCGGAGAATGGAGATCGGCGCGTTGAGCAGGTCTTCGTATTGCTCGGATCAGCGGCATCCATGTTCTATGACTCAAACGACGCAGCCGAGCCGCTCAAGCCGATGGTGGTCATGGCGAACTCACGATCCGCAGCGCTAAGTGATTTCGAGGATCAACACCTCGACCCGATTGCCTCCGTGTTCGCCGAGATCGCTGACCGAGAGATGAGAGCGCGGCTCGCCGACATCCTCTGGATTCGGCGAAAGGACCATCAAGCGGCCCGAGTTGCAGCAGCCGCATACCTCGAAGGTGCCAAAGCTTTGATGGACCCGGCTGAGTGGGTGCTTGGGTTTCACCGACTTCAGCGAGCGATGCAAATCGCTGGTGCTTTGGGCAAGCAGAGCGCAGAACGCAATGCGGTCGCGGACTATGCTCTCAAACTCCTTGCCAAGCTGGACGGGAGCGACCCTCTGTACCTGACCAGATCGATCATAGAACTCGCTCTGACGTACAAGATTGGCGATCCTGCCTTGCTCGCGGGTTACGCGGAAAAGTCCGCAGACGGCGCTGAATCTCGCCAAGACTGGATTACCGCTGCCGACTACTGGGCGCTCGTTTCAACGTGCCGACGAAAGGCGGGGGACGAGGCCGGCGCGATACGCGCTTCGCTTCGTCAGGGAGAAGCTCAGATTTCAGTCGGAGAGGCGATGGCTGGAATCCCTGGCCTTGCCGCCGAGCATTGGTTTGAACAGGGATTGCTCACGCTGAGGCAGGCGGGTGCTCCCAAGGAACGGCAAGAAGAACTCATGAAGCGCCTTCATGAGCTTCAGAAGGACAGATTGGAGCACCTTGGCAAGATCGAAACGAGTGTCCCGATCGATCCCGAATTGATCGAGCACATCGAGAAGGTCAAGGGCATGAGTCTTCGGGAGGCCCTGACGTTCTGGGCAATCCAGGTGCGACCAATCGGCAAGGAACGCCTTCGTGAGATGGTAAGGGAGCACGTCACGAAGAGTCCGCTTTCGAGCATCTTTTCGAACTCGATTCTGCGCGAGGATGGAAAGGTCGACTTCGTGATCCCTGCAATGCCTCTCAATGAGGAGCCGAGCGAGGAGTTGCTCCTCCTGCACATGTGGCGGATGGCGGAGATGACCAGACCGGTGACAGCATGGATGGCCGAGCAGATCCGACACATGATCGCTGGCGAGCACCCGTGGGAGAAAGGTTGTCTGGACTGGCTATTGAACGACAATCTCTTCGTCCCTAAGGGACGGGAACCGATCTTCGCACGCGGTCTTCAAGCCGGAATCGAAGAGGATTACATCGTCGCGACGCACCTGCTCATCCCTCAGTTGGAGAACTCATTCCGGCATGTGCTGAACCAACATGGGATTTTGACCACCTTCCTGCGACAGGATGGAACCCAAGATGAGTTCCCGCTCAACAAGGTCGTGGAAACGGAGGCGTTCTCGCAAATATTCGGTGAGGATCTTGCTTTCGAACTACGCGGCTTGCTTGCGGAACGAGCCGGTGCGAACCTTCGAAACAACGTCTCCCATGGGCTCGTTTCGGCAGGGAGTTTCTACTCTCATAGTAACGTCATTCTCGTTCCCCTGACGATCTGGTTGCTTCTTCACGGGATGCCAAATCAGGACGACGGAAAGGTGAAGGGACCGAATCCTGACTCTCGTGAGACGGCGTAAGCGCACTCCAGTGAATGTCCATCATTAGGGAAGGTGCCAGCGTTCGCTGGCACCCGCTCCTCATAGAACCTGCCAACGCAGGATCCGGACTTGACCTAAGTACGAGACTTGGTAAGTCACAATGACTTGCCGAAGGCTCCCATACGCACGGGTGACGAATATTCGTGAGAAGATTCTCATTTTTTATTCTCCTTTCGGACTCCCGCTTTAGATTTCGCGGAGTTGTTCAACCGTGGCATCCCAACCCCTAACGAGGCGGGAGCCATCTTCTGCGAGTACGTCAAGAAATCTGTTCTGGTTGCGTTTACTGGTCAAGACCTGCCTTATGCTTCGGTCGCCTTCTCAGTTGCGCCAGCAGATTCAGCTCCAAGTCGTGCTTTGACAGCCCGCCGCAAAAGGTCATAAACGACTGGATAGACCTGGTGCATCTGATCCTCATCGCACCAGCCCTTGTGAACCAGATCGCTCCGCAACGTGTAGGCTCTTGATACCAATTTCAAATAGTCTGGATTCGGTTCGGTCGGTGAGTGGGCGGAGGCGAATGACTTGAATCGGGCTGAAATCGAAGGTGATTGAAGGAACGCAGTCTTATCCAAAAGGAGTTGGAGTTCTTTCGCTTCTTCGGGGATAGGAGTCCGCTTGATCTTGGACCTAAGAGTGGTCTGCCAATCCTTGATCACGATCTGAACCTCTGGGGAGAACTCAGATTCGGGCAGAAGTGCCTCGACGGCTGAGATGATCAGGATGAACTTCGCCTGCTTTGGTGCTTCGAATCCAATGAGATTAGCGAGGTCAAGGGCTAGGCGCAGTTTCGAGTCGTTGATCAATTCAAAGAACTGAGGGTGCCACATCCACCTTTGTATTTCTTGTGCGACATCAACAGCATCTCGCTTGACAGTGCCACTGATGGTTATCTTGAGTCTCTTCACGCGCTCTCCGGAGCCACGGACGTAAGGCACCATTCCGAGCACCTTGCTGTCAACTTCAGAGAAGTCGGAGTTGAAGAGTTGGCCAAGAACACCTTTCAACCTTGGGTCAACATACTCAGGTTCTGACAAAGCAAGCTCCGCTTTGCACGGTCGGTGATGCAAGAATGAGAAGCACATCAGTGCGAACCAGCATCGGAAGACACACCCTTCCGCGAACGGTCTGTTTGGCAGACCACCCAGCACGATCTCGGAGTCTCCGTGCACGGTCTTCTTCAACTCGAACTTAAACTCGGGCTCGCTTGGCCATTCGCCAATGAAGTTGTCATGCTCAAAGCCGCTCAGCCATTTGAACGGGTAATGCAGAACATAGTGCTCGTGCACGCTTAAAGCTCACCTCGAAAAGCCTTGGAGAGAATCGAGCGACGAAGCGCTTCGGCGTCCTTTTTGAAGGTGTCGCTCGCCGCGAAGTTCCGCTGGGCGGTAAGGACTTCCGCGATGCGATCCTGCTCTGGCATTGGTGGCACCCAGGCTTCGTGTGCGAGGATCGCGGGAGGCTGAACGCGTTGGCGTCGCAGGCCCAACCCCTTGCTCTTCGCAGAGAGGGATTGCCACACCCTCTCAGGTTTGAAGTGGGCATATACGAACTCAGCCCGGCACTCACCTGAAACGCAGGTGAAGGTTGGGTATTCGCCTGAGACATAGAATCCGTCGAAGTCGGCCGAAACGTAGCCATACGAACCCTCGAATGCAAAGAGACGGCTGAAAATGAACTGTCCCGACTTCACTCGGTTGAGAACCGCCGCGCTTGTCGCCAAACCCGAGATCGGCGGTTTCTCGAACAGCCCATTCGCGAAGCTGTAGATGCCGAGGTTTGGATAGTCCTGGCTGGGGTCGACTTTGACGGGATCGAGGTCGAGATGCATAACATCTCCGAGGCGGAGTTTGCGCCAGCCCCTTTCGCGCTTTTGCTCGTCGGTCAGGTCATCCCGGTGGGCGAGGGCGATGAGGAGACGGTCAAAATCGGCGACGGTTTGGGCATGGAGCGCGGCTGCGCGATCCAGCGCCCCCATCGCCTCTTGGACCTTTGCGGCGATGCGCTTCTGTTCGTCGAGCGAGGGGAGGGGAATCTCGACCTCTAAGAATTTCTCCGGACGAATTCGGTTTTGGCCGCTCGTGCCTCGCGCCTTCTTGTCGCATTGGTCCCAGCAGTCAGCCGTCTTCGTAAAGAGTTCGAACCACTCGGGCAACAGACGTGGCCCCGCCTCGAACAAGGGAAACTCATTCGAGACCACGGCACCGTCGAGAACAGGAGGGACGATAGCGACGCTTCCGTTCCGTGCCCAAATCTTGTTGACAACCACGTCGTTTGCTTTCACTCGGTTGAGTTGGGCGTACTTCGTCCCAGCGCCGTCGAGCGGCTCGCGCTCATAGGCCCCCGCGCCCCAGAGGCGAACACCAAGCTGGCGATAGCGGGTTCCGGCCACGGGGGCTTCCCAGCGTGAGGCAGGCGTCAGTATTTCCTTTAACTTCACCGTGCTCAAATCAGCGCCTTCACTCCTTGCAGGATGTCTTCAAGTTCCTTCGTGCTCTGCATCATCCGCTCGATGATCTGCTCGGGCGGCAAGTCGTCGATCTGACTCGCACCACGCGGATTTTTGATGTCGAGGTTCAGGTCGGCGGCTTCGATGGCCGCGATCGGCACGCGCCACGCCCGGTCCGACTCCTTCCGGTCGTTCCACCAGTCGACGGCGGGCTGGAACTCCTCCTCCAGCATGGGCGCGGTCTTGCTGTACTTCTTCTTCCCTTCGGGCAGCCCGACTTCGCAGTACCAAACCTCTCGCGTGGGACCACCCCGATCGAAGAACAGGAGGTTCGTGGGGATGTCGGTGTACGGCGCGAACGCCCCGGAGCCGAGCCGCACAATGGTATGCAGGTTGAATTCCTTGAGCAACTCCTCCTTGATCCGGGCACAGATGCCATCGCCGAAGAGCACGCCGTTCGGAACGACGACCGCCGCGCGGCCCGGTTTGGGCTGTCGCCGAAGCCTGCGCATGATGAGTTGCAGGAATAGGAGCGCGGTTTCGCTCGTGCGCTTGTCGGCGGGAAAGCCGTTCTGAATCGAGCGCTCTTCTTCGCCGCCGAAAGGCGGATTGGTGGCGATGACGTCCACGCGCTCGGCGTCGCCGATCTCGGTGAGCTTGACGGCAAGCGAGTTGCCGATGGTGATGTTCGGCGACTCCACTCCGTGGAGCACGAGATTCATCTGAGCGAGAAGATAGGGCAAGGACTTGGCTTCGTTGCCGAAGAGCGTGTGTTCCTGAAGCACACGATAGTGCTCGGCTAGTCGAGCTTGCTGCTTGATGTGCTCGTAGGCTTCCACCAAGAACCCACCCGTCCCGCAAGCCGGATCGAGCACAGTCTCGCCGAGCTTGGGATCGAGCATCTGGATCATGAACTTGACCACTGGGCGTGGTGTGTAGAACTCCCCTGAGTCGCCCGCCGCGTCGCGCATCTCCCGCAGCATCGACTCGTAGAGGTGGCTAAGGGTGTGGATGTTCTCGCTCGACGTGAACTTGACCTCATCGATCTTGTTTACGACATCGCGCAGGAGGTAACCGTTTGCCATCCGATTCTGAAGTTCTCGGAAGACATACGCAAGGACGTCGCCACGTCCCCCGGAGCGGGTCTTCAAATAGGCGAACAAACCGGGGCCGCGCGTCCCGTCTGGCCGCATGGCTTCGTCTTGGTTGATGAAGGCTTTGAGTTCGTCGCCGGTCAGTCCATCCACGGGTCCGGCCCAATCTCGCCATCTGTAGGGTGGCTCGATCAATTCCTTGTGGGGTCGCCCAGCAAGTTCGTCGCTGACCTTGTGCATCTCGTCCGAATCGTCGAGGAACTTGAGGAACATCAGCCATGTGAGCATGGGCAGACGATCGAGGTCGCCGTTGAGTCCCTTGTCCTTCCGCATGATGTTGCGGATGGTCTTGATGGTTGAGCTTAGGGACTCTCTCGTGGAGAGCGGCGCGGCTGCATCGGTGTTCTTCTTTCCTCGGGGCATTAGAGGTCCACTCCCGTGATCGTTTTCAGGTGAGTTGAAACAAGTTTGTCGGTCTTCTTGACAAGCCTCTCAATATGATTCTTCATGCGCTTGGCCGCATCTTTTCGAACGGCACCCAAGTCCTTATTCCCGTGAGCAAGGTCGCCTCGAAGCGAAATGGATTCATCGAGCTTGGTCTGGGCGCTGGATGCAGTCATCTTTGACCATAACCACTGGTCTTCGATCTTCTCAAGGCCCAGCGTACTGCTGATCAACGAGGAGACTTGGGCAGTCTTCGCGGTATTGAATTCACTTCCCGTCTTTGGAAGGGTGTTGGCAACGCGCTTGGCATTGTCTCGGAGTAGGTCGCCTAGGGATTTCGAAGCGAAGTCCCACAGCTTGGAAGCGTCACCCTTGATGACTCCCTGGGAGTGCTTTTCGATCTCGCCAACAAGATAAGGTGGCAACTTTGAACGGTTGCTGCAGTGGGTCGCGAGGTGGTTAAGAGACTCCTCCACAAGATCTTCGATGTACGCTTCCCAAATGGCTGCGCAGAAGAGAATCGCAGACTTGTTTAAGATCTGGTGCTCTGGGGGACGCCTTCCCCGCTTCGCACCGCTCAGCTTTGAGTGGAACCCAAGCAAGTCCTCCACGTCTTGCTTGTTGACCTCGAATTGAGCGAGTGCCTGACTCATCCGACCTCCGTGACATAAAGCATTTCCTGCAATTTGGCAACCGCTTCGCGCAGTTGAACCGGCCCTCCGAACTCTGAGGCGATCTCCTGAATGGAGCCGTGCTCCGATATGGGCGGTACTTGGAGAACGTCCGGGATGACGAACTGACTTGCACCCACTTCCTCGTATTTGGCGAGTAGCTCTTCCAGGATCATCCGAGCCGTAGGGCCATATTGGTTGAAGAACTCGGCTTGACGCTTCTTCAGGTTCTGAGCGCGTTCGAGCCTGGATCGCAAGGGAGCGCCGTAAGCGAGGTGGCACATGAGATCGAACGGATCAGCGTCAGGTTTGCCAGCAACTTTGGCAAGCTCATCGAACTCGATTCCTCGATCCCGCAAGGCTTCGATGATCTGGGTTCGCTTGTCTGGCTTCGACCAATCGGCCAGCAAATCTTCCGCGCTCGGATAGAGCCTGCGCACTTGCTCCTTCGTGAAGTCCGTGTATTGTATGACCCGAAGCTGATTCCCGTCGGCATCGAGTTCGTAGACGACGTGGGCAACCACCTGGACCACACCATCGTCGACGTAATACTTGCGACGCTCCTCCCGAACCTGCGACGGCTCGCCATCTCCCCCGCCTCCTGGCTCGTCAGGTGGCAATGGCTCACCATCGAAATCTGGATCGGCGAACATCGTTACCGCAGTGCCGGTGTAGTCCAGGATATTGAAAAACAGCTTGCCGTAGTCTTCGCGAACACGTGTGCCGCGGCCGATGATCTGTTTGAACTCGACTATCGACCCGATGATGCGAGCGAGGACGACGTTCTTCACTGTGGGCGCATCAACCCCAGTCGTCAGAAGCTGGCTGGTTGTCAGGATGACGGGCGTCGCTTTTTCCAAGTCTTGGAAGTCGGAAAGATGCCCTTTGCCCAGATCCCCCTCGTCTGCAGTAACTCGGCAGACGTAATTTGGATGCTGCTTAACCAGATCAGAATTCAGGTTGATCAACTCCTGCCGCATTTCGGCGGCGTGCTCCTGATCGACGCAGAACACGATGGTCTTGGCGAATCGATCGTGGCCCTTAAGGAAGTCGGTCAAGTGCTTCGCGATCGCTTTTGTTCTCGCCCGGAGGGCAATAGTGCGCTCGAAGTCCTTTGTGCTGTACTCGCCATCGGGGATCGCCTGACCGAGCCGATCCAACTCGCCCTGACTGGGCCGGTAACCAACAGCGTCGTAGTGCGTGACGATGCGATGGACCCGGTAAGGAGCAAGGAAGCCGTCTTCGATTCCTTGCTTGAGCGAGTACGTGTAGATCGGATCGCCGAAATAGTCGTAGCTGTCGCCATCGTGCCGCCTTACCGGTGTGGCGGTGAGGCCGAGTTGGTATGCGGGCTCGAAGTATTCCAGAATGTCTCGCCAGACAGAATCCTCTCGGGCGCTACCTCGATGACACTCATCGACGATGATCAGGTCGAAGAAGTCAGGCGCATATTCTCTATAGAGCCCCGGACGGGATTCGTCCTCGGCGATGGCTTGGTATGTCGCGAAGTAGAGTTCCCGAGACTTGATCGCATTCCCGCGCTCAATCTTTCCTCTCGCATCGCCGAATGGAGCGAACGTCTTGTCTTTTGGGTCGTCGACCAACACGGTTCGATCGGCCAAATAGAGGATGCGAGGCTTGCGTGTTGGGTCATTCCTTGCGTTCCACTTCGTGGACCAGAGCTTCCAACAGATCTGGAAGGCTGTCGGAGTCTTGCCCGTGCCGGTCGCCATAACGAGCAGCACACGCTTCTGCCCGCGAACGATGGCTTCAACGGTTCGGTTTATGGCGATCTGCTGGTAGTACCTTTCCTCATGAGATCCGGCGGAATAAATCGGCGCAAGGACATGGCTGGTTTGGTCGGGGTCCAATGGCTCCTTGCCGTTCAATCGATGCCAAAGGTGCTCCGGAGTTGGAAACTGACTAAGGTTCGACTCAACGCCAGACGTCAAGTCGATCTCGATGATCTCGTGCCCATTCGTGGAGTAGGCGTAGCTGAGACCAAGCATCTGCGCATACTGGATCGCCTGTTGGACGCCGTTCGCCGCAAGCTCCGACTCGGCCTTTGCTTCGACAACCGCGATGTTGAAGTCACCGGTGTATTTCAGGAGGTAATCAGCCTTCAGCGCCTCCCGACGACGCGCAACTTGGCCCGCGACCACGATTCTTCCTTTCGTGATCCTGTATTGCTCGGTCATCGAGTGAGGACTCGACTCCCAGCCCGACTCACGAAGTTTTGGTTCGACGAGTTCACGGCAAGTGTCGTTTTCGTTGCGCACAGGCACCGAAAGCTTGACATATTCGCGGCCATCGTGTAAAGTGTGCAGTTGACAATGGCGGAAGAAGTAGGTCCATCCAATCGCTACGGAGCCAAACAGCGGGATCTCCGGGTGGCGAAGGGCCTGACTCTCCGAAAGTTTGCAGAGGCTCTTGGCGTTAGCCCCACCTACGTCAGTGGAGTAGAGAACGGAACCCTGCCACCTCCCACAGCGGAGCGTCTCACTAAGATCGCCGAACTACTGGACACATCCCTTGACGATCTCATCGGACTTGCGGGACGCTGGGATGATGTTGCAAAGCAAGCTGTTGAGGATCGACCCGAGTTCGTCCGGCTCTTTAGGGCCGTGAAGGACCTCTCTCCTGATCAGGTCGACGAACTGTCCAAGCGGGCGGAGGAGCTTTCTGAGGATGGCGACGGAGTTTGATCCCGTTCCGGCATGCTTCTGTGGCGTGCCTTTCCTCGCTCCTGCTCGACTTGAACGGATCGTGAGAGATAAGCTGGCGCGCTTCGAGCGCGAAACTGGCACACGACCCTCCTTCCCGATCGACATCGAATCCCTCGTTGAAATCATGGAGAAGATCGAGGTCGAGTACTTCGATGACTGCCACCCTGAGTTCGACTCCGACGTCCTCGGTGCCTACGATTTTTCGGCCGACAAGCTGTTTGTGCGCGAGTCAATCCCTCACGATGGGCGGCGCAGATTCACGTGGGCGCACGAGTATGGCCACTTCGTCCTTCATAAGCCCCACTTCCTGCAAGGTGTTTTCGACTTCTTCAATGAGTCGTCCAACCCGGTCGTACAGCTGCATCGAGGGGAGGGTAGTACCCGAAACAGGCTGGAGTCGCAAGCGAACATGTTTGCGAGCTACATCCTGATGCCGAGCGCGCACATATCCCAACTGTTCACCAGTGGCTGGACATCAATCGAGGAAGCATCCAGGACTCTTGCCAACGTAGCCAATGTCAGTCTCCAATCAGCCCGGATTCGACTGGAGAACTTCAAGTCAAATTAATATTCCGGCAACCCTTGGCACGAGCGACGCGTCTGGTATGATTGTACAGCGTGCACTGAACACGTTACATGAGCCGGAATGAATCTTGACGGGATGCTTCCGGCCCAAAGGCAACGAGTGTCCCTTCCCGGAGTCGGGGGCTCGTCAAGCGTAAGTATACGGCTCTGGGAGGAGGTAATGCAGAAGATGAACGATAAGTGGGACATCTACGAGGACGCTCAGGGTAACTGGCGATGGCGACGCGTTGCGGCTAACGGCCGGATCGTCGGGGCCTCTTCCGAGTCGTACCGCAACCGGTCCGAATGCGTGGCCAACGCTCGGCGCAACGGCTACGGCGGGAACTAGGCTGCGTTCAGTGCACGCAATCTACGGTTCCAGATCGACGCGGTTCTTCTGAAGGTTGATCAGGAAGCGCCCAAATAGTTCGAGCGGATCGACCCCAAGGGCACGCGCAAGGATTACGAACTCAACTGTATCCAAGACCCTCGCGCCAATCTCAATCTTGTGATACATCGTAGGGTGGAAACCGATGCGCTTCCCTACCTCTCGCTGTGATAGACCCGCAGCCTCGCGTGCCTCGCGAATAGTCCGTAAAAGGACATCGGTTTCGACTGAGATAGAGGACTGCCGAGTGCGTTTCGCCAAGAGGGAAACAGAGTTGCACTCAATGGTGAAGGTATCATAACTACACTTTGGAGCAGCGACTCCATAGGAGAGCGAGGGCGGAATGACGAGCGCAGGGCAGAGGCAGATACCGCATGGGGTTCCGATTGACGCCGAAAAGCAGGGTGAACGTGAATACGCGAACTTGCCTAACCGCGGCCTCGTCGTCCTCGCTTGCTGCGCGTGCTTTCACCCCCTCGTATTTCAGAGAAACATCCAGGGACTGGGAGTCTGTCCTTCCTGCGGTTGTAGGTTCCGCGTCAAGACGAGCGAGCAGTTCGGTTCAATCCGACCACAGAGCTTAAGCCCGTTATTCGGACCGGAGCACGTGTCACTAGAGTCCCTGTTCAGACACACAGACGGGTCCTATTCAATCGAGAGCCCATGCGGTCACGTTCTCGTTATTCCGAAGGACCGGCTACCGTCGAGAGATGGGGTACTGGACCAGCCCATGTCCTACGCCTCACCTAGCCAATCTTGGTTTGAATGGTATTGCCCATGCGGGCGTTATGCCGCTGGGTTCCGCTCGCTCGCCCCTACCCGTCTTAGCAATTCAGCGGACCCGCTGACTTCGCTGACACCGCTGCCAATTGGCACGGGCAGACGAATTTACTGTAAGGAATGCACGGCTAAGTGGCCCATGATGATGTCTGAGATTCAACCCACCGACGCAGACAGACAGTCCAAGTTCTTCAGCCCAGACACTGGTCAGACCTATGAGGTCCAGCAGCTTCCGGCCACGGGAGAATACTGGACCGTGTGTCAGAAGTGCGCAAAACTCCACCAAAAGGAGACCGCCGTGGGACCGACCATCTTTCCATACATCATTGGTGGCATTATCGCGCTGGTGCTCTTGCCGATCGTCTGGCCCCTGGCGGTGCCCGCACTCGTCGTCATTCTCATCTTGGCGGGCATCAAATACCTCAAGCAGTCCTAGAAGATGGCTTGGGACGTATGTCCAACCAAGGATGGTGGCCGCAGTTACGCTGACCGTGCGCCAAGCTGACAAAGCGGACCGGGGAGCATCTCGGAACGCGCGAGCCCCGTCCGACGTTATAATAATCGTGATGCGAACGCATAGGACCTGGATAAACATGGTCGCCATGCTCGCGCTCTTGATGGGCTTTGTCCCAACGAGCGCGGTCGCTTCGCTGTTCGCCTCTAGTTGCAAAATGACCTGCTGCGTCGGGAAACCGACGCATAAAATGACCGATCCTGTCTGCCTCAAAGGATGCGAGGCGGAGAAAGGACACAAATCAAAACCGGCAGCTTCAGTTCAAGAACGGCAGTCCGAGGACTGCAAATGCAGCATCAGTTCGGCTCCGACCACGCCGCGACCTGACGTGGCGGCACCCGCAAGTTCTGGCTTGCAGATTCATCAGGTGATTGCGGACATACCTGCTGAGAAGCAAGTCATTGTCGTTGCTTCCGAACCAGAATCAGAGCCGGGAATCTTCGGCACGGATTCCGGTCCGCCAACTTCCAGGCCCAACTACGTCTCCCTTGGCCGCGCTCCTCCTGTGCTCCTTGCGTAACAGCCTGCCTGCCCGATCGGCATGCAGGGTTCGTCATTGACGCAAGTCCCCAATTCACAGCACAGGAAAATCAATGTTAAACACCATCATCGCCCTCGTGGCGGTGGCACTCGGTCAAGGCTCGGCACTCAAATGCCCGGTCATGGGCAGTGCCGTCGCGGCCAACTCGCCCATTGTCGAATACAACGGCTCACGCTATCAGTTTTGCTGCGCAGGCTGTGACGCCAACTTCGCCAAGTCTCCGGAAGCGTTTCTGAAGACTCAGCGATCTGCAAAGAACACGGTTGGAGTCTTTCTGTTCGATCCGGTCAGCCGATTGCGGCTGGATGCGGACAAAGCCAAGGCAACAGCCGACTTTGATTCGGTCCGCTATCCTTTCCAGTCGGAAGAGAACAAGGCGGCATTCTTGGCAAACCCCAAGAAGTTCGCTGCCGTGCCCGCCAAGGAGGCTCTCTACTGCCCGGTTGGCAAGGAGGCCGTCCCTTCCTATTCCAAGGCAAGCGATTACGTTGACCACGACGGGGTGCGCTGGTACATGTGTTGCGCCGGATGCGGCGGACCTTTCGAGAAGGACCCAAAGAAGTATCTCTTCGCGGGAATCGAGAAGAACATTCAAGTCGCCAAAGCGATCAAGCACGACGCTTCGCATCATCCTGTGACCTCTGACGTCAAGGTCGTCACCAAAGTGAAATTCGGCATATACGAAGCCGTACTTCGCGTTCCCGAGGAAGGTCTGTACGCTCAGGAAGAAGTCGACGTTGAGTTCCGCGTTGTCGACACGACCGCCAAGGACCCGGTGGAAGAAGGGTTCAAGGGAGTTGGGGCGATCGAAGCGAGCGCCGTCATGACGATGCCGAGCATGGCGGGGATGCCCGAAGCCAAGCCCGAAGTGCACCGTGAAGGAGTACCCGGCGACTACGGCGTCGTGTTGTTCTTTCCCCACGGCGGAGACTACAAGATCGCCCTGACGCTGAACATTCCGGGCCAAGGCAAGCATGACATCGCGTTTCTAGTGGACGTGAAAGACGAGCGCCCAGCAAACGTCGCCAAGCCACAGCCATTTCAACTCAAAGTTGTCGATTGGCCCGTTCATGCAATGGCTGGCCAACCGAGCAACCTAAAGTTGCAGGTCGTCGACACGAAGACCGGAAAGGTTCAGAGCGCATTCGACGTCGCTCATGAGAAGCAGTTCCACCTGCTACTTGCCAGCAAGGACCTTAACTGGTTCCTTCACGAACACCCTGAAATGGCAAAGGACGGCACGTGGTCGATTCCGATCACGTTTCCCGCTGGAGGGGATTACTGGGTTTACGGCGATGTGGCTCCGAGCGGGAAAGGATCGCGGGTGCTCATTGCGAAGGTCAGCGTTCACGGCGACAAGCCGACGTGGGATACCAAACTAAATCTCACGACCACTGCAGCCGACGGGGGCCTTAAGGGCGAGCTTATGGCTCGCGACATCCAGGTCGGTCGCAAGACCACCTTGATGGTTAAGCTCACCGACGAGAAGACCGGCCAGGCTGCTGGGGATACCGTCAAGTGGCTTGGCGCAGCAGGCCACATGATGATTTTCCACCAGGACGGTCAGACGGTCGTGCACAGCCACCCTGCCGAAGACGAGGAGAGTGAAGCTCAGGTGAAGCAAGGCATGATCCACTTCACGGGTCGATTCCCCAAGCCTGGACTCTACAAGGTCTATGCCCAGTTCGATTGGCGCGGCGCGGTTCGAACGCTCGGCTTCGCTATCGAGGTGAAGTGATGCAGACCCTCGGATCAATCGCACTCATCGCGGCCGGCGTCGGCGTTTACGCCTGGTTGGTTCTTCGCCGCCTAGGCGTAGGCCATCCGGACAGCAAGCCAGACTGTGGTTGCGGCTCCGGGAAAGCTTGCAAAGGCAAGGTGCAATCATGAGAGCCCCTCAAGCCTTTCTGCTTGCAGCCTTCGCCACCGCTGTCGCGGCCGGTTGCAAGTCCGAACCAGTTGCGGCATCAACAACCGAAGGCGTCCAACGCGCAACCATCACGATCGATGGAGGCAAGTACACACCGAACCTCATCACGGTCCAGCGTGGCAAGCCCGTGGCACTGACATTCAAGGGCGGCCAAGAGCTTGGCTGCGGAGGCACGGTTGTCTTCAAATCCCTCAACCAATCGAAGGAGGTCGAATCCGGCAAGTCCGTGACTTTCACCTTTACGCCCGACAAGGCCGGTGAGATCCCGTTCACCTGCGGCATGGACATGTACGACGGCAAGGTCGTCGTCAAGTGAATCCTCAAGGAAACAGAACTATGAACATCATCAACACAATCTCGAAGTCCCTCGCCCTGTTCGCCGTCATCGGCACACTCGGCCTCGCTCCGATCGCTTCGGCGCACGAAGGCGACTGCCCTTACTGCAAGATGAAGCTGGTCCAAAACACCAAAGAACAGGACAACGAAGTCGTTCTGAAAACGGGCAACAAGCGCATCGAGTATCGGTGCATGTACTGCGTCATCAAGGACCAGGGCCGATACAAGGGCGATCTCGTCGTTTACGCTCCGAGCGAGAAGGTAGGCGAGCCGGTCGTCCTCAAGCGCACGGGCGGCAAGTGGGCCGCTCCCGAAGGCGCGGTCTTCCTCAACACCTTCAAGAAGCACGCCGATTGCGCCGCGTTGTCCCGAGCGTTTTCGAGCAAGGCCGCCTTTGATGCCTATGTTGCGAAGCATAAAGTCGAAGGCGCAAAGGCGCTTACGTTTGCCGAGTTCGCAGAAGCGGTAACCAAGCCAGCCAAGTGAAAACTATGAAAGCCATCACCCTACTTGGCATCACAGCCATAGCCTCGCTCGGCTTGGCGCAAGATCATTCCGGTCATCAAATGGCCGGAATGAAAAAGCAGACTGAGCTTCCAGCCATGCCGAGAGACATGCCCGCATGGCTTGCTGCACCCGGCGCAGACCACCTCTTCTACAAAGCAGCGCCCTACAACTGGGCGATCAATCGAATTCCCAAGTTCGCGAAGGACATGTACGCAACAGGAGTTGGTCACGCCATGGCCTATGAGGCTCTCGTGCGAGGTGAGGCTTCTACGCTCGAAACGAAGACCTTCGACACGATCAACTGGGTACTGAAGAACCAGCCAGCTATGCCGGTGGACGAAGGCGCGATCTCGCCAACTTTCCTGCGCAAGTACGGCTATCTGGAGAAGGTTTTCGACTGGGCGCATACGCTCCACTTCCAAACGATCGACGTTTTCGCCCATCCAGGGTGGACCGACGAGCAGAAGGAGAAGGAGATCGAGCGGCTCTGGGCGTTCTACGAAGCTCAGCCGTACGCGATCACGGGGTTGCCCATGAACATGGATTACCTCGACAGCTTTTCGTATTCGATGAAGTTCCGCACCGACTACCCAAAGGTGAACGGCCTCTTCTGGGGCTATCACTGGTTGCAGACCGTGAACTACGACATGCTCTACCGCGTTCCGGTCAAGGATCAGGCTCCTCAATACGAAGTGCTTGGCGCGAGATATCACGAGACTGAACTGTACAAGACGGACCGCGATTTCATGCCGATGACGGCCGAAATGAGCCCTCGATTCGCAAAGCGATTTCCCCAGATCGCGAACGCTTTCGATAACCTCCACATGCTTCACGACAACGTGAACGATATCCTTGCCCAGCCGCAACTCACCGAAGCTCAGAAGCAGGAGCAGGTAAAGATCGCGATCTACCGCGTCCTCGCCACCACTCATATCAGCGAAACGCCGGGTGAAAGCGAAGGCAAAGAGAACTCACTCCACGACCATCGCCACCCGCCGAGCATGCCAGGAATGGGCTGGATGAAGGGCAGCGAGGACGACATCATGTGGATGTCGGGAATGGGCTGGATGGACATGAGCGCATGTTCCCACTGCTCGATTCCGATGCCCGAAGGCAACCCTTGGGGCGCGACCGTTTCCGCCGAAGGATGGACGATGATGGTGCGATGCCTCATGTGCGCCCGAGACATGGCGGGGGAGACGCCGGGCCGCGCCATCATTCGAGCCGCAACCAACGACCCGAACCGTTTGCTCGTGCTCATCTCCGATGAAGAGGGCAATTGGACCTCGAACATCGACGGCATCGTGTTCTTGGAGAAGTACGGCGAGCATCCCGAATGCTCTGGCTGGTCTCGCGCGTTCACTACGCTTGCCGCGCTTGAGAAGTATGTTTCGGAAAACCCGGAGTACAAGGATACGAAACCGCTGAACCTCGCGGAATGGGCTGCACTCAATCACGGCACCCCCGATACATATCGCAAGATCGACAAGCCCAACCCTTACAAGCCCGGACCTCCGCCCGCGAAAGGAGGAGGTCGATGAGACGACTTCTGCTCATCTCAGGGCTCCTTCTCAGTTCGCTCGCGTTCGCCAGCGACCACAACAACATTGAAGCAGGACGCCCGCTCCGCTTCGACGACGCTTACTCCATCGCCTTTCGCGAGCGCGCATTCGAGTTTGGCTTGTCGCTGGATACGTTTCGGCGGCGCGGACCCACCTACGGAAACAAGACCGAGTTCAAATACGGCTTGGCCAAGAACCAAGACATTTCCGTCGCATTCGAGCCCACGTATTCAAGCTCTGAGCGAAGGGGCGATATCGGAAACGTCGAAATCGGCTACTTCAACGGACTTCGCCGCGAGATCGACAACTCGCCCGCACTTGCTTACCGAGTGGACGTCGGCCTTCCGACCGGGCGCGGCGCGAAGGGGCTCGATCTTCGGTTCCGTGGAATCGCGACGAAAGCGCTGGGTCAGTACGACAAGGTTCACCTCAATCTCGATCTGAACATGAACACCAACCCGGGCCCGGGCGAGCGTCGTCACACCGTAGGCGCAGTTCTGGGCTATTCCAAGCCATTGGGCTACCCGCGCCGTTTCGATCAGACCCTGGTAGCCGATTTCGCCATCCAGCAAAGCAAGAATGAAGGTGATGGCTTCGTAGGGTCGGTCGGCCTCGGATTGCGTCGTCAAGTTAGTCCCCGAACCGTGTTCGACATCGGGATTACCTCCGACATCTTCTCGACGAAGGGGGCAGAGCGAAGCCCAGTCCGCTTTGCCATCGGCTACTCGGTTAGTTTTTAGTCAACGGGGTGGGCACTTTTTGTGCCCATCTCCATCTTAGATTCGAGGGAAGTCGTCTTTCGCATCCGCGCTATTCGTACCAAGCAGTTAGGAAGCTACTTGGGCAAGTTGGCAGAGATGCCAGCTTCGAGGGTCTTTTCAGTCTGCTTTCCCGTCCATTGCGCGATGATCTGGCCGTCCCTTACTAAGAACATGGCGGGAATGTTCTTGACGCCCCATTTCTGCCAGGTTCTCTGATCGTCGTGGAGGACGGGGTTGGGGAACTTGTGGCCTTTGAGGAACTTGTCAAGGTTGGGCTGCTTTTCGTCGATGCTGACGCTGAGAATCTCGAAACCCTTCTCCTTGTAGCGGGCGTGGAGCTTGTCCAGCATGGGCATCATGGCTTTGCAGGGGGCGCACCAGGTGGCCCAGAAATCCACGAGCACGAGCTTGCCTTTCATCGATTCGGCATCCCAGGTCTTGCCTGTGGTGTCGACTAGAGCGAATTCAGGCACGGGCCGGGGCAATACAGGCGGTACGTATGCATCCGGGTCCTTCTTGAACGCGGCGATTTCCTTCGTGTTGCAGAAGTAGTACGCGTTGCCTTTGTACATCAGACCCCCGGCTGGTTTTTCGGGGCCATCGTTGGGGCAGAGGAGGCACTTGGCCTCTTTGGGAAGGTCTTTCTTGGCGATGTCGGTCGGCGTGTCTTGGCCCATCGAGACAAGCGATGCAAAGGCCAGGAGTAGAGTAGCGATTGTTTTCACGTGATTAGAATCCCCAGCCGATGGTGATCGCTGGATGCTTGAACCAGATCCACCCGGCTTGAATGAAATAGTTGGATTGCGAATAGGTGACGAGCAGGTGCGATTTCCTGCCGTCGTTCATGGCGATGGCAGTCCACTCGGGTGAGAAACGGTAACTCGCGCCGAACGGATAGACGAGCTTTTTCTCGAAGCCCGAGTAGGTGATCGAGAGATATGGCGATAGCTGGGTACCGGGAATCGTCTTGCCGAAGTTGGCGCTGGCGAGTTGATAGCCCTCGGGCGTCCCGATGCGGTCCGAACTTGTGTTGAAGAAGATCATCGGTCTCTTCTCGTTCTCGCTCTGAACGACCCACGTCGCCCTCAACCCTAGTTCTTGGACGGCGAAGTTGTACTCCGTTCCGATCTGGAAGTTGGGCGTAGCGTTGTAGTCGATCGTCAATCGGTGCCGTGGTCGCAGTTGAGGCGTGTCGGCGAATCGATAGGCGATTACCCATCTCTTGTTGAGGCTTCCCGAACCGAGAAGCTGGCCTTCGCCGGGTCACCCAGTTCACGTTGGGACGCTCGTCTGACAATATGCCAGGACGGGCAGAGCGGCGAACAGAACAGCTATTTTCCGCATGGACATCCACAGGTGCAGGTCGAGCCGGGGCATTGCCCAGAGGCGCAGCAGTCGCAATTACAGTTACAGTTCATGTTTTTCTCCTTGATCGAGTTGGTTTGGGCCGAGAACGCAATAGCCGTCTACTCTGATGGCGAGCCTCCTTCTGATCCTTTCCGCGTCGCGCTGGCCGCGTTGGTCCGCTTTGAGCGCTTCCGCGTAGTGGTTCAAAACGGCTTCAAGTGCGGGCTTTGCGCTCGGCTCGATGCTGTAGTTGATCCACTTGTGCCTCTGTGTGGTGGAGAGGACTCCCGCCTGACGGAGGGTTTGCAAATGGTTGGAGAGCGTTGATTGACTCATCTCCAGGGCATCGGCAAGCTCACAGACGCAAAGCCCGTTCTTGAGCAGTGCCGCAAGGATTCGCACACGAGTGGGATCGGCGAGAGCTTTGCCAAACAGGACGACATCGTTCATGGCTTCATACCAGGATACGAGGATATGATAGCACAAGTTCCTGCCAGCGTAGAATAGAGCATGGCACTTGACCCCGTTTGCGGGATGATGGTTGACCCCGCCGATGCGGCGGGGTCGTTTGAACACGCGGGCACAACTTACTATTTCTGCGGCAAGAGTTGTCTGGAGCGATTCAAGTCGAACCCCGAGAAACATCTGGCCCCTGAGCCAATCGAGGCAGCAGAGCCTCAAGATGTGCGGCTTGAGTACACCTGCCCCATGCATCCCGAGATCGTGCAGAAGGGTCCGGGCAGTTGCCCGAAGTGCGGCATGGCGTTGGAGCCGCTCCATCCGGCCGCGACGGTCAAGAAGACGCAATGGACTTGTCCGATGCATCCGCAGATCGTGCAGGACAAACCGGGCAGTTGCCCCATCTGCGGGATGGCGCTTGAACCGATGGAGGTGAGCCCCGACGACGAGAATCCCGAGCTTGTGGACATGACCCGCCGGTTCTGGGTTTCGACCGTCCTCTCGATACCGCTTCTATTGGCAGTGATGCCCCATCTGTTCGGATTCGACATCGCGAACTGGATACCGCATGGAGTTCTGGGCTGGGCACAGTTTGCGCTCGCTACGCCGGTGGTGCTTTGGGGAGGGTGGCCATTCTTCCAGCGCGGTTGGGCTTCGGTTGTCCATCGCAGCCCCAACATGTTCACGTTGATCGCGCTGGGGACCGGAGTGGCTTGGCTGTACAGCGTGGTCGGCGTCATCGCCCCCCACGTGTTTCCGCCTTCGTTCCGCAACAAGATGGGTGGTGTGGACCTGTATTTCGAGGCAGCAGCCGTTATCACGACGCTCGTCTTGCTGGGTCAGGTCCTAGAACTTCGAGCACGGAGCGCGACGAGCAGCGCCATTCGGGCTCTACTCGACCTTTCACCCAAGCAGGCTCGGCTGGTTCGAGACGGAAAGGAAGAGGACATCCCGCTGGAACATGTCCATATGGGTGATTCGTTACGTGTGCGCCCTGGGGAGAAGATTCCTGTGGATGGCATCGTGATCGACGGCCGAAGCTCGGTAAATGAGTCCATGATCACCGGCGAGCCTATGCCCGTTCAGAAGGCCGAAGGCGACAGAGTGACGGGGGCGACGGTTAACGGAACGGGGAGCTTCCTAATGCGGGCTGAGCGCGTGGGAAGTGAAACCCTGCTTGCCCAGATCGTGAAAATGGTGAGCGAGGCACAGCGCTCGCGGGCTCCCATTCAAAAGTTGGCCGACACGGTTTCTGGCATATTCGTGCCGATTGTGGTGTTGGTCGCGATCATTTCCTTTGTCGTTTGGGCCATGTTCGGGCCAGCGCCTGCAATGGCGTATGCGGTCATCAATGCGGTCGCGGTGTTGATCATCGCCTGCCCTTGCGCACTGGGTTTAGCGACTCCGATGTCGATCATGGTCGGAACCGGGCGCGGTGCACAGGCCGGTGTTCTCATCAAGAGTGCGGAG
>ERZ761609.932-NODE-932-length-29426-cov-28.618569_pt1 | contig 29426 bp, 25 predicted proteins | sample MGYA00511163_ERZ761609 | MGnify/ENA primary metagenome ERZ761609 (study PRJEB28899, sample SAMN02445070) | bioreactor sludge metagenome | biome: EBPR sludge | place: Australia: Brisbane, Thorneside Wastewater Treatment Plant | collected 2011-12-16 ... | reverse complement strand
TACGAGATTGGTCAGTGACTGGAGTTCAGACGTGTGCTCTTCCGATCTGAGGGGAGGCGATCGCCGCGGGCGGGTCGAGCAGAACGACATAATCGCGCTGCAAACGGGCTTCGCAGTCGGAAACCAGAACGAACTGCGCAATGGGATCATTGATTGCCTGGCGGGTGCGTATGTGCAGCACGGCCTGCCCGCCGGACAGTTCGATGCTCAGTTGCGCGCGCGGTGGCGGCGCGATGCCGCCCACGCTGGCCTCAAGGCTGAAGCAGTCTGCGGTTGCGGCCGCCGGGGCGTCGAGGAGGGGAACGGTGGCGTGCAGGGGCTGCCCGAGGAATGAGCGTACGCTGATTTCGCCCAGCCCGATGGCCGCAGCGGAGCCGGCATGGCACAGGCCCAGCAGGAGGCAGGCAGATTTGAGTTTCACGCGATCAAAGAAAAGAAAGTACTCCCCCTATTCCGGACAAGAACGCGCTAACTTTAGGGCGGTTCACGAAATAGGCGCGATTCCCGGTTTTGGAATCAGTTCAGGAGCACCAGCGCCCACACGGCCGCGAGGTTGACGAGCGCGATCATCACCGCCGCGCTGCCCATGTCCTTGGCGCGCTTGATGAGCAGGTGCTGTTCCAGGGAAATGCGGTCGACCGCCGCCTCGATTGCCGAATTCAGCAATTCGACGATCAGCACCAGCAGAACCGCACCGATCATCAGCGCGCGCGCCATGCCTGTTTCCCCCAGAACCAGCGCAAGCGGAATCAGCAGCAGCGCCAGAAACACTTCCTGGCGGAACGCGTCCTCGTGCCGGAATGCGGCGGCGAGCCCCGCCCACGAGTAAGCCGCCGCGTTCAGCACGCGCCGCAGGCCGGTCTTGCCCTTGAACGGGCTGGCGGGCTCGGTCATACCCTAGGGCACAAGTGCTGTCGGTTTGTAGGCCAGATCGAGTTCGCGCGCGGCTTTTACGTCGTCCAGGCGCCGCACCGGCAGGCTGTAGGGCGCGCCCTTCACCAGATCGGCCGTGGTTTCGGCCTCGTGCTTGATTGCCTTCATGGCTTCGATGAAGCCGTCCAGCGTTTCGCGGCTTTCGGTTTCGGTCGGCTCGATCAGCAGGCATTCCGGCACCAGCAGCGGGAAATAGGTAGTCGGCGCGTGGTAGCCGTAGTCGAGCAGGCGCTTGGCGAAATCCATCGCGGACACGCCGGTGGCGTCCTTCAGCTTCTTCAGCGTGACGATGAATTCGTGGCTGGCGCGGCGCTCGGGATAGGCAAGCTCGAAGCCGGCTTCGCGCAGTTTCGCCATCAGGTAATTGGCGTTGAGGGTGGCGTATTCGGCGACGCGCTGCATGCCCGTGCCGCCCAGCAGGCGCGCGTAGACATAGGCGCGCATCAGCACGCCGGCGTTGCCCATGTTGGCGCTCATGCGGCCGATCGACTGCGGCAGGTCGGCCTCGATCGCCAGCCGGTAGAAGCCGTTTTCGTTCAGCACCAGCGGAATCGGCATGAAGGGCAGCAGGCGCTGCGCCACCCCCACCGGGCCGGCGCCCGGCCCGCCGCCGCCATGCGGGGTGGAGAAGGTCTTGTGCAGGTTCATGTGGATGACGTCGAAGCCCATGTCGCCCGGACGCACTTTGCCGAGGATGGCGTTGAGGTTGGCGCCGTCGTAATAGAGTAGGCCGCCGGCGTCGTGGACGATCTTCTGGATCTCGGCGATGGTCTTCTCGAACACGCCCAGCGTCGACGGGTTGGTCAGCATCAGCCCGGCGGTGTGCGGGCCAACCGCGGCCCTGAGCGCGGCGAGGTCGACGCTGCCGCTCGCGTCGGTGGGGATTTCCTTGACCGTGTAGCCGCACATGGTGGCGGTGGCCGGATTGGTGCCGTGCGCCGCGTCCGGCACAATGATTTCGCGCCGCGCGGTGTCGCCGCGCGCGTCGTGGTAGGCGCGGATCATCGCCACCCCGGCGAATTCGCCGTGCGCCCCCGCCATCGGCGCCATCGACACACCGGCCATGCCGGTGACGTCCTTCAACATCTCCTGCAGCTCGAACATGCTGGCGAGGAAGCCCTGGCCGGTCTCGTCCGGACTCGCCGGGTGGCGCGCCAGGAACTGCGGCAGCATCGCCAGCGAGTTGCAGGCGCGCGGGTTGTACTTCATGGTGCACGAACCGAGCGGGTAGAACTGCGTGTCGATCGAGAAGTTCTTCTGCGAAAGCCGCGTGTAGTGGCGCACCACGTCGAGCTCGGAGACTTCCGGCAAGGCGGGCGCGTCCTTGCGGCGAAGGTTCGCGGGCAGGTCGTCGAGGCTGCCGCCGGAGGCGGGCAACTGGGCGGCGGCAGTGCGGCCGGAACGGGAATGGTCGAATATCAGCATGATTCTCAGGGATCAGGATTCAGGATTCAGGGGCCAGGGAAAACCGGAATCGAAGGGGCGCGGCGAAGCCGCTCCAACCCTGATCCCTGAATCCTGACCCCTGATCCCTTTATTTCAAAGCAGCCAGCGCGGCCTCGTAATTCGGCTCCTGCTTGATCTCAGGCACCAGCTCCGCGTGCAGCACCTTGTTGTTCTCGTCGAGCACGATCACGGCGCGCGCAGTGATGCCGGCGAGCGGGCCGCTGGTGATGGCGACGCCGTAGTTCTTCATGAATTCGGCGCCACGCATGGTCGACAGCGTCACCACGTTGTTGGTGCCCTCGGCGCCGCAGAAGCGGCTCATCGCGAACGGCAGGTCGGCAGCGATGATCAGCACGACGGTGTTGCCGACGGCGGCGTCGTTGAATTTCCTGGTCGAAGTCGCGCACACCGGGGTGTCGAGGCTGGGTACGATGTTGAGTATCTTCTTCTTGCCGGCGAAATCGGCCAGCGAGACATCGGCCAGATCCTTGTTGACCAGCTTGAAGTCGGGCGCGGTGTCGCCGACCTTGGGAAAATTGCCTGCGACGTCGATGGGGGTGCCGCCTAGAGTCACTGCCATGTTTGCTCTCCTTGAATGAATCAATCAAATGCCGGGCGGATCATGCGCCCGGCGCATTGCGGGTCAATTAACGTCCCGCTGGTCGTAGCGCGCCATATGCTCGTCCAGGTTCTCGCGCAGCATGGATTCGTACTGGTTCATGAAATACGCGATCGCGGTTTCCTTCTCCGCGATCAGCTGCGCCTTGCTCTCGGTCGCCGCGGCGATGACAAAGGCGTTGAAGCGCGCCGCGGCGAACAATGCGCTCGCGCTCACCCGGCTCGGCTTTTCCCCGTCCAGGTGGGTGTTGGCCAGCTGGATGAACGAGTCGGCCATGTCCCAGAAGGGCTTGTCGCGTGTGACATCACTCATGCTTCACTCCGGCTGGCTCTTGTACGCGCACGGCGGCGCTTCGCGCCGCTTCGACAGGATACGTTCCATTTGCTGCACATAGTGGTCGAGGTCGGCGGCGGTCTTGGTTTCGGTGGCGCATACCAGGATCGCTTGCCCGAGTTCGGGATACCAGCCGGAAATGTCCAGTCCGCCGAGAATGCCCTGCGCGCGCAGCGCGCGCAGCACGTCCTTCGCGTTGTCGTTGAGCTTCAGCACGACTTCGTGGAAGAAGGGGCTGGCGAACGCACGCGTTACGCCGGGAATCGTTGCCAGTTTGCCGGCCAGCGCGATGGTGTTGGCGTGGCTGGCGGAAGCGACTTTCGCCAGTCCCTGCGGTCCCAGCAGCGCCATGTATTGCGTCGCCGCGGTGACCACCAGGCCCTGGTTGGTGCAGATATTGGAGGTCGCCTTGGAGCGGCGGATGTGCTGTTCGCGCGCCTGCAACGTCAGGGAAAAGCCCGGCTTGCCGTCGAGGTCGACAGTGCGGCCGACGATGCGCCCGGGCATCTGCCGCACGAAGTCCTGGCGGCAGCACATGAAGCCGAAGTAGGGACCGCCCGAGGCCATCGGCGCGCCCAGCGGCTGGCCTTCGCCTACCGCGATGTCGGCGCCCTTCGTTCCCCACTTGCCGGGCGCTTCCAGCACCGCCAGCGTGGTCGGATTGACCAGCGCGATCGCCAGCGCGCCTTGGGCGTGCGCCCAGTCGGCCATGGCGTGCACGTCTTCCAGCACGCCGAAGAAATTGGGTTGCGGGATCGCCAGTCCGGCAAAACTGCCGGGGTCGGCCGGCAGCACGGTCTGGCCCGTCGCGGCGTCGTAGTCGAGCTCGACCAGTTCGATGCCCTGGTTCTTCACCGTGGTGTCGACCACCCGGCGGTAGATCGGGTGCACCGTCTTCGGTATCAGCACGCGGCGCGAGGTCTTATGCGATCTGACCGCCATCAGCACCGCTTCGGCCAGCGCCGAGGCGCCGTCGTAGAGCGACGCATTCGAGACGTCGAGCCCGGTCAACCGGGTCATCATGGTCTGGTATTCGTAGATCAGCTGCAGCGTGCCCTGCGAGGCTTCGGCCTGGTAGGGCGTGTAGGCGGAATAGAACTCGCCGCGCGTGGTGATCTGCCAGATCGCAGCGGGGATGTGGTGCTCGTAGACGCCGGCGCCGATGAAGCTGGACCAGAAGCCGTCCTGTGATGCGCGTTCCTGCATCAGTCGCGCCACCGCCATCTCCGGCAGGCCGTCCGGCACGTCGCGCAGCTTGCCGGTCTTCAGTGCGGGCGGGATTTCGTCGAACAGGTCCTCGATGCTGGCGGCGCCGATGGCGCCGAGCATCGTGGAGACGTCTTCTTCAGTGTGGGGGATGAAGGGCATTTTTCAGGGATCAGGATTCAGGGATCAGGATTCAGGGAGGATCCAGTGCCTGGTTCAAGGCAGGCGCGGCGTAGCCGCACATCCCCTGACCCCTGAATCCTAGCCCCTCTTCAGTGCGCTTCCGACTCGACCAGCTTCTGGTAGGCCGCAGCGTCGAGCAGCTCGGAAACGTCGGCGGGATTGGCCGGCTTGATCTTGAACATCCACGCGGCGTAGGCGTCCTGGTTTACCGATTCGGGGCTGGCTTCGACGTCGGCGTTGGCGGCGACGACTTCGCCCGCGACCGGGGCGTAGACATCGGATGCGGCCTTCACCGACTCGACCACCGCGCATTCCTCACCCTTGGCCAGCATGCGGCCGGCGGTGGGAGTCTCGATGAACACCATGTCGCCGAGCAGATCCTGCGCGTGGTGGGTGATGCCGATGGTCAGCGTACCGTCGGCTTCGACGCGCACCCATTCGTGGCTGGGGGTGTATTTGAGGTCAGCAGGGATGTTCATTTTGTGTGTTCCTGGTCGTGTTGTATTCCAGGGATCAGGATTCAGGATTCAGGGAAAGTGCGGCTGCGCCGCGCTGCAATCCCTGGCCCCTGGCCCCTGGCCCCTTCTAAATCAAAACTTTGCCGTTGCGCACGAACGGATATTTCACCACTCTGGCTTTCAGTTTCTTGTCGCGGATTTCGACTTCGACTTCCTCGCCCGGGGCGATGCCGAGCGGGATGCGGGCGAGCGCGATGGATTGCTGCAGTGTAGGCGAGAAGGTGCCGGAAGTGATTTCGCCGTCGCCGTTCTTCGTCAGCACTTTCTGATGGCTGCGCAGCACGCCCTTGTCGAGCAGCAGCAGGCCGGCGAGTTGCTTGGTCACTTCGCTCTTTTCCAGTGCGGCGCGGCCGACGAAGTCGCGCTCGGTCTTCAAGTCGACCGTCCACGCCAGGCCGGATTCCAGCGGCGAGGCGGTTTCGTCCATGTCCTGGCCATACAGGTTCATCCCGGCTTCCAGCCGCAAGGTGTCGCGCGCGCCAAGGCCGATCGGCTTGCCGCCGGCTTCCATCAGCGCCTTCCAGAAGAAGGGGGCGGATTTCGCCAGTACCATTGCTTCGAAGCCGTCCTCGCCGGTGTAGCCGGTGCGGGCGATGAACATTTCGCCCATGGCGGCGGCGCTGAAAGGCTTGAGGCTGGCGGTGAGGCCGTCGACGCCGGGCAGCGCTTCGTTCAGCACCCGGGTTGCGTCCGGCCCCTGGATCGCGATCATCGCCAGGTCGCGGCGCGGCGTGAGTGTAAGCCCCATGCCCCAGTCGGCGTTGCATTGCTCCATCCAAGCGAGATCCTTGTCCGCGGTGCCGGCGTTGACCACCAGGCGGAACCAGTTCTCGTCCATGAAGTAGATGATGAGGTCGTCGATGACCCCGCCGGCCTCGTTGAGCATGCAGGAATACAGCGCCTTGCCGGAGACCTGCAGCTTGTCGACGTTGTTCGCCACCAGCCGGCGCAGGAAGGGACGCACGTTGGCGCCCTTGATGTCCAGCGCCAGCATGTGGGAGACGTCGAACAGGCCGCAGCCGTTGCGCACGGCGTGGTGTTCCGAGAGTTGCGAACCGTAGTGCACCGGCATGTCCCAGCCGCCGAAGTCGACCATCTTGGCGCCGAGCTCGCGGTGAGCGGCATTGAGCGGGGTTTGTTTGAGCATGGCAGGTCCAAAAATAAAAAAGGCGAAGTACGGACTCGCTTCACCCCTCTGTCCTTGATACCTGAGAGATTACGGCCGGTGATGCGGGCCGCTGCCCCTTCGGTGGCAGTTCCGCTAGTTGAAACATCAGCGGCTGCGCTCTCCAGAGTGTTCCGGTTGTTGCGGTCCTGGTGCCTGAGCGATTCCGGGTGGGTTACGCCTTCGGCGGCGTGACGGGCACGCGCTCTCCCGCAACGGGAAGGCGAACTATACCGAAGAAGCAGCCAGCCAGCCAGCCGTGCGCAGCGGCTTAATAGGCCAGTTGCAAATCGAAACCCATTGGGGCCAGATCGCGCACGGTCAGTGGCAGGCTCAATGCCTGTTCGCTGTGCGGAGGCAGCCCGGCAGCAATGCGCCGGGCGTCGCCGAGGTATTCGCTGGGAGCGAAGCTGCGGCGCGCCAGCGCGCGATTGCGCTGGTCGGTCAGGGTAAGGACCAGAACCGGCCAGGCCTGTACGTGGTTGGCGCGGTTGCCCAAGGTGAGCGTGAGTTTCAGGCGGCCGCTGGCTTCGGTTTGCAGATCGGAGCCGACGATCTGCAGCAACGCCAGGTTTTTCGGCAGTGAGAGGGTGCAGCCCAGCACGGCGCAGGCCTGCTCGAATGCCGGGCGCGCCTGCGGCAGGCGACTGACCAGCGTGTCGCGCAGAAAATAGGCGGTTTGCGCCAGCAGCAGCACCAGCAACAACGCGCCGGCCACTGTCCATGCCCAGGGTTGGCGGCGGCGCGGTGGGAACGGGTTGGGGGCGGCGCTGGGGAGGGGGGCGGCGTATTCGATACGCGTCGCAGGCGCGGCCGGCGCAGCGGCAGGTGGATACGCGGGTGCCGCGTGGAACTGCGGCAGCGGACCAGGGTCGTCCGGGAACGGAATCTCGGGGTCGATGAGGATGATTGAATCCAGGTCGAGCGTGGCTTCGCGCTGCACGATGCCGCGTGGGATATCGGTCGCCGCGGCATCCTCTGCGCCAGGCACAGTCTCGGTTATTTCCGCGGTAGCGGCCGTTTCGGTTACGGTGGCGGGCTCCGCCGCGGCTGCGGCAATGGTCTCCGGCGGCGGGGAGGCTTCGGCCGGCCCGGGTTCGGCCGCCGGGGGCAGCGGTGAACCGTCTTCCAGCAGCAGACTCAGGCGTGCATCGAAGGCGGCGCCACACACACTGCATTGCACCCAGCCCTGCGCCGCGTCGAGTTGGTCGGCGCCGAGGCGGAAGACGCTGGCGCAGTGCGGGCAGGTGGTGCGGTAATTCACTTTTTGACGCCAGCCAGGCGCACCCAGCCCTCATCGATTGCGGGCGGGTCGAACACGAACCAGTCGCGGTAGACCACCATCACGTCGCCGGCCTGTTCGGCCAGGATGCCCGACAGCACCAGCCGCCCCCCCGCCCGCACCCGGCCTGCCAGCAGCGGTGCCATGCCCTTGAGCGGGTTGGTGAGGATATTGGCGACGACCACGTCATATTGTCCTGCCGCGAGTTCGCCGGGCAGGCAGAAATGCGCCGTCACGCCATTCAGGGTGGCGTTGTCGCACGCAGCGGCGACCGCCTGCGGGTCGATGTCGACGCCGTCGACCCGTAGCGCGCCGAGCCTGGCAGCGGCGATGGCGAGGATGCCGGAGCCGCAGCCATAGTCGAGCAGGGTTTCACCGCCCTGCAGACATTCGTCGAGCCAGCGCAGGCACAGCCGTGTGGTCGGATGGCTGCCGGTGCCGAAAGCGAGGCCGGGGTCGAGCTTGAGGTTGATCGCGCTACGGTCGGGTGCATCGTGCCAGGTCGGCACAATCCACAGGCGCGGCGAAATCGGGATGGGGTCGAATTGTGACTGGGTGAGGCGTACCCAGTCGGCGTCGGCAACGGACTCGATGGTGTAGCCGGTCGGTACCGGGATACCCGCCCGTTGCGCGGCGGCGGCCAGGATGGCGGCCGCGTCGGCATCCTCATCGAGCAGCACTACGGCGATGCTGTGCGGCCATAGTTCGGCGGTCGGATAATCCGGTTCACCGAACAGCGGCGTCTCGTCCACCGTGCCGGCGTCGGCGTCTTCCAGCGACACCGATAGCGCACCGGCTTCCATCAGCGCGTCGGACAGCGGTTCGGCGGCTTTGGAGTCGACATGGATACGAAGGGATTGCCAGGACATATTAGGGGCCAGGATTCGAGGCGGAATAGATAGGGTGCAGCGCCGCTGCCGCCATTCCCTAACCCCTCATGCCTTTTCCTCCGCCAGTTTGTGCTCCAGGTAATGGATGCTGGTGCCGCCGGCGATGAAGGCGGCGTCGTTCATCAGATCCTGGTGCAGCGGGATGTTGCTGTGGATGCCCTCGACTACCATTTCCATCAGCGCGCCGCGCATGCGGGCGATGGCCTGGTCGCGGGTGTCGCCATAGGCGATCAGCTTGCCGATCATCGAATCGTAATGCGGCGGCACGTAGTAGCCGTGGTAGACGTGCGAGTCGACGCGGATGCCGGGGCCGCCGGGCGCGTGGTAGTTGGTGAGCTTGCCGGGGCTGGGGACGAAGGTGCTCGGGTGCTCGGCGTTGATGCGGCACTCGACGGCATGGCCCTTGAATTGGATGTCCTTCTGCTTCCACGGCAGTTTTTCGCCGGCGGCGACGCGGATCTGCGTCTGTACGATGTCGATGCCGGTGATGAGTTCGGTGACCGGGTGCTCGACCTGCACCCGGGTGTTCATCTCGATGAAATAAAACTCGCCGTTTTCATACAGGAATTCGAAGGTGCCGGCGCCGCGATAGCCAATCTTGCGGCAGGCCTCGGCGCAACGCTCGCCGATCCTGTCCCTGAGCTTGGGGTCGAGTCCGGGCGCGGGGGCTTCTTCCAGCACCTTCTGGTGGCGGCGCTGCATCGAGCAGTCGCGCTCGCCCAGGTGCACCGCGTTGCCGTGTTCGTCGGCGAGGATCTGGATCTCGATATGGCGCGGCGTCTGCAGGAATTTTTCCATGTAGACCATGGGATTGCCGAAGGCGGCGCCGGCCTCGGTCCTGGTCATGCTTACCGCGTTCAACAATGCGGCCTCGGTATGCACCACGCGCATGCCGCGCCCGCCGCCGCCGCCTGCCGCCTTGATGATCACCGGGTAACCGATGCGCGCGGCCGTCTTGACGATTTCATCGGGGTCGTCCGGCAGGGCGCCGTCGGAGCCCGGCACGCAGGGCACCTTGGCTTCGATCATCGCCTGCTTGGCGGCGACCTTGTCGCCCATCAGGCGGATGTTGTCCGGACGCGGGCCGATGAAGGCGAAGCCGGAGGACTCCACCCGTTCGGCGAAATCGGCATTTTCCGAGAGGAAGCCGTAGCCGGGATGAATGGCGGCGGCGTCGGTGACTTCGGCGGCGGCGATGATCGAGGGCACGTGCAGATAGCTCTGCGCCGACGGCGCCGGGCCGATGCACACCGATTCGTCGGCCAGCTTCACGTACTTGGCGGTGCGGTCGGCTTCGGAATACACGGCGACCGTCTTGATGCCCATTTCGCGGCAGGCGCGCTGGATTCTCAGGGCGATTTCGCCGCGATTGGCGATAAGGATTTTTTCGAACATGGTTTTGAGGGGTCAGGATTCAGGATTCGGGATTCAGAGATGAGCGGCTTTGCCGTGTCATTTGTACAAGGCGCGAAGCACCTCCCCTGATCCCTGGCTCCTGCTCCCTGACTCCTTCCTCAGGCAATCACAAACAAGGGTTCGCCGTATTCAACCGGCTGGCCGTTTTCGACCAGAATGGCCTTGATCACGCCGCCCTGGTCCGCTTCGATTTCGTTCAGCAGTTTCATCGCCTCGATGATGCACAGCGTGTCGCCGGCATTCACGCTCTGGCCGACTTCGGAAAAGTTTTTCGAGCCCGGGGCCGGGGCGCGGTAGAACGTGCCCACCATGGGCGAGCGTACGACGTGGCCTTCGGGGACGGCGTCTTCCGCCGGGGCGGCTGCGACTGCCGCCGGAGCCGCTGCGTGGATATATTGCGGCTGGGGGGCCATCATCATCGGCGCGCCCGCAATGCTTTTGGCGATGCGGACTTTTTCTTCGCCTTCGGTGATTTCCAGCTCGGCAATGCCGGAGGCTTCGACCAGGTCAATGAGTTTTTTCAGTTTTCTGAGATCCATGGGAGGTCCTGTTTTGGAGGTGGCGCAGCGCGTATTCCAGCGCCAGTTCGTAGCCGTGCGCGCCCAGACCGGACACCACGCCGACGGCGAGGTCGGAAAAGTACGAGTGATGGCGGAAGGATTCGCGCGCGTAGATATTGGAAAGATGAACTTCAACGAAAGGGATGGCGGTGGCTGCCAGGGCGTCGCGCAGGGCGACGCTGGTGTGGGTGTAGCCCGCCGGGTTGATGACGATGAAATCGACGCAGTCGCGCGCGGCCTGATGGATGCGTTCGATCAATGCGCCTTCGTGGTTGTGCTGAAAGGTTTCGACGTGCGCGCCGACGGTTTTCCCGCGGCTGGCCAGTGCGCGGTCGATGTCGTCGAGCGTGGCGAGACCATAATGTTTGGGTTCGCGGTTACCCAGCAAATTGAGGTTGGGGCCATGCAAAACCAGGACATGGGGGTGCGGACTGGGGACCGATTTAGCCGCGGCGCGGCTGGTTCGTTTAGTCGTCATGGCGGCGAGTTTGCCGTAAATGAAAGTAAATTGTCCAGATATTGACGCTAAATCGCAACTATGCAGCGATTTTGCGCAACGTGGTTTCAAGCGTGGCGCGGGATAATCGCCCCAGGTGGCTCAGCACGATGTTGCCGTTGCGATCAAGCACGATCGTGTAAGGCAGCGCCCCGCCCGGATTGCCAAGCTGCCGTGCCAGGCTATGGGCCGCGCCTTCGCCGATCAGGATCGGATAATCGACCGGCAGGCGCCGCAGAAACTGTGCGACATTGGCTGGGTTGTCGATGGCGATGCCGAGAAATTCGACCCCATGAGGCCGATATTGCTCGCGCAGGGCGGCAAAGTCCGGCATTTCCTCGCGGCACGGCGCGCACCAGCTGGCCCAGAAATTCAGTACCACGACCTGGCCGCGCCATTGCGACAGGTGCTGTGTCTGTCCCTGCAGGTCCGGAAAGCCGAGTTGCCACAGTGCGGCGACAGCGGGCAGCGCAGGGGTGCGCGGTACATGGCGGGCCTGGGCCAGCCAGATTCCCGCGGCCATTGCGGCCAGCGCCAGGGGGACGATATAAAACAGTCTTTTTCGCATGGCTGTAACGTCCGCAAATCCATCGCGCCGCCGCAGGCGGGGCAATGGCGGGCGGCTCAAACGTTCCGGGTCGCGGGCGCAGCCACCGTGGTGCGCATCGGCTGCATCGTCAGTTCCGTGCCGGATGAGGGGACACCGATCGGGCGCCTGATCTTAGAGCGTGCCGTAGGAATGCAACCCCGACAGGAACATGTTGACGCCGATGAAGGCGAAGATGGTGACGAACAGGCCGACCACTGCCCACCACGCCAGCATCGGTCCGCGCAGGCCCTTGACCAGGCGGATGTGCAGCCAGGCGGCGTAGTTCAGCCACACGATCAGCGCCCAGGTCTCCTTCGGATCCCACGACCAGTAGCCGCCCCAGGCTTCGGCCGCCCACATCGCGCCGAGGATGGTGGCGATGGTGAAAAAAGCAAAGCCGATGGCAATCGCCTTGTACATGACATCGTCGATCACTTCCAGCTTGGGCAGGCGGCTGGCGAGGATGCCGCGCGCAGCGAGCAGGTAGGCGACGCCGAGCATGGCAGCGATGGAGAAGGCGCCATAGCCGATGAAGTTGGCGGGCACGTGCAGCTTCATCCACCACGATTTGAGCGCAGGCACCAGCGGCTGGATTTCATGCGCACCGCGGTCGAAGGTGTACCAGAGGATGAAGCCGACGGCGGCGGAGATCACCAGCAGCACGAAGGCGCCCATCTGGCGGGTCTGGTAACGCGCTTCGTAATACAGATACAGCATCGCGGTGATGAGGCAGAACAGCACGAAGACCTCGTACAGGTTGGACACCGGAATGTGGCCGACGTCGGCGCCGACGAGATAGGACTCGTACCAGCGCACCATCAGGCCGATGAAGCCCATGGCCACCGCGATCCAGGTCAGCGTGCTGCCGGTCTTCATGGTGAATTCGGAGCGCGCCAGCATCCCGCCCCAGTAGGCCAGCGTCGCCAGCCCGAACAGTGCGCACATCCACATGATGGCGGCCTGGCTGGAGATCAGGTATTTGAGGAAGAAGGCCTCCTCCATGCGCGCCAGGCTGCCGCCGTACTGGCTGACGGCGAACAGGCTGACTGCACCGACCACGATGAACAGCGGGCGGAACGGTTTCCAGAACCAGCCGAACACCGCCAGCGAAGGAATCGCCGCCAGCAGGATGGCTTTTTCATAGATGTCCATGAAGCCGCCGAAACGCGACAGGGCGAACAAGGCGCCTGCCGCGACGATGGCGGCAAACAGCCAGTCGAACCATGACAGGCGCTTCAGCAGCGGGGCGGGTTGGTTGAGGGCGAGTTCCATGGTGTGGCCTCCAGATTGTTTACGGCACGGCTGCTGATTGGACAAGGGTGTCCAGCGCCCGCGCGTGCTGGGTGAATTCTTTTTCGAAATCGATCGTGTGTTTGGCCGACGACATCGCCAGCAGCGCGTGGCCCGGTTTGATGTGCAGCCAGACCCGGCGCTCGCGCACGTAAAGCATGAAGAATACGCCGAGCGTCAGCAAAAGCGAACCGAAATAGACCACGTTCTTGCCGGGCGAGCGGGTAAGTTGCAGGCCGCTTGCCTTGACCTCGTCGTACTGCATCAGCTGCAGATAGACCGGCGCGCCATAGACGAACATGTCGCTCATGCTGCTGAGGGCGTCGCGCACCAGCCAGCCGCTGGCGTCGTCGGGCTTGGGCGCGGGCAGCCCGTCCTGGCGGTTGGCAACTTGCAGCGCCTCGAACGCGGCGAGTTCCAGGATGCGCAGATAGGTGCCGGCCGCCTTTTCGCGCTCGGCTTCCGGCACCTTGGTCTCGATGAATCCGCCCAGCGCCTGGAATCCGCCCTCGGCAAACAAAGCCAGCACCTGAGCGGCACTGGATGTCAGCTTGTCTTCGATTTCGCTGCCCCAGGCATCCTGCGGCAGCGCCTGGCGGGCGAAGCGTGCGGCAATTTCGGGGCGCAAGCCGGTATTCAGCAGTGCGCCGCGCAGCCGCATGAAACTGTCGATCTTGCCGTCGGCATCGAGCGGCATGCGCATGTAGCGGAAGGACTCGTTCGGCGATTCGCGTACGCCCGACATCATGTACCAGCGGCCATCCAGCTCCAGCGGCAGCATGTAGTTGGAAAACTCGCGCGCCTGTCCGCGCGCGTCGCGCAGCTTGTACTGGAAGCTCGGGCCGACATTTCGCAGATGCCGGTTGTCGCTGACCGGACTGCCGCCGAGCACGCTCATGGCGTCGCCGGACGCGGCGATTTCGCCGCCCATGTTTTCGATGTTGAACGGGCGGAAATCGATGAACTCGATGGTGTAGTCGCCCGCCGCGCTGGTCAGCGTGGCGCTCTGGAGCACCGTGCCTTCGATGGGGAAGGATGCGGCCGTGGGGGCGAACAGGTTCCAGCCGCGCAGCGTCAGGCGGGTGCCGCCGTCGGCAAAGCTTGCCTGGTAAATCGCGATGCCGTCGTGGATCAGCGGATGGTTGACGGCGATCGTCGCTGCCCTGATTTTCTTTCCGGAACGGTCGAACAGCTCGATGTCGCTCTCGAAGCTTTTGGGTTGCCCCGTCGTGTAGTGCTCGATGCGGAACTGCTTCAATGCCACGGTAAACGGCAGGTCCTGCACCAGATAGCCGTCGGCCACATTCAGGAAGGCCACGTCCGCGCTGGAGCCCTCGGGAATTTGCACGCTGCCGCGGAACGACGGGTTGGAAGGGGCCAGGCGCGAAATCGCCGGCACCTGGCTTTGCGGGATGTCGCGCGTCTCGATCTTCTTGTAACCCAGCAGTTGCTGCACCTTGAACACCAGATTGCCGTCCATCAGGCCGCCGATGCAGATCATCACGATGGCCGAATGCGCCAGCAGATAGCCGAGGCGGTTCCAGCTGCCGGCTTTGGCGGCAAGCAGCACGCCGTCTTCGCGCGGCAGGTTTTTGACTTTGTATCCCTGGCCTTCGAGATAACGCTGTGCGCTGGCGGCGAGCGCGGCGGGTGGGAGTTCCGTGGCCGCTTCGTGCCGGTGCTTGAACGCATTCAGAGACTGTTCGCTGACGTGCTCGCGAAAGCTCTTCATCTCGCGCACGAAGTTCGGTGCGTTGCGGTAGATGCAGACGCTGGTCGAAACGACGAGGAAGGTCAGGATGAGCAGAAACCAGGCGGCGTGATAGACGTCGTACAGCCCCAGTTTTTCAAACACTTGGAACCAGAACGGTCCGAACTGGATGATGTAGTTGTTGTACGGTTCGGCCTGTTTCAGCACCGTGCCGACAATCGAGGCGACTGCGAGGATGGACAGCAGGCTGATGGCAAAACGCATCGAACTCAACAGTTCGAACAGGGACTTGCCGAAGGAGTGGGGGGCAGTGTTCATGTGGTGGCAATAAAAAAGGGTGACTTGCGTCACCCTTCCATCGACTCAGGTGCGGTCAATAAGTTTAACGCAAGCCCTGAATATAAGATGCCACTGCCTTCATGTCGGCGTCGGTCATCTTGGCGGCGATGCTGCGCATCATCTTGGCCGCGTCGTTTGCACGCTCGCCGACGCGGAAGCTGTTCAACTGGGCGTAGATGTAGTCGCTGTGCTGGCCGGCCAGGTGCGGAAACTGGGACGGAATGCCCTTGCCCTGCGGGCCGTGGCAGGAGGCGCAGGCTGGCACGCCGGCGCCTTGCACGCCGCCGCGATAGATTTTCTGGCCAATCAGCGCGAGTTCCTGATCCGCGGACGTGCCGGGCTTGGGTTGCTGGGCACTGTAATGGGCAGCCAGATTCTGCATGTCCTGCGGGCTGAGGCTGGCGACCATGCCCGACATGATGGCATTTTTACGGGCGCCCGATTTGAACTCGGCAAGCTGCTTGTAAATGTATTCGGAATTGAGGCCCGCCAGATTGGGGTTGGCGGCGGCCGCGCTGTTGCCGTCCACCGAGTGGCAAGCCGCGCAAACCTGGTTGACGATGCTTTCTGCCGCCTTGGGGTCGCCTTTATTGGCAGGGGCCGCGGCAAAAGCGGAGGTGGCGGCCAGAGCGGCGACCAGAGAGACGACGAGTTTCATCAAAAGGCTCCTGAGGCTTGCAAAACTTGGGAAAAAGGGTAGTTTAGCGGCAACTAATATGACTGCCAAGCCCGTGCTCAATCGCGCCCAATTCCATACCTCGGTCGCCCAGCTGCGCGATTTGCCCTACAGCCGTGCCGAAATTGCGTTTGCGGGGCGGTCCAATGCCGGAAAATCGAGTGCAATCAATCTGTTGACGCGTAAAAACCGTCTGGCGTTCACGTCCAAAACCCCCGGCCGCACGCAGCTGATCAATTTTTTCGAACTGGATGCCGACACCTATCTGGTCGACCTGCCGGGCTACGGTTATGCAAAAGTGCCGCCCGAAGTGCGGGCGAAATGGGAAGGGCTGCTGTCGCGTTATCTGCAGGAGCGCGAAGCGCTGGCCGGAATGGTGCTGATCATGGATGCGCGCCATCCGCTCACCCCGCTGGACCGGCAGATGCTCGACTGGTTCGCCCCCACCGGCAAGCCGGTGCATATCCTGTTGTCCAAGTCGGACAAATTGTCCAACAGCGAGAAAGCCCTGACATTGCGCCGCGTCGAACAGGAACTTGCGGCGCTGGACAGCGTCACTGTTCAGTTGTTTTCCAGCCTGTCCCGGCAGGGCGCGGAAGAGGCGGCCGCTTTGCTCGAAGGGTGGCTCGCCCAGGCCCGGCAGGGGGAGCCGCAGACAAACGGATGACTACGCCGGCGCCGCCCAACAAAAAGCCCCGACCAAGGGAGGGATCGGGGCAAAAAATGCCTTAAGGGGATTAAGGCATCCCGCTCAGGGAGGAGAAGCGGGAGACGATACGAGACCGTCTGCATGATAGAGCGAGGGGCCCTTGAAAAAGTTCCACGACACCATGCGAATTCTTTGGAGATCTTTGTGAACCTGCCTTTTGGCCCATTTCCCGCCCGCCGCATGCGTCGTATGCGGCGCGACGATTTTTCCCGCCGTCTCATGTGCGAACACACGCTCGCATCAAGCGACCTGATTTATCCGGTGTTTGTTCTGGACGGGCAGGACAGGCGCGAACCGGTGGCTTCGATGCCCGGCGTCGAACGGCTGTCGCTGGACCTGCTGCTGCCGGTGGCCGAAGACTGCCTGCGGCTGGGCATCCCCGCACTGGCGTTGTTTCCGGTGATCGATGCCGGCTTGAAAACGCCGGGGGCGGATGAAGCGGTCAATCCCGATGGTCTGGTGCCGCGTACCGTGGCCGCACTGAAAAACCGTTTCCCCGAACTGGGTATCATCACCGACATTGCGCTGGATCCCTATACCAGCCACGGCCAGGATGGCCTGACCGATGCCAGCGGCTATGTAATGAACGACGAGACAGTGGCGGTGCTCGCCCGGCAGGCGGTTGTGCACGCCCAGGCCGGCGCCGACGTGGTCGCGCCATCCGACATGATGGACGGCAGGGTGGCGGCCCTGCGCAGCGCGCTCGAGGGCGCCGGTCATATTCACACCCGGATTCTGGCCTATGCTGCCAAGTATGCTTCCAGCTTTTACGGTCCGTTCCGTGACGCCGTCGGCTCGGCTGCCAACCTCGGCAAGGGCAACAAATATACGTACCAGATGGACCCGGCCAACAGCAACGAAGCGTTATGGGAGGTCGGAATGGATCTCCAGGAAGGCGCCGACATGATCATGGTCAAACCCGGCATGCCTTATCTCGACGTCATCCGGCGCGTCAAGGACGCGTATGGTGCGCCGACCTATGCGTACCAGGTCAGCGGCGAATACGCCATGCTGAAAGCCGCGGCGCAAAATGGCTGGCTGGATGAGCGCGCGTGCGTGCTGGAAGCGCTGCTGGCATTCAAGCGCGCCGGAGCGGACGGCGTGCTGACCTATTTTGCGCGGGATGCGGCGCGATGGATGCGCGCCCAGGCCTAAATTTTTGCCTGCGGCGGGCCGATAGAAACGAGTAGGGGGGAATGCTTTCCCCCGTGTGTCAGGAGGGTCAAAGGTGACGCTGAATTTGAGCAAGTTGATTGGGCGTGGCCGGAGCGTTGCCGATGATTTCGATCGAACCATCATCAGCTTCGAGTCGCCCTACCGCCTCAAGGATTTGAGTCCGCTTCCCGAGGGGGATGCCGAGGTCCAGGAAGAACGCATGGGGGAAAAACTCTTCAAGCTGCGCTTCGCGCAGCAGGATGAGGTTTTCAACCATGCCAGCATGCTGGTGCAGAAGCGTTACGCCTGGCGTGGTTTCCCCAAGGCGCACCTGAAGAAATATCCCAATCGCATCACCATCCTGTCGTTTCACCAGGAAAGGATCGTCGGCACCGTCACGGTCGGCTACGACTCGCCGGAAGGCATGCTGGCGGAAGAAATCTACAAACCCGAAATCGACGCCTTGCGCGCCCAGGGCAGGCGGGTCGGCGAGCTCAGCAAGCTTGCCATCGACGAAAACATCGGCAGCAAGCAATTGCTGGCAAGCCTGATTCATATCGCCTATCTGTATGGCGTCATCCATGAATGTACCGACGCCATCATCGAGATCGTTCCCCGCCACAAAACCTTCTACGAAAAAATGCTGGGTTTCAAGCAGATCGGGGAAGAAAAAATGAACAACCGGGTCAATTTCCCCGTGCTGCTGATGCATCTGGAGCTGGAATACATGCGGCAGAAGATAGAAGCGCTCGGCGGCAAGGGCAAGGCAGCCAAAGACCGCAGTCTTTATCCCTACTTTTTCTCGGCGCACGACCAAGAAGGCATTCTGGGGCGCTTGCTGAAAGAGGATGCCTGAAGCGTCATCGTGCGGGCTTTCGATTACAACGAGGCATTCGGCCGTAACCTTGGCTGGCTGACCCCACACGAGCAAACCACGCTGCGCGGTAAAAAGGTCGCCATAGCCGGCCTCGGCGGCGCCGGCGGCGTGCATTTGCTGACTCTGGCCCGGCTGGGCATCGGCCGCTTCCATGTGGCGGATCTCGACCAGTTCGAGCTGGTCAACTTCAACCGCCAGGCAGGCGCCGGCATGAGCAGCATGGGGCAGCCCAAGGCGGAGGTCATGGCCAGACTGGCGCGCGACATCAACCCCGAACTGGACATCCGCGTATTCGACGATGGCGTGCAGCCGCATAACGTCGACGCGTTTCTGGACGGCGTCGACCTCTACGTGGATGGCCTGGACTATTTTGTTTTTCCCGCGCGCCGCCTGGTGTACGACGCCTGCCGCGCGCGCGGCATTCCCATCACCTTTGCCGTTCCGCTGGGGATGGGCGCGGCCGTGCTTAATTTTCTGCCGGACGGCCCGAGTTTCGACGACTACTTCCGGCTGCAGGGTACGCCCGAAGACGAATGGCCGACCCGTTTTCTGGTCGGCCTGGCGCCCGCCCTGCTGCACCGGGGTTATCTGGTTTATCCCGAAATCGTTGACTTCAAGACCCAGCGCGTGCCGTCAACCGGCCTGGCGTGCCAGTTGTGCGCCGGCATGGCGGGCACCGAAGCGCTGAAAATCCTGCTCGGGCGGGGAAAGGTGCGTGCCGTGCCGCACAGTCTGCAGTTCGACGCCTACACCGGCAAACTGAAGCGCACCTGGCGCCCGGGCGGCAATGCGCATCCGCTGCAGCGGCTGGCGATTGCCTACGTCAACTGGCGCCTGTCCAGAAAAACACCTGACTGAAAGGCTGAAAATCCGGTTGGCATCGGCCTGTCAGGCGGCCGGATGGACGACATAAAAAAAGCCAGAGCAGACGCCCTGGCTTTTTGCTGGGGTGAGCAGCGGTTCAGGCTTGCTTGAAGTAGCGACGGCCGAGACCCAGACCCAACAGACCCATGCCCAGAAGCGCCAGGCTGCCGGGTTCCGGCACGCGGTTGAATTCCACGCTGCCGTTCAGGGTGTTGGTGCGGGAAGCCGTGCCATCCGCAGCCACGGTCGGGACCAGTTGCGGGTCGACGTTGGTGTCGATGCGCGCGGCAATTTCGATGCCGGGCAGCGGCTGGCCATCGGTCCACAGGTCGAACCAGTTGGTGCCGTCGGCAAAGAAGAACAGGTTCTGCGCCAGCGCGTCCACGCCGGTGAAATCGACCGCCGCATTGAATATGGCGTTGCCAATGGTGCCGCTGCTGGACAGGACTTCCAGATTCATCACCAGTACCGAACTGAGCACGTTTTGGTCGATGTCCAGCACGTCGTAATAGATCTGGATCAGGTTGTCGCCATCCACCACGCCGTCGCCGTAGAAAGCGCCGATGCCCTGGGAGCCAGGCAGGTTCGTGTTGTCGACCGCCACCACCACGCCGTTGATGCTGTAATTGAAGGAAAGCTGCCAGTTGTCGCCCATGCCTTCGTCGAGGTTGTTGCCGGTCATGGCGATGCCATTGAACCCGAGCAGGCTGGAAACCGTGCCGGTGCCAGTGTCGTTCACCGTGTCGTTAACGGTGACGAAGGTGGAGGCGTTGGAGCCATTATAGGAACCATCCATATCCGTGTATGTGGACATGGCCTGGAAGTCGATGCCGAACTGGTAGGTGTTGGCGGTCTGGTTGTCCACGGCGCCATCAGGCACGATCATGTAAAACGGTTCGGCGTTGGCGCTGAGCGACAGGGCGGCAGCTGCGACCAGGGCGGAGAGTTGTGTCAGTTTCATTTCATCACTCCTGTGAGGGGTTGGGTGTTGAGGTTAATTCAACCTGCCTCTCATAAAGCACGCACCATGCCAGGTTTGATTAAGTCCTTATAAAACAAATTGTTGCCGGTTTTCCCGGAGGCGCGCCAAGGGGCTCGTGTAAAAAATTCCGACAGACAAGGAGAAGGTCGGCCGGGGCCGGCTTCGCTACGGCAGTGCGAGGTGTGCCGGTATTTGTACGCAGGGCTGCACGGGTTATCACAGGCTATTGAGCAAAGCTTTGGCAGCCTGCGTTTCGGGGAATGTTGGGGTATCGGCCAGCAATTTTTGCAGTTCTGCGCGGGCGCGGGCCTTGTCCCCGCTGCGGGCCAGCGCGGCGGCGTAGTGATAGCGGATCGAACCCGATTTGGGCGCGGCTGCGGCGGCGCGCCGCAGCAAGTCCAGGCCGCGCGCAGTTTGATTGGTTTGCACCAGTATCCAGCCGAGGGTGTCCTGGACATTGGGGTTGGCCGGAGCAAGTTTGAGTGCCTGCTCCGCCGCGGCCTGGGCACGGGGGTCCTGTTCGCGCTGATAGAGCGAGGCCAGATTGTTGAGGACCAGCACGTTGGGCGCGGCTCGCCGCTGAATTTCCTGATAGTGGGCAATGGCTTCGCGGTTGTTCCCCACCGTCATGGCATAGTCGGCCGCAGCGGCACGAACCGCGTTGTCCTCGGGATGCTGTTTCAGCCAGCCAGCCAGGCGCTGGGCGGATGCCGGACCGGAGCCTGCCTGTACCTGGGCGCGGTGCAGCTTGACCAGCACGGATGATCCTGCGTCGCGCTGCATTGCCTGCTCATAGGCGGAACGGGCGGCAGGATAGCGTTTCTGCTGCATCAGGACGTCGGCCTCGAGTTCGTGGCCGAGGGCGGATTGGGGGTGGTCGGCCTGAATCCGGCGGGCAATGTTTATCGCTGCGTCGGGATTGTTCTGGCTGGCTTCAAGGCGCAGCAGGGCGACGCGACTTTCCAGGTGGCGGGGGTCGATCTGCAGCGCTTTTTGCAGGGCTGTACGCGCAGCGGCCGGCTTCTTGTCGGCAATCAGGGCGCGTGCGAGGCCGAGATGGCTGTCGAAGGCGCGCGCGTCTTTCTGCACGGCCTTGCCGTAGGTGGCGATCGCGCTGTCGAGATCGCCGGCGGCGAACTGGGTCGAACCCAGCAAATTGAGCGCCTGGATATCGTCCGGGCGCGCGCTGGCCATCGCGCTGGCGATGGCGAGCGCCTTGCGTGGCTGCTTTTTGATCAAATAGTAGCGCGCCAGCGTGCCATTGGGAGCCATGGCCTGCGGGTGCGCTTTCGCCGCTTTTTCCAGCCAATTGACGTACTCGTTTTCCTGTTTGGTGAGTGCCGCGATTTCGGCCAGCGCCATCATGGCGTGCAGATTGTTCTTGTCCGCTTCCAGCAACTTGGTGAAGCGGGCACGCGCGGCGTCGGTTTTTTTGTCGCGCATGTCGAGTTGCGCGAGGCTGGCGCTGGCGGGGAAAAAGGCGGCGTCGATGGTCAGCGCGCGTTCGAAACTCGTGCGGGCTCCGGCAAGGTCGCCCTGCGCGAGGCGCGCGCGGCCGCGCAAATCGTGGGGCAGCGGGCTGCGCGGCAGCTGTTTTTCCAGTTGGTCGCAGATGGCCAGCGCCTGGCTGTATTGCTTGTTTCTGATGTGGGTCAACGCCAGCAGAACGTCGGTTTGGCGGGTCCCGGGTTGCAGCGCGCGCGCAGCTTGCAAATCGGTGATGGCGGCGTCGATGTCGCCGGCGGACAGGCGATTGAGACCCTGCTGGGTATGAAATGCCGCGTTGCCGGGCTGGAGGAGTACGGCTTGTTGCAGCAGTTGGGCTGCCTGGCGCGGATCATGCCGGGCGAGATGCGCCTGGCTGGCGAGTGCCAGCGCCGGCGCATCTTCTCCGTGGGGGGGGAGCAGCGGTGCCAGGGTGGCCAGCGCCTTGCCAGGCTGGTTTTGCTTGATTTGCGTCGCCGCCAGCACGCGGCGCGCATAAACATGGCCTGGGAAGTGCTTGAGGTAGCGGTTCAGGTAGGTCTCGGCCTGCTGCAGGGAATCGAGCGCATACGCGGTAGAACCTGCGAGCAGGATGCCGGGCAAGTGCTCGGGGGCCGTTTTGAAAATGTCCTGCAGCAAATCGCGCGCTTCGGGATATTTTTTCTGCTGGAATTTCTGCAGGGCCTGCAGATATTTTGCGGTATTCGAGCCAGGCGCCAGTTTATTGACTGCATCGATCGAGGTCTGGGCCGCGGTCATTTCGCCCAGCGCCATCTGCAGCGTTGCCAGGCTCTGCAGTGCGGCAATGTTGGATGGCTCCAGTTTCACCGCCTGCTGGTAGGCTGCCAGCGCATTCGGCGTGTTTTGGTTGAGTTGCTCGAAGTCGCCGATGAAGATCCAGGTTTCCGCCCGCCGTTCGTTCAATTCGAGGGCGTTGTCGAGCCAGGTCCGGGCCTCTGCCATCTTGCGTTCGGCAATGGCGCATTGCGCCAGCCCCCAGTGGGCCTGCAGGCTGTCGGCATTGACCTGGCGAGCTTCCTGGAACAGGTTGCAGGCATCCCGGAATTTGCCGAACTTGAACAGGGCGCTGGCGCGCAAGGCCATGATGCGGCTGCGGCTGGCTGGGGACATGGCGTCGGTGGGCTGGATCTCGTCCAGGATGCGCTTGTAGTGGCCCGTCAGCAATAAGGCCTCGCCCAGCAGGGGGGCGACGGTGTCGCGGCCCGTGCCGAGTTTCTCGGCACGGGTCAGCTCCTTCTCGGCTTCCGCGCCGAACCCGGCCTTGAGGTACATCTGGCCCAGGAGCAGCCGCGCCTGCGGATTGTCAGGGTTCTTCTGAACGGCGTTTTTGAGCTCGATGATGCCGCCCTTGAGGTTGCCTTTGTCTTCAAAGTCCTTGGCGCGCTGAATGTGCTCCTGCTCGGTAAGCTTGGCGGCCGGGTCGCAGCCCCCCAGCGGTGCGGACAGGGCCAATATCAGAAGCGTGATCGAGGGGGCGGCGTGTCGGGTCATAGATGCAGGCTCCATTCAGCGATCGGGTGGCGGCAGTCTAGCGCGTTTTGTTTTTCAGTTGGTCCAGCAGTGTGCGCGCTTCCTGCTCCTGCGGGAAGCGCGCACCGCTGGCCAGGAGACGCTCCAATTCCCCCTGCGCGCGCGCGCGGTCGCCGGTTTTGAACAGGGCAACCGCAAGGTGATACTGGATTTCCGCGTTGTCCGGCGCTTTGGAGAGCGCCCTGCGCAGGTGGGGCAGACCCTGGACGGCTTGCCCCTGAGCGGTCAGGATCCAGCCATAGGTATCCATGACCATCGGGTTGTCCGGCTCCAGTTTCAGCGCCTGCCCGGCAAACGACACGGCACGCTTGTCGCCCGCCCCATGCAGCGCCCATGCCAGATTGTTCAACACCATCAGGCTGCCGGGATTGCTCTTGTTCAACAGCAGATAATGCTCGGCCGCTGCGGGGTACTGCTGGCGCTTGATCAGGCTTTCCGCCAGGACGGCCCGGATGGCGGCGTCTTGCGGGTGGGCGACGAGCCAGGCGGCGAGGCGTTGTTCGCCCTCTTCGCTGCGCTGGGTGGCGTTGAAAACCTGCAACTGACGGACGAGCAGCGTAGCCGATGGCTTCAGTTTGTGCGCGCGTTCGAAAGCTGCCAGCGCGGCGGGATAATCCTTGCGCGCAAACGCAGTGTCGCCCGCAAGGATGAAGCCGGCCGGGTGGTCGGGTTTCTGTTGCTGCACTTGCAGGGCGATTTTTTGCGCCTCGTCGAGCCGCGCCGCCCGGAGCTCGACGCCGCCGAGCATCATCTGCGCATCGAGCAGGTCGGGCTGGGTGCGCAGGGCATTTTGCAGGGCTTTGCGCGCGCCGGCGAGATCTTGGGCAGCGATCTGTACGGTGGCGAGCTTGAGCAGCGGGGCGGCCTGGCCGGGCTGGCGCTCGACCAGCTTGCGGTAGCTCCCCAGCGCGTTGGCGGTGTCTCCCAGCGCCAGCTGGGCGGCGCCGAGAAGGTCGAGCGCGGCCGGGTTGTCGGGCCAGGCATTGACGGCTTCGCGCGCGGCGGCGAGCGCCTTGTTTTTGTCGCCCTTGGCGAGCCGATAGCGTGCCAGCGCGATCCGCGGCTGCAGTGCCTGCGGGTGGGCGGCGGCGGCTTTTTCCAGCCAGCTCACGTAGACTTTCTCATCCCGGCTGCGCAGTCCGAGGTCGGCCAGCGAGAGCATGGCGCCGAGATGTTGGGGATTGGCCTTGAGAATGTCCTCGAAGCGCTCGCGTGCAGTGTCAGGCCGGCCGTCTTTCAAGTCGAGTTGCGCCAGATTGGCGGCAGCGGGGAAAAACGCGGGGTCGAGTCTGAGCGCCTGGCTGAAGCTGTCGCGCGCGCGGGCCACGTCCTGCTTGCCGAGATAGGCCGCGCCCCGATAGTTCCAGGTGAGCGGATTGGCGGTTTGCTTCTTTTCCAGCGCAGCAACGCTGGCCAGCACGGCATCGAACTGCTTGCGTTCCAGTTGGCTGAGAATGATGACGGTGTCGGCCCGGCTGTTGGCGCCTTCCATTCCCGCGGCGGTTTGCAGGTCGGCCATGGCGCGGCTGTCGCCCTGGGCCAGCCGCGAAATGCCGAGTTCGGTGCGGATGGCGGCGCTGTCCGGATTGCGCTGGGCAGCCTGTTCGAAATAGGCCGAGGCTTGCGCAAAGTCTTTCTTGGCGAGCGCGATTTCGCCGGCGACGACCAATACGCCGGCGTCCTGGCTGGCCGATTTGAGCGCGGGGACCAGCGTGTGCGCCGCATCGTCGGGGCGCCCCAGGCGCAACTGCGAGGCGGCCAGCAGACGCCGCGCATAAAGATTGTCCGGGGCTGTTTTGACCACCTTGTTGAGATGCGTTTCGGCGGTTTGCAGATTGCCCAGTGCGTATTCGACCAAACCGCCCAGCAGCAGCGCGGGCATGAATTCGGGGGCGGCTTTCAACACGGCTGCCAAGTGGTCGCGCGCGGATTCGGTCTTCTTTTCGCGGAAGTCGATTAGCGCCTCGGTGTAGCGCGCCTGCAGATTGTTGGGGGTGATGGTCAAGACGGCGCCGACCTCCTTGCGCGCTTCGGCCAGCTTGCCGTCGGCGATGGCGATACCCGCCAGGGCCAGCCGGGCACCGGTATGCCGGGGAGCGATCCGGACGACTTCGCGATAGACCGCGACGGCTTCGGCGGATTTCCCGGTGGCGCGCAGCAGGTCGCCCTTCAGCAACAGGCTTTCGTGGTGCGCGGGATCGAGCAGCAAAGCCTGGTCAAGATCCTGCATGGCCTTGCCGGCATCGCCGTCGGCCAATGCCAGCTGCGCCAGCGCCAGGTGGACCTCGGCGTTGTCTCTTGCGGCCTGCAGCGCGCGCTGCAGGGTTTGGCGTGCGTCTTCCCTGTTTCCCAGACCAATTGCGGCGGTGGCGCGCAGCGCCAGCAGGGCGGCGGCATCGGGGCCGTTGCCGGCCGGTGCGGGCAATTCGTCCAGCACGCGCCGATATTCGCGCTGCCCGAGCAGCGCCCGGGCGATCAGCGGATTGACGGTGCCTGCCGCATAGCCGGCTTCACGGGCGCGCCGGAACTCTTTTTCGGCGCTGGCCAGGTCGAACTGAGCGAGGTAGAGCTTGCCCAGTTCATAGCGTGCCTCGGCGTTGCTTTTGTCCTCCGCCACGGCGTTTTTCAGCTGGATCATCGCCGTCTTGTAATCTCCCGCCGCGAGTTTCGCTTTAGCGTCGGCCACCAGGGTGGCGCTGCTTTTCTCGCTGCAGGCGGTCAATAGGCTGGCACCCAGAATCAGGACCGGCAACAGTCGGGCGGCGGGGCGGGGCATGGGCATTTCCAGGATTGTTCTTGTAGGTTGCGGGCTGCGGGCAGAAGGTTTATTTCATCCCGATTTTCGCCATCAGATCGTACAGCGTGGGCCGCGTGATGCCGAGCAGTTCGGCGGCCTGGGCAATGCTGCCGTCACTGTGCGCGAGGGCGCGGCCGACGGCCAGCCGCTCGGCGTTTTCGCGCGCCTGGCGCAGGTTGAACGGCTGCGGTTCGGCCTGGGCAGCGTCCAGGCCGAGGTCGGCCGCGGTGATCTGGGTGCCGTCCGCCATGATGGTTGCGCGCTTGATGATGTTTTCCATTTCACGCACGTTGCCAGGCCAGGCATGCGTTTCGAGCGCGCCCAGCGCATCGGCAGTGAACCCCCGGATGTTGCGCCCCTGCTCGCGCGCGTAGCGCTCGAGGAAGGCCTGCGCCAGAAGGACGGCGTCGCCGGGCCGTTCGCGCAGCGGGGGGATTTTTACCGTGATTTCGGATAGCCGGTAATACAGGTCTTCGCGGAAGCTGCCTTCGCGGATCATGTCGGCGAGGTCGCGGTGGGTGGCGCAGACGACGCGCACATCGACCGGAATTTCACCGCGTCCGCCGAGCCGCTCGATCACGCGTTCCTGCAGGAAACGCAGCAGCTTGGCCTGCAGCGGCATCGGCAGATCGCCGATTTCGTCGAGAAACAGGGTGCCTTCGTTGGCGTATTCGATACGGCCGATGGTCTGTTTGGCGGCGCCGGTGAACGCGCCTTTTTCATAGCCGAACAGTTCGGATTCCAGCAGGGTGTCGGGGATCGCCGCGCAGTTGATGGCGACAAAGCGCTTGCCGGCACGCGGCGACAGTTCGTGCACGCCGCGCGCCAGCACTTCCTTGCCGGTGCCGGACTCGCCCAGCAACAGCACGGTTGCGTTGGCCGGGGCGACCTTCTCCACGGTGCGGCAGATCTTGAGCATCGGCTCGCTGCTGGTGATCAGGCCCTGCAGGGCGGAGCCGCGCTGCCTGGCGGCCAGCAGGCGGTTCTCGGCCTCCAGCGCATGGACATGCAGCGCACGCGCAATCATCAGCGCCAGCACGTCGGGGTCGAACGGTTTCTGGAAAAAATCGTAGGCGCCGATGCGGATCGCCTTCACCGCATTGCTGCGATCGAGGTTGCCGGTGACGACGATGACCTTGGTGGCGGGGGCGAGCGAAAGGATCTGCTGTAGAGCGGCCAGACCTTCGCTGGCGCCGTCCGCGTCGGGCGGCAGGCCAAGATCGAGCAGTACCACGGCGGGCTCGTGGCGGCGCAGCTGGACGACGGCACTGTCGCGGTCGGCGGCCATCACCAGTTCGTAGTCGGCGAGGCTCCACTTCAGCTGTTTTTGCAGCCCGGGATCGTCTTCCACCAGCAGAATCTTTTGTTTGGCGTCGCTCATGCGGCGTCTCCTCGGTTTTCAGAATGAGTGTCCAGCGGCAGGCTGAGACGGAAGCGGGTGCCGCTTCCCGGCGCGCTGTCCACCTCGATCGTTCCACCCAGCGCACGCAGAGTTTCACGGCATTCATACGCACCGATGCCCATGCCCGCGCCCTTGGTGGAGTCAAACGGCTGGAACAGGCGGGTACGGATGAATTCGTCGTCCATGCCGCTGCCGCTGTCGATGATTTCAACAATGGCCTGTCCGGACTCTTCGAATCCGCTCAGGGTGACGTCGCCGGTCGCGGGCGTCGCCTCCAGCGCATTTTGCAGCAGATGGCCGATGGCGCGGACGAGCCGTTCGCGTTCGGCGCGCACGCGCAGACTGGACGGCGGCAAGGCCAGGATAGGCCGTAACTTGAACGCCTGCTTGCTGGCGACGGCATCGGTCAGGATGTCCGCCAGCGCCACCGACTGGGCGTGCGCTTCACCGCTGCCGCGCCGCAATTGCGTCAGCACCTTGTTCATGCGGGCAACCGCGCTTTCCACCGTGTCCAACATGTCGGCCTGGAACTCGGGGTTGTGCTTGTGCTTTTCGGCATTGGCCAGCAGCAGGGACAGTTGGGCGACGAGATTTTTCAGGTCGTGGATAACGAAGGTGGTGGTGCGGTTGAACGATTCGAACTGGCGCGCCACGATGAGCTGGTTGGATGCACGCATCTGCGCCAGGTGCGCCGCCGCTTGGCGTGCCGCCACCTTGAGCAGGTCGCTGACTTCCCAGTTGAAACTGACATTGCCCAAAGAATGCTTGAGCACGACAAAGCCGAGCAGTTCGTCGTGCAGCATCAGCGGCACCACCAGCCAGGCGTCGTCGGCGTTCTGCAGCCATGTCGGCGTATCCAGGTCGCCATAGAGGTCGCTGCGCACTTTCATTTCATCCAGGTCCACCACCCATTGCTTGCTGGTGAGCCACTGAATGAAAGGGGAGTCGGTCGGCTCGACTCCCTGGAGGTCAGCCCAGTTCCAGTGGCTGGCACGCTGATAGCCGGCATCGCCTTCGCGCATCCACAGTGCGCCGCCGGGGCTTTCGAGCAGCTTGGCGAGGGCCTCGACTGCCCGTTCGCAGAGTTGCTCGCCAGGCTGGCCTTCGGTGAGGGTGCGGGTGAAGTTGAGCCATTCTTCACGGTAGTCGTAGCGGTAGCTGAAAAAATGCTTGGACAGGAATACCCGCAGCCGCGCGCGCAGGGTGCCGGAAAACATCAGCAGCACCAGCAGCATGGCAGCGGCGAAGACGAACACGGTCTGCACCACGTCGCCCCATTCGCCGCCGAATAGACGCAGGTAATAGCCGGCGCCAGCCATCAGGAGCAAATACACGCCGGCCCCCAGCAAACTGGCGGTATGGAACGCCATGCTGCGTGACAGTCCGACCGGCGCCGCCCATTCCGGGTTGCGCGCCGCGGAGACCGCGATCAGCGGCGTCACCAGCGCTGCCACATAACCCCGCGCCGCCCATACCTGGGCATCCATCGCGCCGAACAGCGCGGCGTTGGCATGCAGATAAAAATCGTAAACGAACAATCCGCCCAGCCCCAGGCAGAGAAACTTGATCGCCCAGCGGTCTTCCGGGCGGGTACTGCGGTATACCTGTTCGACCAGCACCAATCCCATCACCGTGAGCAGCACCAGTCCCAGATTGCCGGCCCATTGCGCCAGCACCGGCCGGGCGGGAGCGATGAAGTGAAGCGCGCTGGCGAGCAGCAGGCCGCCGACAAGCAGGCCGCCGAGAATACGCATAAAACGCAGTGGCGCGGGCAGTACGGTACCCGGCGGCAGGCGCAGCCGCAGAATGTAGAACAGCAGCGCCAGCCAGGCGCCGTTGCGCGCCACCTCGGCGGCGAGCTCCTGCCGCGGCGCCAACAGCCCCCAGGCGGTGAGTGCCGACAGCGCGCCCAGATCGGAAGAGCACACGTCTGAACTCCAGTCACTGACCAA
>ERZ761609.931-NODE-931-length-29447-cov-36.911268_pt1 | contig 29447 bp, 36 predicted proteins | sample MGYA00511163_ERZ761609 | MGnify/ENA primary metagenome ERZ761609 (study PRJEB28899, sample SAMN02445070) | bioreactor sludge metagenome | biome: EBPR sludge | place: Australia: Brisbane, Thorneside Wastewater Treatment Plant | collected 2011-12-16 ... | reverse complement strand
GTCTGAACGACTTTCCACTGCCGGGGAATGCTTTCCAGCGTTTCCGTCACCGTCTCGCCCAGTTTGCACAGATTGTCGCCGCCGCAGCACGGGCAAACCGTCGGGGCCGGGAGCAGCACCCGTTCGCGTGGCAGGTGTTCGGGAAACGGCCTCCTGACCGGCTTCTTGCGGGTGAAGGGCTGAACGTCGGCGGCCCCATGCGAGGAGAAGTTCGCCGCCGCCTGCTCGGCCTTGAGTTCGTCCTCGCCCGCATTCGCCTCCAGCTCTTCAAGCTGCAATTCGAGTTGGTCGAGCAGTCGGGATTTGCGTTCGGAACGCGTCCCGTACAGTTCGTGCCGCAACTTGAGGATTTCCAGCTTCATTGCGGCGATCAGGGCGTCGTCGCCGAACTTGATCGCCAGCGCCCGGGCCGCTTCGAATTCGAGAACATCGACCCGCGCCAAGGCCGTCGCCGCAAGGGCGCGCAAGGAAACGATGTCGTCGGGCAGATTGTCCATGGTGACGATTTTACCATAAAATCCAGTATGTTGAACCGGATTTTACCCCGCCGCCTCCGGTTTCCAGGTGCGTTGCGGTAATCGCCAATCCACCCCTTCAAGCAAATATCCCAGTTGCCCGGCGGTGAGCGAGACCGCGCCGTCCACCGTTGACGGCCACACGAAACGCCCCTTCTCCAACTTCTTGGAAAACAGGCGCATCCCCTGGCCGTCGTGCCAGATCACCTTCACGGCGTCGCTTCGGCGCCCGCGAAAGATGAACAAATGGCCGCCATGCGGATCGCGCTTCAGGACTTCCTGAACCTGCAACGCCAACCCATTCCAGCCTTTCCGCATGTCGGTGCAGCCCGTCGCCAACCACACCCGCGTCCCCGGAGGAGCCGGGATCATGATCGGCTCCGCGAGCCCATCAGCGCCGCGATAACCGACGCCGCCAACTCCGGCGATGTCGCGGGCGGGATGCGCACCCGAACATCCCCGCCCAACGTCACTTCGACCACCGCTTCGGAAGTCGGCGGCATGGGCGCCGACGCGATCAAGGACGACGCCCGCAACCCGCCGTCATCCGACGGCGCCGACGCGGAAGGCGTCACCGTCACCCCGATGAAGCCGGAAGGCGGGCGACCAAAAGATGGGCCTTCTCTTTGCCGACGCCAGCGATACAGCAGGCTTTCATGGACCCCGAACCGCCGCGCCGCTTCTGAAACCATCACGCCTGGACGAAAAGCCGCTTCGATAAGCCGTAATTTCTCAGCCTCCGTGTAGTGCCGACGACGTTCCGAACCCGCCAAAACCTCAATACGCTGATAAGCCATGACGTTTGCCACACGTTTGCGTCCGCGCTATCGCGCCATCTCGCAAAACATCGGGAAAACGTTCCAGACCCGCAAGGCGTCACTCCCCGGAGGGATACGGTGCTAGTACCGGTTCATACCGATATCCGCTCCGCCCGAACGGCGGAAGGCGGCGCTCGGCGTAGGGTTACCGATGAAGTGGAGGTTATCGCCTGTTTCCACGACCGCCGCGACCCGCACCAATGGCAGCGCCGGAGCTAACCTCCGCCAAGTATTCGCCCTTGCCGCGCCGCACCATGCGGCCTTGCGATTACTGGACTTGGCAAGTTGTCGCAGTGCGGGGAACGGTCGGAGCAGCTTTCGACTTCGGCAGGACTTTGGAAATATTGTTTCCGATTTTTCGTAAATTCTGATTATCCGATTTCCGTATTCGGCGATTATGCGATCTTTGGGTGTAGACGCATTGGGTGCAATCACACACCAGAGCAAAACTTTAATAAACCCGCGAAATCCATAAGGTAGTCCCCGCTGTAAGGTTACAGCAGGCCAAGCCTTTCATTCGGCGATGGACGTCAGCCGAGTGCTTTCCCAAGAATAATAAATAACTCTTCTAGGTTGGTGACTGATGGGTAGGGCATTTTAAAATACTGTTGTCTGGACGATTCTGCATAGTGTGTACGCACAAAATGTACTCCGGCGTGTTCTGCGATATCGGCGTCGGTCGACGAGTCGCCAATGTAATAGACCTCCGAACGCGCCATTTTTTCAAACCCTGGGAGTTTCCAAATGAAATCCAACGATTCAGGGTCGGGCTTGGGTGTCGCTTGCCAGTCCGACCCGCAGACAAAGTCGAACAGAGGAAGGAGGCCTAGACTATGCAGATCTGTTCTCACTAAGAGACTGTCACTCGCGGAATGGACAAGCAAGCGAGCGTGCCGTGCGAGTTGCGGAATGGCCTCGACGGTTCCTGGGCAAGCGCGGGGCGGAGTTTTGGCGAGTTCCGCAGCATAGAACTGCAGAAAATCTTCAAACTGGCCTTCGATCGAGGGAGCAATCGTCGTGACCATTCGTCTGAATGGCTTGCCCCACACGAGCGACAGCGAGTCTTCATCCACCTGATGCCCAAATCTGCGAATTGCGCTCTTCAGTCGTAGCGCTCGATCTGATTGACTGAATATCAGCGTGTCATCAAAATCAAATATCAAGACAGTCATTATGCCGAGCGCTCCAAAATGTCCACAAGGTGTGCTGACAAAGGGTTGCCTTCTTCTCGGGCAACGGCTAGTAGCTCGCTACGGGTCGGGAACCGCTCGTGGCTACCATCCTTCTGGATAGCCTCGCGCGCCGCTAAGCCCGCTCCAAAGGTGGCTACATCGATCGGCGCCCCCGCGAGAGTCAGCAACGTGAATGTTCCCGTGAACACGTCGCTTGCACCGACCTTCTCCCGGACAATTGCACGGGAAACTTGGCCCTTCCCATCGCCGGCGGAAGCGGATGACCAAACCCAGCCATCCTCGCCTAGAGTGCAGATGCAATCACTCAGCCCGTACATCTCGCGAATTCGATGTGCGAGTGCGACCGTATCGTTACCGATCGAGTGATCATCCATGGCAAGATATCGCGCTTCATATCGGTTTGGGATTACTGAATCTGATAGCCGAAGAAGTTCGCCGACGTCGGGCGTGGGCGTGTCTGTACCCCTTGGCGCAGGATTGCCGATTACCAAGGTTTTGTGGGACTGTTGCGCCTGCCGAACTAGTTTAGCAAGAACGGCCAACAGGCCGCCTCGAAACTCGAGAGTGTAGACGATTGCCTGTGGTAAACGCTCGTTATTATTAATGCTATTTAGTGCCCTGGTCAGCGCGATATTATAGTACTGGTATATATTTTGATCTAGATCAATCAGAACTGCTCTTTCGCCGTAGATGCCCTCGGTCAGCTTGGTTACGGGAGTCGCCAGTGGTCTAGTACGACCGCCGCTTCCACTAATAACAAGCTCTGTTCCGATACCAGCGAGCTTCATATTGCTCAAGGCGAGCCGCGCATACTGATCGTCGCCAACTGCGGAAACCAGCCGCACTTTCGCGCCTAGCTTGGCTAACGCTGCTGCAATATTGAAGGCCTTGCCCCCTATCCGCGGCTGGGTACTGCCACGATGTGGTTCTAACGAGTCCGCCGTGTCTGGACCACGGTAGATGAGATCCACCGTGATTTGCCCCACCACCCAGATGGTCATTCGAGATATCCTCGTGAGCGCTTGGCCGCGATATAGCTGGCGTTCCCATCACAGCTAACGATGTTAATCTTCACCCGCTCCACTTTGATACCTCTGCTCTCTAGCTGATCAATCTTCGTTTGATTGTCGGTTATCAGTCGAATCTGATCGATACCCATGTCAAGAAGTGCATCAGCCACTGGCTTGTAGTTTCGGAGATCTGCAGGCATTCCGAGCGATTCATAGAATTTGAAGGTATCGACACGGTCTTTCTGCCAAGCCCGGTATGCGAGCGCCTTCGAGACAGCGCCCGCCCCACGGCCTTCTTGGTCGAGATAGAATAACAAACCTCCTTCTTGACATATCATTTCGCAGCTGCGGTCTAGCTGTTGCTTGCAGTCGCAGTAAGTCGATCCGAACACCTCTCCATAGCTGCACCTAGATTGAATGCGCACCACTGGGCATTTCTTTACCTCACCAACCAAGATAATAAAGCCATAGTTCGCTGGCCATAAGTCTGGAATCAATATCCTGACATTGCCGAGCGCGGTGCATTCGAGGATGTGTTCAATGTTCATTTGAATAACTACCCAGCTAATACTTCTTCGACGTCGACAAGTTTGCGCAATTCCTCAAGCTCTCCTTCGGAAAATGGGGCGATGATCACAAGAACAAAACCGTCCGGGTCCTTGATCGCGATCTCTATGGTTCCCCAATAATAATGGCGAATGGGAAATACGGGACGCAGGCCCTTTTCCCGGACAAGGGGTAACAGGGAAGCCACCCGCATCATCGCGGATACCTTCGGCGACGTTATCGGCTCGCGAAAGACAGCTTGGTTAGGAACTCCGATGTGCCCCTCGGCGATTTCAATTGGACATTGAGGTGCTGGCTCATAAGTCACGCCACGATAGCGCTCAGGCGCTCCTGGGAAGCCATCATTCATAACCGATGGAATTGCTGCGGGAAGGGTTGAACGAAACTCTGCATCGCCATACCCGAACACCGGGACAAGATCGAGTAGGTCCTCGTAGAATTTACGTGACGCGGTAATATCCTTGACCTTGATGTGGAGGCCTGTTCCAGAGTGAATTAGTCTATTCATGTGGGATATCCTTTGGGTCGAGAAGTTTCAGGAATCCGCCGTGTGCGGATTGCTTGAGCAGCCGTTCCACCTGCTCATAGGTAGGCATCGATTCCGGTACTGACGTTACTGTCCGTAAGCAACCCATCGCGCAGGTCGCCCACTTGATGGCCTCTAGAATTGCAGCCTCATTCCTAGAGGCAAGGAGACGACACGCCAGCATCGCGCAGAACGCATCGCGCTCGCCGGCAGTTTCGCTCTTCGTCGAGTATCCCGCGACCACGCGGTAGTCCCACTCGCCATTTGGGGAAGGTTTTTGGAAAAACGCATGGCAGTCCGTGTTGTGCGTCACAATCACGTTCCGTACCCGATCGCGGATCATCAGTTCTCTTGCCATTTCCTCGATAGTGAGAGGCATTCCATTCTGACCGTGCCGTACGCTCAGACTGTTCAATTCCCACATATTGGCTACAATGTAGTCGATGTTTGACTTCGCGTCGGAGCTAATCAGCGCCTCGTAGTATGGAGGTGCCGGCGTAACGATGGTTACCGCGCCTCCTTTTTTTGCAAGCTGTAGTGCCTTGGTGATGACCGGCTCGGGCGCTTCAAATGAACAGAGGACGAAGTCGCTTTTCAATATCTGTTCACGTAAGCGCGGTTGGTCGAGTGTATCGGAAGAGAAATGCAGTTGATGGCCATTTTTCCACCCGACCGCGCTGCTTCCACCTGTTGTGCTCCTGGTGAATACAGCGGTTACAGCGGTCTTGCAGTTGGTCCGGATCTGTATCAGCTCCACCGAGACATCTTGCTCCTTAAGATATTGGAGAATTCTCTTGCCGTTTTCGTCGTCGCCGACCACCGAGATCAGGGTGGTATCAAGGCCGAGGCGGGCGCAGGCGACAGCCTGGGAAAGGCCCTTGCCGCCAGGGCTCGTCTCGAAGCTTTGTGCCTGAACCGATTCCCCAGATTCCGGCATATGTGTAAGGACGAAGTTTAGATCCATCACGGCGGCGCCGATTATTGTGACCTTTCCCCTTCCAGCCACCGGTACTCGCTCTTTCGTCGCAATGAAGCGTGGGAGCAGTTCTTCGGACACTCCCAACTCTAACAAGTCTTGCTGCTCTGGGTTATCCAAAGCTTTGGCGAGGGCACGCAGTCCCTCGGGTTCTAGGGTTGCCCGATAGGACGCAGGTGATTTAGCGCCAAGGCGCTTTGTAATTTCCTTCTGGCGCTCGCCAAGCTGATAGTCCGCAAAAGGTTGTTCGATTTCGAGATTGAGCGACCATCCAACAACCTCATAGTGTGTTTTAGATAATCGTTTTCTAACAATGCGTATATATTCGATTATGATCTCCTCTAAGTCTATATTTAGTTCTTTCTTAATAGCTGTGATGAAGGGCGTCTGTGATATCTTTGCCCAACCCGAAATTCCATTCTTCCGATCACCCTCCATATGGGCGCGGAGACGGTCCAGCGTTAAGCCTTCGCGCTGCCTAATCTGCTCAAGGCAGGCAAACCATTCTCCTTCAACGTCCAGTGCCATAAGTTCATCCTTTCCTAGCGAAGGGTGGCAAACTGAAATTGCAGCGCAAGTGCATTGTTTTCAGAAAATCTGGCAATGCAGAATATACACACTTTTACCATGATATTTATGTTACGCATACTAACGTATGGGATTCGCTAATGCTTAATATGATACCAGAAGGGTTTTCTTCACGTTAGTTGCATCCATTTAAAGGTCATCATAGGCTACGAATTTTGATGATTAGCGAGAACTATTCGGCAATTTTTCAAGTTCTTATGCTATTGCTTTCAGGGTAGGCGACCAGAGTGACCAGGAACGCTCCGAGCGCTCGAGCGGATGAAAGTGCGGTCCGTGTTACTCAGACGGTATCGGACCGCCAGTTCCTCGGCAGTCAACCGAGCACTTGACCGCGAGTACGCCGTGCGATCAATGGCCGTCATGGCTGTTCGATAAAGGGTGCATTCCACGTCGGTATGAAGGGGGGCGTTACGGCAATTACGACAATGCTTGCCGGCGTGCCTCGTAACCTGCTGATAGGAAGGCAATAGCGCCGCGGTGGTGGCGGTGGAATTGCAGTCAATCTTTTGGAATCTTCTGCAATTTCATAGCGATGATCCTGAGATCATTCTGAAGAATCCTGTCTCGACCCTGGAAATACATAAGGTAGCCTCAGCAGTATCGAAGCCCGCTTTAGTCGACGATTAGCAATCCAGGGTGATTCGACAGCACAATTTTGTGCACACCCCGACTAGGCGCCGGGACAAGCACCGCCGCTCAAATATGTGAGTAAGAAGATGAACGACCTTGTCAATCTCATCGCTGCAAAATTTATCGGCTTCATTGCCACCATCCCGTTCAACAAGATTGCGCAGTTCCTGATCCTGATCCTGATCCTTGATCACGGCATCCACCACCTGCAAGACCGCTTCCTTGACTGGAAAGGCCACTGGTATTCCAAGCTGGCGCTGACGGTCCTTAGCCTCGGCCTCGTCTGCTACGCGATTGAGGCGGTGTCTCGTTAGCGGATAGTTTGGTGAGCAGCTTGGTTACCCAAAACGAAGGGTGAACATTATGGTTGGATAATTCCATATAGGGGCTTACCCGTCCAATGGGCGGGTTTCCGTAAGGGGCCTTATCTGTCGCTGCCGAGCTGTTTGATAATCGGCAAATCGGGACAAGGGAATAAACGCGGCGGCTCGATTCCACGTTTCCCGCCCGGCGTCGAAGCTGAAAAACCCGGCTATTGCGCGCCGCGCAGTGCTTCAACCGCCCCTTGTCCTCCCAAATCAGGTGTGATTCCGGTGCGTGGCGACACGAATTCTTGATTTGCGCCGGCAATCACGCCAGTGTGGGGCTAATCGACCTGATTGGAGATGCGCGCCCGGCCCGTTTATCGGAAGCCCAGACACACAAAAGCCCCCACGGAGGGGGGCAATTGCACGGTAGGACCGTCGTGTAGCAATGCCGATCCTAGCGGAACCCCCCCGATAATCAAGCGAATTTTGCCGATTTTCGGCCGGGGCGGAGCTTTGCCTTTAGCCCCCCTCTCCTGACTGACCTTTGCTAACGCGCTTTTCACCGGAAAAGCGCGCACAGGAGAGCTTCGCCATGGCGATGGACCGCAACGCGCGCGCCCGGCTGTTCCAACGAATTCAAGCGGATCGTTCCCTCACCCTTGGGGCGCGCGCGGTGGCGCGGGCCGTGGTGCAACTGTCGGACGGCATGGGCCGTTGCCGGCGGACCTATGACGCCGTCGCCTCGGCGGCGGGCGTCGACCGCCGCACGGTGTCGCGGGCGCTGCGATGCTTGGGGCGCTATCTCGACATTCACCGCAGCCGCGTGATTCGACCGGGCCGCAACGGCGGGCGGCTGGTCATGGCCCGCGGGGTCAACCTCTACATGGTGCGCCTGCCGGCGGACTTCGCCACTTCACACAAGGGGCAGGACGCCACGGATTCTACAAACCAACCTAATAAACTTGTCCCTCTTGCCACCCTGGACCCCGCCCTTGCGGCGGCGCTGGCCCGTTTGGGCCACGCCATCGCCGACCGTAAGGAAGGCTCCACAACGCCGCTGCCATCCGCCACGGCATAAACCGGCAAGGCCGGGCATTCAGGATCGATGAAAAGGGTAGGCCCGTCGCCGAGCAACGCCCCCGGCATGTCTTGATGCCGCGTTTCTGTATTTTCGCTTACCTACAAACTCAGTTCTCGCGTGTGAGCTGGGGTTGTCCTCGGTGGGTCCACCGGCAAACGCTGCGCTACGGGGTCGGTCGCCAGCGTTGCCCAAGGACGCGCGCACTCCCCCGTTTGCCCGTGGACTACCGGGACAACGAAGAAGTGGGAGCGTAGAGGCGCCACAGCCCAAAAAGGTCATGCCACAGAGCTGAATCGGCTTGCCACAGCGGTTTAATCCCGTGCCACACCGAAATCTGACGCTGCCACAACGCTCCAACCCCATTGGGCTTTCTAACGACAAAAAGGGGCAGGTTTTCCGCCACCAATCACAACGTCTAAAAAGCCGGCTGTTTTTCCGTAACATGCTGTTTTTAATTATATTTTCTGTCTGTTGGAGATGGTCGCATTTCCGCCAAAAAGACCGACTAGCCAACTACAGTAAGCGTGGCAGGATAGGAGGTTTGTATCCCACTTTGTGCGGCGAAGCCTGTAGCGACCCATAAAATTAACAGCTTTTGCACTTATAGCATGTTTCGCCCGCTCGGCGTCACGAATGGGCGGGAGCCGGCGTAGGACAGCGCCCGGACCATAGGCCGGTATCAGACCCCGATATGGGAATTATGTAGGAACGATAGTGGAATGATCGTGGATACAGAAATCAAGGGCAGGATATGTTTCGTGCTGGTACGAAACTTTCTTACTCGCCTTGGGCTCGACGGCATGCGATGGCGCTTCGGATTACGGCGGGGCGCAGGCACTGTCAGGCGCACCTTGTTTTCTATAATTAAAATTATAGCTCTTAGTAAGCTATTGACTCAGAATGCTTTCCCGCGACGCGCGCCGACCCGCTTCCCCCGAGAACCAGCCCGGAATCAACATATAGACAAGCCGAAGCAGCCGGGGGTTGACCGGGTCAGTCGCGCGGGGTGCGTCGTCCCTTGCCTGTCCGATGGTACGCTATGAAGGCGTCGAGCACTTGCTTGAAGAAACGCGGCGGCAGGAAGCCGTAATCGTAGCGCTCTGTACGAGGAATTTTGACCAGATCGTACCCTGGCCAGACAAATTCGTTACCCTCGTGCACCATGACCCACGACCGGGCGTCGTCCAAACCCAAGTGCTTCTTTACCGCTACCGGCATTTCAACCGCCGCCTCTGGGATTGCCGGCGCGCTATGCGTTATGGGCAGCACCGTTACCAAGGTCGCGCCATCCTTCGGGCGTTCGACCGTGAGAACAATCACGCTGGGGCGGTTCTTCCGTCCCTCTTCCTGCCCAGCTTGGCGCTCGTGATGCCAAAGATAAGCATAGGAAATCACCAGACCCGTTTCGGGGGATGGAATAGCCATTCTTTCCGATCACTCGTCCAACATGGCGTCAAGGTGAGCGTGGCGTTCATCCATTTGAGCGGAGGCGAAAGCCGCCATTTTTTCCGAAGAAAGCTCGACCGTCGCAAAACTGCGGCGGTTTTCCTGAAACCGCTTGAACGCCTCATATTCGTCCGGGGGGATGAAATAACCGGTGATGTTGCCGTGACTGGAGACGGCTACGGCTTCCCGCTGGGCCAACATGCGATAGCGCCCAAAATTGCGGGTGAACTCCGATGCCGGAACGGTGGTCGCCATGTCTATAACTCCTGCCAAGATATCCTGAATATACGTGACTTACGTAAAATGCGCAATCTTGACGCCGGGCCGCAGCCATCCTGATGACCGGCGCGGCCCCGCACCATCACCGCCGATCCGTCATAGCTGTATATGTGCTATTGACCAAATGGCCTTTTGGGCAAGTTACCTATTGATATTTTGCGCCTTTGCATGGTCTTGTTTCGGCAAACATCCTGTGAGGAAAACCATGCCGGTCATTACGCTGGCCAGTGTCAAAGGGGGCGTGGGCAAAACGTCCGCTCTTTTGTCATTGGCGTCTGATTTCGCTCTATCCAATAACAGCGTCACGGTGCTTGACGCTGACCCGAACGGGCATGCGGGCCGTATCGGCGCAAAAATGGCGAAACGGTTGGACGGCGCATCGTTCACGGCTATCGGCGGAATCACCGAGGCGAACATCCTCTCCGGCATAAAAGCCGCCCGCGCCGCAGCGGAATATGTGTTTGTCGATTTGCCGGGGGTTTCGTCCAAGCTCACGCTGTTGGGGCTGGCGCGATCCGATCTTGTCATTGTGCCGGTGCAGGCGTCCGAGATGGACATTCACGACGCCCTGCAAACCGTCGAGAACGTCCGGCAAGCCGGAGAGGCGGCGGACAAGGTGATTATGACCTGCTTTCTGTTGTCCCGTTGGCCGGTCACGATTGAGAGTCGCGCGGCGAAGGAAACCCGCAAACGTTTGACGGCGAAAGCGCCGGATGTGCCTGTTCTTCAAACGCCGCTGATGGACCGAACCGCTTTCAAGGAAATGACCTTCAACGGCGCCCCGCCCCGTCTTGTCGAACCGGGCGGCAATGCGGCGGCGAACATCGCCGCCATTCGTCGGGAAGTGCAGGCGTTGCTTGGCGCCGGGATGGAGGACGCCCAATGAGCAAAAAGATTGTTCTTCCGCTTGATGACGATGACGTGCTTGAGCGGCGCATCAACGAAACAGCGAAGCAACAGGGCATCCCTTCTTTGACGCCGGCGCCGGTTGTTCCCCCCGGACAAGCCGAACCGCGCCGCCCGATCAAGGTCGAGGTGTCGGATATGCTGTTTCAGGCATTGACGGTCGCCGCCGCCCAGCAACGAGTAACGAAGCGCTTCCTCATTTTGTCTGCGCTCAGGAATGCCGGTTATCCTGTTGATGCGGAAGATTTTCTTGAAGATGGTCGACGAGTGCGAGGCTCCCGTAAAACATGATCTATTGGGTAAACGGTAATTTGACCAAAAGACCATTTGACCAAATTACCGTTTATGCGCAGCTTGCTGGAACCCGTTGTGTTGGTATAATCATATTTTACCAACACAACGGCATCGTCCATGTTTCACCCGATCAGCTTGCCGCTTCAGACAATGTTCGCCGAGGTCGAGCAGCGGGGCCTTGACGCCGAATTCGATGAGACCTACCCCGAGAACGGCTCTTTCTCCAAACGGGAGCGAAACGGGCAGGAGTATTGGTACTACAACGGCTATGACCAGCAGACCGGGGGCAAGTACGTTAAATATGTCGGCCCGGCGCGAGAGGCGGACATCTCCCGAAGGGTCGAGCGTTTCAGCCGCATTAAAGCCGATTTCCGCGACCGGCGGCGCATGGTCGCCGCGCTTAAGGCCGCCGGTCTACCGGCGCCTGACCCTTTGGTGGGGGACGTCGTCGACGCCTTGTGGCGGGCGGGGGCTTTTCGGCTCCGTTGCGTGCTGGTGGGGACTGTCGCCTTCCAGACCTACGCCGGCCTGATCGGCGCGCTTTTGCCGATGCAGACGCTGATGACGTCGGACGTCGACGTTGCGCAGTTTCATTCGATATCGCTGTTCGTGGATGACAGTCTTCCGCCGGTTCTCGACACGCTGCGGTCGGTCGAGAGTTCGTTTCAAGAAGTTCCGCACCAGATGGACAGCCGTTTCACCACCAGATATCGGGCGCGGGGCGTCGAGGTGGAATTTTTGACGCCCAACCGATCCGGCGACGAACTCCAGGGAAAGCCCGCGTCAATGCCGGCGCTGGGCGGCGCGGCGGCTGAACCGCTCCGCTTTCTGGACTACCTGATTCATAATCCGGTGCGGAGCGTGCTGTTGCACAAGGCAGGCGTTCCCGTGCGCGTCCCCGCCCCGGAGCGGTACGCGGTGCACAAGCTGATCGTCGCCACCCGCCGCCGTTCAGACCATTCCGGGCAGATCAAGCGGGACAAAGACATTCATCAAGCCGGGGTTCTGATCGGGGCGTTGACGGAGCGCCGCCGCCATCACGACCTGTCGGACGCATGGCGGGAAGCCTGGGAGCGCGGCCCGAAGTGGCAGGCTGCGTTGATCCGCGGGCGCTCCATGTTGCCGCCGGAATCCCGAACCGGATTGCGGGATGCGATGGAAAAGGCCGCTCAGGAGACCGGGGGCCGGCTTGCAGACATCGGCTTCACCGATTGATCGTGTCAGGGCTATCCCATCATCAAGAACGCCGTTATTATAGGTTATCTCTATAAACTATAATAATGATGATTCATATGAACGACTTCGGGAGCTATGAGGCGTTCGAGGCCGAGGGCGGGCGCTTTCTGGCCTGTTATCGACCGCCCGCCCCGCCCATGCCGCCCATTGACGAGGTGTGGGAGGCGCTGGAGCCGGCGCGCTCGATCATCGGGGAATTTGACCGGGCGCTGTCCGCCTTTCCCGTTCCCGGCGTCGTCGGGAAACTGTTCGCCCGTCTGGACGCCGTGCATTCGTCAGGGGCCGAGGGCTGCACAACCACCTTCACCGACCTGCTGGAATACCAAAGCGCCTTGCGGCGCGCGCGCGATCCCCGCGACGCGGCGTCGGTGGCCGGAGCAGCGGAAGCGTTCGACGCGCTGCACCAAGCGGTCGGCGATCCGCGCGACGCGGCCCTCGCCATTCACCGCCGCTTGTTCGAGCGCGACCCGGACCCCTTTTTCGCCGCGCAAGCCGGGCGATGGAAAACCTACGCCAACGCCACAAGCAACCCGGAATCGTCGACCGGCCTGTTCCATTACACCTCGCCGGCGTCTTTGCCGGCGGCGCTGGAGGAATGGACGGCGTTCACCATGTCCGACAGCGGCCCGGAGCTGGTGCGCCAAGCGCTGTCGCATTGGATGTTTGAGCATATCCACCCGACAGCTGACGGAAACGGTCGGGTCGGGCGTTTGCTGGTTCCGCTTATTCATCGCGCCAAGGGCGGCGGCAATAACGCCTGTTGCTTTCTTGGCGAGGCCGTCCACCGGGACAAGGGCGTTTACATCGAGGCGCTGAAACGGGGGCGGATGACCGGCGACATGGGCGCTTGGGCGCGCCTGTTCCTGTCGCTGACGGCGCAGACAGCCGGCTTAAATCTGGACCGCTTGCAGAAACTTGGGCGGCTCTATGATGACTGGCGGGCTGCGACCAAAGGCGTTCGATCCGATAGCGTCATTCATGACCTCGCGCCGTGGATCATGACGCGACCGACCTTCACCATTCGCGACGCTTTGACCGGGATCGGTCGCGGCTCCTTCGCCAGCGTCAACGGCGCGGTCGAGCGACTCGTCGGTATGGGAATCGTACAGCCGACAGGGCCGGTTGCACGAGACCGCCTGTTCACCGTTCCCGACGTCGTTTCCTTGTTTGAAAGCGCGTCTGGAGGGTTTCCGTAATTGACGTTTATGCGACGAGGCAGTTTTTGTAATTCGTGATTATGCGGTTGTCATAGCTAGAACCTCTATCTTTTCGTACAACGACGGCGGCTTTGCTGGCAATAGCCGCTCCATAGTTCCCGAACGTTCTGTTCGGGCAGAATCCGGACGGGCGGATTTCGCGCCCAAAAGTCATTGAGACAGCCATTCACGCAGGTTGGCCCTATTGTACTTGGCCCGTGCTGCAGTTGGGATGAGTGCAGCCATGACTACTCAGCGGTCTACGTGACAGATTCGGCGTCGCGTTTGATCGGCAGCAAAGCGAATTAACCGGCCTTGGGGAATGCCAGCTTCCGAACCTAGTTGCGATGGAAGTAAACGAACACTCCGAGTATTATCCCCTGCCGACGGTAAAGGAGAGGGGTTAAGATTAAGTTATTGCCGCTTTTGCAACCTCCTGTCTCAGGAATTCCGAAGACATCAAATAAAGAAACTGTGTTGGTTGGTTTGAAAAGAACTCAAAGACGAACGGCCCAATTGAACTTTTTAGAATCTGATCGAATTGCTCTGGTTTGTAACGTGTAATTGAGCCAAAGTAAAATGTTGCAAGATAGATGGTCAAGAGTTGATTAAGTAACGTTTGTGTATGATTTTTATTGTATATATAATATTTCCGATATGGCGGATATGAAGTAACACTTCGCCAGAGGCGGGGCCGTGCATCATTGCTGATTTGCGAAAGCACTTGTGAGGGACGGTGTCCGTAGCGCGTTGTAGCAGTAGTTTCAGCCTCGATAATGCGTCGACCGTCGGTGACGACAGAACAGTTTACATTGCGCCAAGCCCCTATTGTGCCGAGGTTATTCGATAGGTCATTGAGATTATATCCTAGGCGAGTAAAGTCGTCGGCATAGGTGCGAACCCTAAGCCAAGCTTCTTTGACTGTTGCATCATGCATGTATTCGATCCGATCCAAACTGATGAACCGCTCCTTTATATTGTCGGATTGGCAGTAAATTCGGTGACCTATCAGCACCTGAGCAAGGAAATCCTGCGAACGAATTTCGAAATTTGTTTTGGGCGCGACTGGTGACGGCAAAGCGGCTCCCAAAGATTGGGCGAACATGACGAATGCACTTGTCGCTGGGCTTTTGAGGATATCGATCGATACGCTTCCGTGGATCGCCCCCGGTGTCGTAGGCAATTTTTCAGAGAGTCCATGATGAACGATTCCAAGCGCAGTGCCGCGGCGCTTAACCGTTAGGCATTTCACGAGGTTCAGAAATGAATAGTACAGTAGCAATGGCTTTGCAGCATTGATATCTGAATTTTGAGCGGCGGTAAAGAAATCACGGCTTTGAATGAGAAAAGCAAGCGCCTGCAGCTTTGCATTATTATTAGTAATATTTTCTAAATTGTGCTTTATGATGTTCCAAGGTTCAGTGGCGAATAATATTGAATGAACACCTTCGCGCTTTGCGCCTTGGAATGTAGGGAAGAATGAAAAGGTTGCTGGTCGTTGCCGAATGTGTACGACGTCACCTAATCGAGCATTACCCAATTTCATTTTCGCCCCCGCCCATGTTGATTCGGCAACTAATAACCTAAAAAGAGTAAAAAAGTATATAAGCCCATTCGATCTCTCGCTATCGGGACTTTGAGTTCCTTTACGTCATTGCCAATCTGGCACTGGGCATGTTGCAGGAATAGCCGCCTCCAGGATTGAAAGTTGGCCACTGGAGCGACCGCCACGTGGGCGCTTTTAGGAGGTTGATGCATTTTGAGGCCGCTCACTGGCGATTTTCCATATCGGAGCCTTATCTGACAGAGGGCGTTGCGGCAATTATGTAACTGCATTATCATTGCATAATGCAGTTACGGAGTTCGGCTATGCCACGGACCAGCCAGCATCCCAAGGAAACCAGTTTTAATCTCCGCCTTGACCCGGCTTTAAAGACGGCCTTCACCGCCGCTGCGGAGGCCGAGGACAAGCCGGCCGCCCAAGTCGTGCGGGAATTTATGCGGGCCTACGTTAAGCAGCGTGAGCGGCGGATTTTCGAGGCTGAGGCCCGGCGACAATCACTGCTGATTGCTGAGCGCGCCCGTGATCCGCACAGCGACGAGGCGCAGGTTATGCGTGAAATCGAGGCGGAGCTTGCCGATTCCAGCTTTTGGACGGACTGACAACGGTGAAACGAGGTGATCTTGTGACCGTCGCCCTATCCGGCGACTACGGCAAACCGCGTCCGGCGCTTGTCATCCAGGCGGACGTTTTCGAGGCCCTGCCTTCCGTAACCGTGTTGCGGCTGTCCAGCGATATCATCCCGGCGCATTTGGCCCGCGTCACCGTGGAGCCGACGGCAACCAACGGGCTGCGGGTCGCCTTGCAAGTTATGGTCGACAAAGCGGCGACGCTTCCCCGTGAGAAAGTCGGCCAAGTCATCGGCCATCTTGACCCGCAGATCATGCGGGCGGTGAGCAAGGCTCTTATCGCTTTCTTTGACCTGAAGTGAGCGGCGCCGTGTCCGCGCCGGACATGGCGCAGATTCGGGTGAAGGAACAGGCGAAGTCCGAAGCGTCGGCGCAAAGCCTGTTCAACGCATGAAATGTGGCGGCTCGATTCCACGTTTTTCGCCCGGCGTCGAAGCTGAAAAACCCGGCTATTGCGCGCGGCGCAGAGCTTCAACCGCCCCTTGTTCTCCCAAATCAGGTGTGATTGTGGGGCGTCGCGGCACGAATTCTTGATTTGCGTCGGCAATCGCGCCAGTGTGGGGCTAATCGACCTGATTGGAGATGCGCGCCCGGCCCGTTTATCGGAAGCCCAGACACACAAAAGCCCCCACGGAGGGGGGCAATTGCACGGTAGGACCGTCGTGTAGCAATGCCGATCCTAGCGGAACCCCCCCGATAATCAAGCGAATTTTGCCGATTTTCGGCCGGGGCGGAGCTTTGCCTTTAGCCCCCCTCTCCTGACTGACCTTTGCTAACGCGCTTTTCACCGGAAAAGCGCGCACAGGAGAGCTTCGCCATGGCGATGGACCGCAACGCGCGCGCCCGGCTGTTCCAACGAATTCAAGCGGATCGTTCCCTCACCCTTGGGGCGCGCGCGGTGGCGCGGGCCGTGGTGCAACTGTCGGACGGCATGGGCCGTTGCCGGCGGACCTATGACGCCGTCGCCTCGGCGGCGGGCGTCGACCGCCGCACGGTGTCGCGGGCGCTGCGATGCTTGGGGCGCTATCTCGACATTCACCGCAGCCGCATGATTCGACCGGGCCGCAACGGCGGGCGGCTGGTCATGGCGCGCGGGGTCAACCTCTACATGGTGCGCCTGCCGGCGGACTTCGCCGCTTCACACAAGGGGCAGGACGCCACGGATTCTACAAACCAACCTAATAAACCTGTTCTTCTCGCCCCCATCGACCCCGGCCTTGCGGCGGCGCTGGCCCGTTTAGGCCACGCCATTGCCGACGGTAAGGAAAGCTCCACAACGCCGCCTCCATCCGCCACGGCGTAAACCGGCAAGGCCGCGCATTCAGGATCGATAAAAAGGGCCGGCCCGTTGCCGAGCAACGCCCCCGGCATGTCTTAACGCCGCGTTTCCGTGGTCGGGGCCTGCCCACATACCCACCGGGATACGCCGCCCTGCGGGCGACTGCCGGCCTCGCCTGCGCCGGAATCGGAAAGGCTTCAGTCGGCCAGTTCCTCGACTTGCCCGCCGGCTTCTCCGGCGAGGGCGACGATTTCCGACAACATCCCGGTTCCCTCCCAGCGCCGCCGTTCGGGGCGCCACGTCAGCCCCTTGGCGCGCAAACCGGCGCGGACGTGTTCGGAAGGCTGGGCGGCGAAACTGACGGCCAGCTTCACCGTGCTCGCCTTGCGGTTTTTGATCTCCGCGTCGTACTGCGCGCCACCGGCATCGCGCCAGCCTTTGAGGGTTTGCGCATCGGTTGTGCGGGCAAGGTAAGCGAAAGCGCCGCGCAAGCTCGCTTCATCCCAATCGCCCAACCCGGAGGCCATCAGCAAACCACCGAGCTTGATCTTGCGGTTAGCGTCCGCTTTGCGCTCTTGCAGGCGCAAGCTGGTCTTTTGCTTCGACAGGCTGAGTTCCCGCCGCGCCAATGTCAGACGGCGGTATTCCAGCTTCTCGGTCGGCGTCAGGGTTTTGGCGTCGGCTTTTTCCTTCAGGGAAGTGAAGCGCGCTTCGTCAAAAGCGATATCCCGTTTGCTTTTCTTGGTTTCGCCGTCCGTCATGTCGTTTTCCCCCGTCTTAGGACGCTGACAGGCTATCGGGATTGCCAATCTCAGGCAACCTGTTAGTCTGCGAATAACGCCGCGCGACCGCGCACCTGATACCGAAGTTTGAGGTATTAGACGCACTATATGATTTGCTGACGCAAATCATGGTGCTTGGTGAACACGGTCTGCGCAAAAATGTGCAGACGGGTGTTCACTTGGCTATCGGCTTCGCCCATTGCGAAATCATCCATGCCGCCACCGGATCGTCAGTGGTGGGATTGAGCGCCTACATCGCTCGCGACAGTCGGCAAGACCTCGCCACCGGCGATAGCTACAGTTTCGGTCACAAGAACGCCGACTTGATAGACACCGGCGTTGTGTTGCCGAACGGCGCAGACCCGCGCTTCGCCGACAGCGAATTGCTGTGGGGCGCGGCCATGGCGGCGGAAACCACGCTGGACCGGCAAAGCAAGGAAGTGCGCTTCAAGAAGGGGGCGCAGGTCGCCAAGCATATCGTGCTGGCGTTGCCGAAGGAATGCACCGATGCCGAGCGGCGGGATTTGACCGTCGGTTTCGTGCGCGAGGAATTCGTGCGCTACGGCGTGGCGGCGGAATGGGCGATCCACGCCCCGGACGGCGACAACGGCAACTGGCACGCTCATGTGTTGGTGAGCACGCGCAAGCTGGAGGGGGAGCGCTTCGGCAAGAAGTGTCAGGAGATCAACCCGAGCTTCGCCCGTGGGGGCGACGGGCGGCGGTTCGTGTCGGAAGACGACCGCCTCACCGAGCGCTGGGCCGAGGCGCAGACCCGGTTCTTCAAGGAGCGCGGGCTTGGGGTGACGGTGGACCCCTACGGCTCGAAGCTGGCGAAGCAGGAGCATTTGGGGCCGACGTGGCACATGACCGACAGCCGCAAGGCGGCGAGCCAGTCGGCGGCGCTGGCCCAGGCGGAGGACAAGGCGCGGCATGATCCGGCGGCGGTGCTGGAGGCCGTCACCCAGCGCAAGGCCACCTTCACCTTGCGGGAGGTGGAGCGGGCGTTGCGCAAGGCCGGTTTGGCGGGCGACGATTTCGAGCAGGCGCGCACGGCGGTGCTGATGCACCCCGAACTGGTGCCGCTGGCGCGGCGGGAGGACGACGGCGGGCTGACGGAGATCGACCGCTTCACCACCAGAGCGGTGCGGCGTCAGGAGCGGGAGGCGATGGAGACAGCCGGGCGCGTGGCGAATCGACGGCGGCGGGTTCCCATGCGGGCGGTGGAGACGGCGGCGGGTTCCCGCACCTTGGACGGCGAGCAGCGGGCGGCGCTGGATCATGCGTGCGGCCCGGCGGGGCTGGCGCTGATCGAAGGCCGGGCGGGGGCGGGCAAGTCCTACACCATGGGGGCGATTCGCGAGGCGCACGAGCGGGGCGGCTATCGGGTGATCGGTCTGGCCCCCACCAACACGGTGGCGCAGGACCTGCGCGCCGCGTCAGGGGCGGGGATAGCTCAGACCGCCACCGTGCATCTGGCGTTGCTGCGGCAGGAGAAGGGGCGGGAGCCGGCGTGGGACGAGCGCACGGCGTTGCTGGTGGACGAGGCGGCGATGCTGGACGCCCGGACCATGGGCCGGTTGCTGGCGCGGGCCGATCAATGCGGGGCGAAGGTGATTCTGGTGGGCGACGACCGCCAGCTTGCGAGCGTCGAGCGGGGCGGGCTGTTCGCCGAGATGCGGGAGCGGCGCGGGGCGGCGGAAATCCGCGACATCCGCCGGCAGGCGGAAGACTGGCAGCGCCAAGCTTCCAGAGACTTTTCCGAGGGGCGAATCGCCGAAGGTCTGACGGCCTACGACCGGCGGGGGTTCGTGCGCTGGGAGGACCGCACCGAGGACGCCAAGGCGGCGTTGGTGAATGATTGGGCGCAGGCGCAGCGTGAACGACCGGAAGCGCAGCGCTTCATCTATGCGAGCACGAATCTGGAAGTGGACGACCTCAACCGGCGATGCCGGGCGCTGCGGGTGGAGCGGGGGGAGGTGGAGGCGGGGGAGCGCTTCCAGACGGTGCGCGGCGAGTTGGCGGCGGCGGCGGGGGACCGTTTGCAGTTCTACGGCAACGACCGCAAGGCGGGCATTTACAACGGCACGGTGGGAACGGTGGTGAGCGCCGGGCGGGAGCGCATCGCGGTGCGGCTGGACGGCGGCGACGTGGTGAGCTTCGACCCCGCCAAGTTCGACCGGTGGGGCCACGGCTATGCCGGCACGGTCTATCGCGGCCAGGGCAAGACCCAGCTTGAGGTGTCGGCGCTGTACGACAACCCCGCCGGCTGGAACGCCCGCGCCGCCTATGTCGGGATGACCCGGCACAAGGCGGAGGTGCGGCTTTACGTCGGGCGCGACATGGCGGCGAACCGTGAGGTTCTGGCGCGGCGGATGAGCCGGGCCGACGACGTGGGGGCGTCGCTGCGCTACGAGGAATTACCGGCGAGCGCGGTGAAGCCGCAGATCGACGCGTCGACCGTCGCGAAGGCCCCCGATCCTTGGGCCGCTCTCGACCTGTCGGGCGCATCCGCCGCCGTGGAGCGGGCTGTTCAGGCGGGCCGCAAGCCGGAGCCGGCGGCGGCGCACGAGAAGAGCCGGGCGGTGTTTGAACGCTGCTTGCGGGACATCGCGGCGTTGAGCAAAGACGGGCTTGTCGCGCCGCCTTCAATGGAAGAGGAGCGCAAGCGGCTTTACGGAGCGTTCCGTTCCGACCTTAAGGCGTTGGCCGGGCGTCAGCCGCAAACGGCGTGGGGCGTGGCGGTTGAAGTGGAGAAGGCGGAGCCGGAAGCGGCCAAGGGATTGCGGCGCGATATCGCCGCCGGCATCGCCGATGACAAGGGGGCGATGTTGACCTTGAAGCAGGAGGCCCCCGATGCGGCGCAGGCGATTGAGAAGATGATGCAGCGACAACAGGGCGTGCGGCTGGGCCGTGGGGGCTTCAGTTGGTGACTATTCGGGGAGCGTAACAATGTCCGATCCGGCGGAGGAATTTCGTAAACTGGCCGAAACGACGGCGGCGCTGCGGCGGGATGTGAAGGCCGCGCTGGAGAAGAGCGCCCCCGACCATCGGCGCGACTTCGCCGAGGTGCTGACGGCGCTGAAGAAGATCGAGCAGAAGGCGGCGCACGACGCGGCGCCGGGAATGCTGAGGGAAGCAGCGGAACGAGGGGCGGCGAACGGGGCCAAGGAGGCGTCGGCGACGCTTTGGGAGGCAGCGCAGATACTGCGGAGCGAGCGGGAGCGCGGCGACGTGCGGGTCGCGGTGCTTCAGTGGCTGTGGATTTTTACGGCGTTGTTGGGGCTGAGCGTCGGCATCCTTTTCGGCATGTGGACGGGCTTTCGCTTCATGCCTGACAGGGTGATCGTGACATCCAGCGGCTGCTCTTTCATCGGCGGAACGTTCGCTCCAGCCCGACCGCCCCAACAGCCGCAGAGTGCGTGTGTTTTTTGGGAGAAGTGAGGAAACCGAGGCTTCGCAATAACTGTAGATACGTTATTTGTTGACGGCAGTTATTATGTAGATACATTATTCCTATGAGGATTGAATTCGACCCCGACAAGCGCGCGCTGACCCTCGCCAATCGCGGTCTCGACATGGCGGACGCGGAGGAGGTGTTCGCCGGGCCGACGCTGACCGTCGATGACGACCGGATGGATTACGGCGAGCGGCGGCTTATCACGGTCGGCAAACTTCGGGAGCGTATGGTGGTGATCGTCTGGACCAGACGCGGAAACGCCCGCCGCATTATCAGCATGAGGAAGGCCAATGACCGGGAACAATCTCTCTATGGACCCCGATTGGATTGATCCGGACGATGCGCCCGACCTGTCGGCGCCTGAGTGGCAAGCGAAGTTAGCCAAGGCGCGGCGGGGGCGCCCGCCCGTGAAGGGGCGGTCAAAAATTGCCACCAATCTACGGCTCGACGCTGACGTGATCGAACGCCTGCGGCAAGCCGGGCCGGGGTGGCAGACGCGCGCTAACGATCTACTGCGCAACGCGCTCGGATTACCGTAACAGCCGTTTCCCGGAATTTTCAGATTATACGGCTTTAAAACCTGTAGTAATTTTTGAGAGATACTGCATAGGTTCAAGTTCAAACCGCTGGTATGTAGACGGATGATAGGACTGCACGCCCGATATCAAGAGGTAAATCAAAGTAGATACCGAGTTGATGATTTTGCTCTTTCGCTACCTCACGGGCCAAGTCGTTCATCTCGACCGACAGCTTGACCAGTCCTTCCATTTTTTCGCTCGTGTCAAAGATCCGCCTCGACCCATCCGGCACCATTAGGGTTCCGGCGTGCGACAAATTGCGGGCGAGCGCGTCGAGGTGGCGTTGTGTCTCTGCCAGAATTGCCAACTCATAGACGGCGCCGTTGCGGAGTGCGCTGAGGTCCGCGTGGTACATCGTTGCGGCGATGTCGAAGCTCGGAAGGGTGATCCCCTGGCCATCCTCGTTGGCGTCGGCCTTCACGTTCTTGCAGAGGCGGATAGCCTTCCTGAGACCGCCCAGAGCCGAGTCGTCGCAGTCTCCGATCCGCTTGATGTGAAGAAAAGGCAGATTATTGACCGTCTCGGGCACCTTCTTGTTGAGGATGGCGATGCCCCGGTCATGCTCCTGTCCGGACCTCTGATAGCCGATTGTATCGTGCCAGTGTGATGGCACCACGTCGACAGGCCGTGCCAGCGACCCGCCTGAGATGCTGATCGCCTTGCCCCCGGAGGTGTCCACAGTCGCGGTCGGGTAGTTGCTTTTCAGGATTTTCTCCGCTTCACGCCGGAGGTCGGAGAGCACACCGATGGACGTCTGGCTCGTCGGATTCGTGTACATCCCGGCCAAGCTGCGGGAACCATCAGTGGCGTACGTGAAGAAACTTGTGTCCAGGTTGAGCAGGTCGACGTCACTGACGCCACGGATGTGCACGTTCAGCGGAACAGAACCCTGCAAGCGGAAGTCAACTGAGAATCCGGTGGCCGTCAGTCCTGTGTAGAGCTGTCGGCTAACGCGTTCGGCGGTCTCGATGCTGATGCGGGTATAATCAGCATCGACCTCTTGCATCGCGCCTAGCCCGTACCTGGTATATGGCTTGGCAGCAGCACGCTTCTGCCAAGCCTCCTGTGTTAGGCTTTTGGCCAGGACGCTGTACTGGGCTTCCTCGTTGAGCCGTCCCAGGCGGTCAGTACCGATGCGACGGGTGCGGAGTTGATCGATGCGCCTATTGATGTCCCTGGGCATTTCAAAACCTTTTCAAACGCATGGTGCCGAACGTGAATCGTCCGTGACCGTTGAAGTACTCCCCCTCCGCCGACTGTCGGTCTTTGGAAAAGACCAGCTCCGCAAACCCAAGATGGCTCTTGAGTTCTGCCTCGCTAATCCGGGGATTGTTCCGGTAGTTGTAGAGGAGCCTATAGCCATCCGCCTCATCACAGATTAGAGCGGCGGTGATGCTGTTAGAGCCAGATTGCTTTGTCTTCAGGCGGACGCGGAGCTTGTCCCAACTCTGGAGTATCGTGAGCTTGCCTTCCCAGACATAGCTGGGCGAGCCGTCCGGATTGAGCGTCTGTCCATCACAGTGCCAGTCGCCACTCAGATCGGGGACTTTGAGCAACGAGCATAAGTACGGCCATCGCCAAGCGTAACGGTCGAAAATCCAGTAAAGCACGCCGAACACGGTTCCAGCGCCGACGACCGAGAGTACGGCGGGAGGCAGGTTGGCGGGAATGCCGAAGTGCTTGGCGAGATCAACGGCGGTCAGGAGAACGAAGACAATCAGCGCTGAGACTGACGCCGCGAACACTCCAAGGTAGCGGCCAACTTTGGCTCGGTTTACCCCTCCGAGCAGCGCATACTCATGTTCCTGCATTTCCCTGATACCCTTTGGAAATTCATCGGAAACGGGCCGCTGACTCGGTGAGGCGTGGGCAGTCCCGGATCACCACCACCCTTTCAGCGCTTGTCCTCGGGCGGGCACGGATCGTGGCCGTGGGAATCCCGCTCGCGAATCCGACCGTCCCGACCGTGGATCAGGAGTTCGGTCCCCTGATTCCGGGCGATATCTCGCCCCCGGTCGATTGCCTGCTGCTGGGTCTCGTGCACCGAGGACGGGCGGCTGCCGCCAGCTGGCTTGACTGCCCACCCGTCCGGGTGCGGCACGACATGCTGGTTGTGTTTGGTCATGGTGATTTCACCTACTTTCATGGCGACTTGACGTTATGATCCTGACGGTGGTGACGAGACCAATGTCCTCGACCACTATCACCAACATTGGCTCCGTTATGCTGGGGCTTCGGACATCGGCCCGAAAAAAATTCGCTGATATGTCTGAAACCCTCCGTGAGGAGCGCCAAGACCAGTGGGGGATGAGTGGGAGAGGCTGACGTAGTACCGCTGAGCGCCGCCGAATTTCAGGCTGCGCTTGAGGAGCTTGGGTCTGGCGACCTGGGACGCCTGGAACGGGCGGCCCGCCACCTTTCGGTCGGAACCGAGTTCGGGCCAGATGACCTCCTGCAGGAAGCTGTCTGCCGGACGCTTGAGGAGGAACGCGTCTGCCCGCGTCACGTTGGGATTGCCGCATTCTTGTACAACGCAATGAAGAGTATTGCCTCGGCTTTGCGCAAACGGGGTGTTGGGCATCCACCTCACGACAGCCTGGACTTTGAAGAGGGCGGTGGGGCAGTGGCACCGGGGAGGTCTGCGGAAGAGCTTTTAGTCGCCCGCGCCGACTACAGTGAGCGCGTAAGGGCGTTGCAAGCGCTGTTCGACGACGACCAACAAGCTTTGCTGGTGATAATGGGCGACTTAGATGGGGTGGAGGCCGTCGAGCTGAAGGAGTTGGCTAGCATGGACGACAAGACATTTGCGACCGTGCGCCGCCGCATCCGGCGCAAGATCGAAAAGGCGTTCCCTGGAGGATGGAAGCCATGACGGATCACGAACGGAACGCCGGCGAGAAGATGAGCCGCTTAGCCGAGGTGCTGGCTAGTGATGCCATGGCGGCGACGGACGACGAGGTTCACGCAGAGATGCGCGAGGAGCACGGTTCCGTCGAGACCGGGGCGGCTCGTGTCCGGAGCGTTATCGGCATGGCCGTCGCGCGCAGCGGCAGGCGCAAGTTTGAGGCGGCGCGGATGGGAATAGAGAAGGCCCGCAGGGTGGGTAGTCCCACCGTCTCCCCTCTGTCGCTTGCCGATAAGAGGCGGATCGTCGAGCGCTACGCTGCCAATGACGGTGCCTTCGGTCGCAAGTTGACGCTTGCTGCGCGCAACGGCCAGGAGATGAGCGAGGTGGAACTTGACTCCTTTTTAGAGGATCTCCGTGATCTTGGCGCCATCGACGAAGGGGGCGAGCCAGCGTGAGACAACGGTATAGCCCGGCGGAGATGGCGCTGCGCGAACTTGGAATCTCCGATCCGAAGGACATCGACCTCGAAGTGATTGCTTGGCATCGTAAGGCGACCGTAAAGTACCGCTCGCTGGAGAGCTGCGAGGCCCGAATTGTTGGCTTCGGCGACCACGCCGTGATCACGGTCGACGACCAGAAAGCGCGGACGCGGACACGTGTCCGATTCTCGCTCGCACACGAACTCGGCCATTGGCATCATCACCGGGGGCGTGCCTTTGTGTGCCGGGCAGACGAAATCGGCGACCGGACCCGGGGTGCCCTTGATCCCGAGCGTGTCGCCGACGGCTATGCCGCAGACCTCTTGCTTCCCGCATTTCTGTTCCGGTCGATGGCCAGCGGGCTGAAGAAGGTCTCGCTCGACGGTGCCGAGAAACTTGCGGATGCGTTTAGCACTAGCCTGACGGCGACAGCGATTCGGCTGGTTGAGCTCGGCCCGGAACCAGCGATGCTGGTGTGCCATGGGCGCCGCGGTCGGCGCTGGTTCGTCCGTGGTCCTGGGGTGCCAGAGCATTGGTTTCCAATGGCAGAGCTTGACCCGAACTCTTTTGCGTTCGACGCAGTGTTCGGCGACAAGCCGAAGTCTCGCCTAGGCCTGATGGGAGCGGAGGCTTGGTTTGACCGTCGCGGCGCTGATCGCTTCGAGGTGCTGGAGCAGTCCTGGCGGGTTGTCGACGGCGAAGCGATCAGCCTGATCATTTTCCAAGACGGAGAAATGCTGTCTGAAGGCGGAAAGCACAACGGCTGGAAGCGGTAGCTGGCCCGCCTCCTTTCCACACCGAGCTCACTCCCTGGAGGAGAAGCGGCAAGACAATGCTTATTTTCTTGATAGGATTTCTTTATTTATTAATAGTCATTAAAGGCAACAAGATCAGTGGAATCGCACTAAATTGGCATATTGACTAACCTTTGTTCTGTTTTGAAATTTTCGGGCAATGTCCGAGCTATAATTTTCATAATTAAAATTATAGCCCGTCGTAACTCATTGATTTTGCGATATTTCCCGCGCTGCGCGCGGAAGTTCTCGCCGGGGAGAAGCGGCGGAATCAACATGTAGGGGGAAGAAAGCAGCCGGGGGTTGGCCGGGTCAGTCGCGCGGAGCGCGCGTCTTCGCCCCCCAGCAAAATGCTGAAAATTGACATCTTGCGACCGCGCGGACATCGAGCAGTGCGGCTAGCCTAAAAGGCGTCCATAACCGACGGAGACGCCTATGTATCGGAATTGTCTGATTATCTTGTTGTTCCTTGCGCCGGCTTGGTGGCCGCCCATGGTCCAAGCTGTAATCGACGCGCTGCTCTGGTGATGCGGAGCGGTCGCCTGCCGGCACTTGCCGTCAGACGACCATTTCACGCTGGCGAATGAACGCCACCACCGGCAGAAAGCTTCTCGCTTGCGGATTCCCGCGCGGCCCAAACATGCGCATCAGGCTTTTTGTCGGGGCGCCGATATCATTGGGCCAGCGCTTCAAACCGGATGGTCGCGTTGATGTAGTCGCGGATCAACGCCTTCGCTGTCTCGAAATCATTGTTGAGCAGGCAATCGGAAGCCTCCTCCACCAGCGCCCGGCGGAATGCGTGGTCACGGTCGGCGCGGGCCTTGATCGTTTCTTTGAAATCGCGGGTCAAAGGCATGGCGTCACACTTCCTTGCTTCCGCCATTGTACGGCTGCAAATTTTCGTGTTTTCGTGAAAAATTAAAAGCACGAAAACCATAAAACACGTTTACGCCGACCGCCGGAATCAGCCGAGAACCGCCAGCCCCTTGCGGTCGACAAGATCAAGCAAACGGAGAGCCGGGCCTGACGGCTTTTTATGCCCTTGCTCCCATTGCTGTACGGTGGTTTTGCCGATTCCCAAGAAGACCGCAAACGCGGCTTGGCTGACGTGGTTATTTTTGCGGATACGGCGGATGTCGTCCGGCTTGAGCGCGGGTTTCGGAGGCAGGCACAGCGCATCCATCTTGCGCATGGTGATTTCGTCCATCGCGCCGACTTTCACCAGATCGAGCGCCATCTCGTGGGCGATGTCCAAAATTTCACTCATGGCCGATGACCTCCCTGATTAGACCTTCCAGCAACATTTGAGATATTTGGCTGTCGGTGGTGTTGACGAAGCTCTCGGCAGCAAGGCTCAAAGCAGCCTCTTCCTTGTCGGAAATGTTGCCCTTGGCGTTTTTGGCGAAGGCGTAGAGAAAAACGACCCGATCCGAATTCGCCTTGCGATACCCAATGATCGTTCGGTATCCGCCGCTTTTTCCTTGCCCTGCCCGCGCCAGCCGCTTCTTGAACAGGCGTCCTCCAAGATCGGCGTCGACCCTTCCGGCGACCACATCGCTTGCGGCGGCCCACAAGACGGAATCCGGAATGCTTTCCCCGTCCGCCCAACGAGTGAACCACTTGTTTTTGAACACCCTCATGCGAAAAACATATCACTTAGTGGTATAAAAAACAACAGGGCCTTTGCGCTTTCTGTTCTGCACGAAAGCACGAAAGCTGAAAAGGTAGAATGACGACAGTCTATAAAGACGACAATCTATAAAGATATCATTGTAAATTTTCGTGCTTTTTGGCAAAAAAGAAAACCTGATTTCGTGAAGAACGGAAAACCAGAATGAAAGTTATCGTTCTTGCCAGCCAGAAAGGTGGAGCGGGAAAGACGACCCTTGCCGCCCATCTTGCTGTAGCGGCGGAAGCAGCCGGAGACGGCCCGGTCGTGCTGATCGACACCGACCCCCAAGGCTCGCTTTCGGCGTGGTGGAATGCCCGCAAAGCCGAGACGCCGGTTCTGGCGCCGACCACGATAGCTGAGTTGCCGGAAAAGCTCCTTCTGCTCAGCGCCGCCGGCTATCGGGTCGCCGTCATTGATACGCCGCCGGCGATTACCGACGCTATTCGGGCCGTCGTGATGACGGCGGATGTGGTGATTATTCCGACGCGCCCCAGTCCCCACGACCTACGGGCTGTGGGCAGCACCGTTGCATTGGTCCAAGCGGCGGGAAAGCCGTTCGCCTTTGCCGTCACTCAGGCCAAGCCCAATACGCGCCTTACTGTTCAGGCAATGGCTGCGCTGTCGGAGCATGGAACGGTCGCCTCGGCGATTGTGCATGATCGTGTCGATTATGCAGGGTCGATGATTGACGGACGCACGGTGCAAGAAATTGACGGAAAGGGCCGTAGCGCCGAAGAAATGTCTGGCTTATGGGCTTTCGTGAAAGCACAAATTACTAAAAGCACGAAAACACGAAATGGGGCTGACGCATGAGCAAGAAACCTGCCGATTTGTCTTCCGGGCTTGTGGCTGTCAAAGGGGCGGCTATGCCCTCGTCTGACATGCCGGCACGGACGGGCGGAATCTCGCCCCCGGTTCCGCAGCCGATTGTTACGGTCGCTGATGCGGCTTCTGAGCCTGTGCCGCCCGCCACAGCCAAGGCGGAGAAGGAGCAGAATCTTGCGCCTCTCAATTTCCGGGTTTCGGCGGCCTTCCGCCGCGATTTCAAGACATATGCCGCGACTCATGACCTTAAGCTCAATGAGTTACTGCGGCTTAGCTTCGATGCCTACCGACAGCAGAAAGGAGATTAAACAGAAAGCACAAAAACAAGTTTTCGTGCTTTCTATCTCCGTCCTTGGCAAGACCTTACGGGGCGCACGCCGCACAGGGGCAAGATCAGGCGCTTAAGCTTTACGCGGCTTGGGGGCAGCGGTTGACGCCCGGCCCGTGTTATCGTCGGCGGTAGAATGGAAGGAGCGAATCCTATGGCGACATTGGACTTTAGCCACCTCACCACCGAGCAGCGGCTTGACCTGATCGGGGAGCTTTGCAACAGCATCGATCATGACGCGGTGCCCCTCACTGACGCGCAAGCGGCCGAGATTGACCGCCGCCTTGCCATTCTGGACGAGGAGCCGGGCGAAGGCCGGGACGCTTTCGAGGTATTGGCCGACCTTCGCCACCGTTACCTGTGATGCGCGTTCGCCTCACCTCGCCCGCCGAGGCCGAGCTTGACGGCGCGGTGAATTGGTACGCGGGCATTCGTGAAGGGGTTGGCCGCCCGCTTCCTTGACGAGTACGAGCGCCTTTTGCCCCGGCTGCGGGGCAACCCGCACCAGTTCCCCTGCGTGCGCCGGAACATCCACCGGGCAGGCTTCCGCCGCTTCCCCTATGGGCTGATCTTCCGCATTCACCCCGATGAAGGTAACCCTACGCCGAGCGCCGCGGTCAGGCAGCTTTCCTGATATTTTGAGCGG
>ERZ761609.929-NODE-929-length-29459-cov-13.514896_pt1 | contig 29459 bp, 27 predicted proteins | sample MGYA00511163_ERZ761609 | MGnify/ENA primary metagenome ERZ761609 (study PRJEB28899, sample SAMN02445070) | bioreactor sludge metagenome | biome: EBPR sludge | place: Australia: Brisbane, Thorneside Wastewater Treatment Plant | collected 2011-12-16 ... | reverse complement strand
CATCCCGAGCAGGTCCGAACAGCCAGCCCACCCGAACCGAACAAACCGGCCGCCAATCCTCGCCACCCCAGAATTCTGACGTTCCACCCAGGCGACGCCGGGGTGATGCCGCAGGGCTTTGAGCACTTCGGCCAGGGCGGCGGCTTCGGGCCTGTCGTTGGTGCGGGGTAGCGGCGGGGCGTCGAACCCGAACAGGTCGGCGCTCACGTCCGGGCCTCACGTCGCGCCAGTAGCCATTGCGTCGCCACCGTAGCGGCCTCGCTGTCGCCGTGCTTGTCGGGATGGCAGAGGCGAATCAAGCGCGCCAGCATGTCGGGCGGAAGGTCGGCAGCTCGCGCCTCGGCGATGGCATCGCGCAGCCCCTGCACTTCCTCGCGCAGTTCGAGCAGTTCGACATGCTCGGCGCGCTTTGACAGCTTCCAGCAGGGCGTGCACGTCTTCTTCCAGGGTGCGTCCTGGTCGAATCGGTCGCCGCAGCTTGGGCAGGTCGCGGCGCTCATGCCGACACCCCGAAATTCCCCGAAATCCCCGAAAACGGGCTTCTCCGGCTTCCAAAAACCCCGAAATTCCCCGCCGCCCCTATAAGGGGCGGGGGAAATCGGGGAAGACCGGGCGGGGCAGTCAAGCAAGCCATATCCAGCCCTCCCGGCAAGTCAGAAGCCCACGGGTAACGAGTCCAGTGATTGCCTGTCTGGCGCGTTCCGTTTGGCGGTCGCTCTCCACCGTCAGGCGCAAACGAAGCTCTGCGATGGCATCTTCCAGGCGCAAGACAGGGCGGCCCGTCGGCAGCTCATCGGGCACCCCTTGCGGGCGACGATCGGCGGCAGCTTTAAACATCGCCTGCAACCCGTCCCAGACGATGCGCTGATTGCCGCCGCTTGGCAGTTTCGCCCGGCGCACCGCGGCGCCCGCGTTCTCGTCTGGCACGACAACGCAGCTTGTGACCGGCTCGCCGTCTTCGTCCTCGCCGATCTCCACCACGTCCAGCCGGAACGGGCGCGCTTCGCCGTCCTCGCCGTCTTTGCTCTTGGCGATCTTCCACTCTCGGCGGTCGTCGGTGCGCGTCACTTCGATGGCAGCATCAAGCGCAGCGTGCAGGCTGGAGTGCCCACGCAAGCCCCTGGTAGCGTCTTTGCCCGTGTGGTGGACCAAGAGCACCAGCCCGCCCAATTCCGCCTGTATCGCTTTCGCGGCGCTGATGGCTTCGCCCATGCTCTTGGAATCGTTCTCGTCCATGCCAGGCGCGGCGCGGTTCAGCGTGTCGAGACAGAGCACGCCACCATTCCAGCCGGCGGCCCGAACCGTTTGCACAAGGTCGGCGCGGTCGGTCGCGTTGCGGATGTCGATCGCCTCAAACAGGAAGTGGAAGCCATCGGCAGCCCGTCCATTCTTCGCCTGGTATGCCTTCCACCGTTGCGGGATTCCCGCTTCGCCTTCAAGTGCGACGTAGAGCACTGGCGCGCGAAGCACCCGGCAGCCGAACCACTCGGCGCCGTTTGCAACGCTCGCCAAGAGACTGAGCACCAGAAACGATTTGCCCGAACCGGACGGCCCGAACACTGCGCCGATACCTTCGAGTGGTAGCACGCCACGCACACGCCAGCGCACAGGCGGCAGCGCGGCCAGGTCGTCGGGCGTCAGTAGCCGGAACCGTTGCGGGTGCGCCTTGGCGCGCTCCAGCAGGGCGGCAACAGCCGGCAGCCCGTCGCGTTGGTGCATGTCGTTCAGGTCGCCGTTCTGGCCAAGATCCCGCGGCAGTTCCACCCATGCGCCGTCGACGTCCTTGGCGATGGCGGCGGCTTGCGATTCCTTGCCCACGTCGGGCACGACAACCAGCCGCGCGGCCTGGTAGTGCTGGCGCAGTGCTCGGGCGATACCTGCCATCCTGCCGACGCCGAAAGCCACGACAGCGGGCGCGCGCGTCGCCTGGTGCGCGCTCCACGCTTGCCCGGGGCCTTCAACGATGTAGGCGGCGCCATCCGGCTTGAGCGGCCCGCCAATAATCAGGCAGGCGTCCGGCCAGGGCGACAACTTGCAGCCCGGCAGAAACAGCTTTTTTCCTTGCGGCGTGATGAACTGCAGCGTGACCAGTTCGCCGGCCAGTGTCGAGCAGGGCAGCACCAGCGAACCGGCGCAGGCGTTGCCGGCTATCGTCAGCGGCCCATCATAGGTGCGCAGGCTATCGGGAAGCCCCAGCTTCTGCTTGATGTACGCCTGCTCGATAGTCGCCTGCTTGCAGGCGTCCAGAAAAATGGCGCGCGGGTCATGCAATGGCGGCTTGCTGCTTGCCTCGGGTTGCTGGCGCTTCTCCTGGTGCGATTGCGGGCGCTTGGCGGGCGCTTCGTCGCCATCCGTCCAGCCGGTAGCACGCGCGGCGGCAAACAGCGTAGCGACTGTGACGGAACCCGGCTTGCTGGCGCTCTTCCAGACTGAGCGGCATTCGCCCTCGCTGCCGTAGTTGTGCGCCTGCTCGCTCCAGCGGTTGAATTCCTCAAAATCGCCCCCGCCATTTGCGAACGCTGCGGCTAACCTGAAATGCTCGCCGGCATTGCATCCAGGGTCCAGGCTCCAGAGAGCAGAGCGGGCGCGCTCGATCTCGGCGAATGCGTCGCGCATCACTGGAAACCTCGCACAGCAAGAGCGGCGGCGGTGCCGGGGTCGCTGCGGTCAATCCGATATTCCGCGATTGGTCGGCGGCAGCCAGGGCGCATGATTTCGCGCGTGATGAACCGCCATCCTCGGTCTTCAAGCTGTTGGATGTAGGCAGCAAGGCGCCAGCCATGCCCGCGATAATCAGCTTGATTCTGTGGGCCAGTCAGAAGGGCGTTCACGGCCTCATCGGCGCGCGTGCCAAGCTTGGGCCAAGTCGCGGCGGCTATCGGTGGCAACGTGTCGGGGAAAAGGTCGGGTCTGGTATCATGGCGGCGCGGTTCCAGGGCGCTCGCGTTCACTTCGGTGGGGCGGGCGCATCGCATTTACGCCACCTCGCCGGAGGTTAGTCTTTCCGCCGAATCGGCAGGCCAAAGCAAAAACCGATTGGGGCATTTTCTCGGACGAACGCCGAAGTAATGGCCGTTGCGGCATAAGGCGGCGCGCAGAGTTTGCGCTTTGATGCCCAAGCGAGCAGCGAGGGCTTCGGTCGTCAGCATGGGGCGGCCGTCGTCGGCTCGCGTGATTTGGGGGGCGTTCATGTCGTTGCTCCTGTTCGTGATTACCAGGGGTGACGATATTTAGCCGGATTGCATGGCGAAATTCAGGCGGAATATTGGCGGGAATGTGGCGGGAATGTGGCGGTTATTGCCCGCTTCCGCCTGAAGTCGTGGCGGAAATATGGCGGCTCAATCGTACTCGCCAGTCAGCAAGGGCTTTGAGTCCTTCGAGCGGGCGGGCAGGTTGTTCGCCAGCTTGCGCAGGCAGCGTGCCAAATCCCAGCCGCCCGGGCCTTGGGTCAGCCACCAGCATGCTGCGAGGTAAGGATTGAACTGGCCGGGCCCCACTCTGGCGGCTTTCAGTCCGTTGCGGTGCGCGCGTCCTGCGTAGTTTGCCCATTTGCCGCCATCGGGAAACATAGCTTCAAGCTGCTCCACTCTCACGGGGTCGAACAGGCTTGCAAGCTCGTCGTCGTGGCCATCGTCCCGCACAGTTGTTTGCTCGGATTCTGGCGAAGCTCCCGCCAGCGCGCGAAGCTCGGCGGGGATGTCCATCCCCTTGGCTACTGCCCATGCGGCGAAGGCTGGAAGGCTTACCCGATATTCACTGCGCCCCATGGCGTGCCAGTCTCCCTCTTCGATAATGCGACAGCGCATCCCGAACTTATTGAAGGTCTGGTCATCGGGGAAGAAATAGCGGTCGTTTGGGCCGTGCCTGCGCGGCTCCAGGTCAAGCGATAGCGCGGCGGCCTCGCAGACCGTTACCGCGTCCATCATTACCCATTCATCCCAGCTTGGCCGAACGGCGGGCGGCCTTCCCACCCATGACGGAGCACTGCCCCGAGCTGGCGTTATTGGCGGCGGGGCTTTGCTTGCCGGCTTGATTACTGGCGCGAGCCCGATCGGCTGGCCGGTGTGAGTTTGCCTCTTCGCCGCCAATACCTCAGTCAGCAAGTCCTCGTCAATGCTGCCGGCCAGTCCGGCGTTATTCTCGAACGAACGCAACTCGGGGAGCGAACAAGGAAGGCGCAGGGCAGGCTCATCGTAATGGCCCGTCGGGTGCCACAATAATTCGTCCCTTTCTTCCTGGTCCAGCAATTCCCATGCGACTGTCTTCTTTTCCGATTTCTTCACGTATAAGCCGCCACGCTTGACGACGAAGCCGCCGAAGTCTTTTGCGTCTGTCACACGGCAAATACGGAGGAAATCGGCATACGTGATTACCGCTTCATCCACTGGCTTCAGGTCGTTCATGCTGGCGCTCCTTCTCTGCGCTCCTTCGTTTGGGATGCCGCGCCAGCCGGGGAAGGTGCCCGGTTTTCTCCCCGTCGGGATAGGCGCGGCAGTGCTGCACGGTGCTACAGGCTAGACGCCTTTCGGGTCTTTGCCATCACTTGCGGGAAAAGCTCCCGGCACTCGTCGGCCAGTTGAGAGCACGCCCACATGTATTCATCCTGAATCTGGTTGTTGTGGTTCCTAAACGCCTCGCCGCCTTCGCCGTACGTCATACACAGCAGAGCGGACAGATGCGCCAGCCGGGTGTCAAGATGGTCGCTCAGGTCGCCGGCAGACGCACCGTTGGCGATGGCATATACAGACGACGCTCCGGACGGGAAGTTGAACGCCGTGCGGGTTGGGGTACTATTTTCAGTAGCCATGATGTGAAGCTCCTTTTCACTTTGTGGTCAGGGCCGGTCGGTGTGTCTGCACTTCCCGGCCCGCTTGCCTGAAACCGTCAGGCGGCGGTGATAACTCTCAGGCCCGGCGCCTGCTCTCCGGCGGGTTGCTCGATACCCGCTTCGTTCAGAATCCAAGCCTCTATCTTCGTGTGCCACATGCGCAGCAGGTCGAGCGGGCGAACCCGGTAATGCTTCTCGGCGGTCGCGCTCGGCTTGTGGCCCATGATTTGCGCCGAGACTCCGGCGGGGCATTCCACCCATTCAGCCAGCGTGCCAAACGAGCGGCGCAGACCATGAATGGTGACGTTTGGCAAGCCCGCGGCGGTCAGTGCCTTGTTATGCTGTATGCGCGGCTCCTGAAGCCTGCCAGACGCAGCGGCGGGGCTGCTGAACACCCATTCATTCCGGCGCGGCAGCGCGGACAGTAGCGCAGCGGCATAGGGCGTCAGAGGGATGGTGCGCTCGCCGTCGACCTTGTCCTTGATGGTCATCGCCTTCCACTGGAAGTCGACATCGTTCCAGGCCAAGCCGGCCAATTCTTCGCGCCGTGCTCCGGTAAGCAAGAGGGTTTGCAGATAGGCGGCAATGACCGGATTCTGTATCTGGCGCACCGCGGCAAACCACGCCGGCAACTGTTCGCGCTGCAGGCAGTCGTCCTTGGCGGATTTCTTCGGCAGTTCGTCGCGGGCCATGCGGGTAGTGCAAGCGTCGGAGTGTGCTTGGCCGCGGTGCTCGGGGCGGTCGCTGCACCAGTTGAGAAAGGCGCGTAGCAAGGCGAACGCAAGGCGCGCGTAGGTCGGGCGATGCGCTGCCTCGTCTTTCAGCCAGGCGCGCACGTGGTCGGCGTCGATCTGCTCCAGAGGAAGCAGCAACAGCGGGCGCAGGATGCCCGGCAGCGTTTTGTCACTCTCGCCACGCCTGCGGCCTTGCCTGCGATGCTCGCCGCCCTCCTTGACCACCGTTTCATGTTCGAGAAGATGGCGCGCGCTCCAGCTCGCGCGGCGCGCTTCGATGTACGCCGCCCACGCTTCCATTGCTGGCGCTTTGATGCGCTTCGCTTCTTCCCGCTTGCTCTCTACCGCGGCGAGTCGATCGGCCTTCTCTTGGCGCGGGTCCGTGCCTTGGTCGATCGTCGTCTGTAGCCGGCGCGCCTCGTTGCGGGCGTCGTCGAGATTCCACGCGAGCACGTCGCCTATCGTCGTGCGGATGGTTTGCCGGTTCAGCTTCGATTCAAAGATGAACGCCTTGCTGCCGGCAGTCACGCGAACGGCCAGGCGCGGCGCGTCGGTGTCCCAGAGAAAGGCCTGCGCCACTTCGGCGGGCAGCTTCAGGCGGCGGATACGGTCGGGCGTCAGGCGTTCGCGGTTCATGCTGTCGGCTCCGGGTTTGGCTACACGGCGAATCCATGTAGCCACCATGTAGCCAAATTATAGCAACCCGCTTCAACGTCAAGCAACGTCTATTTTCCCTAAATGCCTGATTGCGCGTCGGTTTAATGCTTTTCTAGAATCCCATTCAACATGGAAAAATGCGTAGAAGTGCAGATTCGCAATCAGAAGGTCGGCGGTTCGATCCCGCCTGTCTCCACCAAGACATCAAAGCGTAAAAGCCCGGACCTGTTCCGGGTTTTTTTTGGCCCCCAGGGGCAGTATTGGCGGGGGTTTGCCGGCGGTGTGAGTTTCTCTGGTCGGCGGATGAAGTCGATTTTTCCCCGCTCGCCGCCGGAATCTTGCACAGCCCCGCCCCCTGTAAACAAAGCCAAGGCAAAGCTGATAGCCAAACTCTTTGCCGTTCCCGTGCGCGCAGTCAGCGATCACCTGAAGTCCATCTTCGCTCGCGGGGAGTTTAGCGAGGAACGAGCTATCCGGAAATACTTGCGTGCAGTTCTCCTGGTGTTAGTCCGTGACGCAGATCGCGCGCGTATTTCAGCTCCTACAAATTGGCTGACGAACAGCACGCGCCGCCGGAAGCCTGAATCGGCGGGCAGGGCAAGGTCCCGTAGGAGCAGAAGACGCAGCAATCGCCGCGCTTCGGCCTGAGCAGCGTGTGGCAGCCAAGACACTCATAGAACCACAGGCAGGCATCGGTGGGCATCTGCTCGACTCGCGCGTGACCGCAGGCCGGGCAGGTCAGGGTCGATTCAAGGACAGGATCCACAGTAGCCCCCGCAAAGTTGTCGGCGTATTTTAGCCCGGGTCATCTCGCAGATTGTCGTGTCGACGGCGGTTTAAGCCCTGCGGCGGGGCTGTGTTAGCGGCTGCGCAGGCCCAAGCGCGTCATTGCGAGGGGGCAAGGCTGACGTGGAAATCCAGAGGTTTCGCGCTTTGTGTTGTCGATGCGGCGGAAAAAAATGGCGAGACGATGGCACTGGATTGCCGCGTCGGCTGCGCCTCCTCGCAATGACGGTGGGGAAGGGATAGCTGCGGGTGTGGCGACGAGGGCACTGGTGCGGTTGGAGTGTGAAGACGCTGGCGGCGGTGTGATCGTCCGGCGGTGCCATGTTGCACTCCGTGTGGAACACGGGATTTCCGCCGTCACCTGAATTTCGCGCTACTCTCTCGCCTGCTGGAAGTGTCGTCAGGAATGCAGCGCTACCGGAGAGTCGGGCGCCGGTAGCACGCGCTATGCCGGCTGACCGCGCACGGCGAAGCGCGCTGCCTGTCGCGCTCGGCGAATGTGCGTCGCCAACAGAGCAGGTTTTCGACCCACTCCCCTCTCCTCACGCAAGCAGAAATCAACATGGCCACTGACAACGACAATTCCGACGCCCCCGCGCCGAGCACCGGCTACAGCCACGCGGCGAAAACGGTGGTGCAGGAAGCGACGCTGCGCGTTCAGGAAATGCACGGCGCCATCGCCGGAACCTGCTTCGATATCCTGCGCCGGGTGCCGCTGCTTTCCGGGCCGGCGCGACTCGTACAGGGCGCGCACGACACCATCGCGGCCGGCGTCTACGGCGCGATCCGCCACGGCGGCGGCGGTTTGCTTGCCGCCGCTGCGATCGTCGAGAAGCAGGCGACGGGCTTTTCTCCCGGCAAGCCGCCGGGACGCCTGGCCAGCGGGCTGCGCGGCGCGCTCAATGGCGCTTTCGGCGACTATCTGGCGGCGAGCAACAACCTGCTCGCCATACGCATGGCGATTTGCGCGGACGGCGGCACGGCGCCGGCCCTCGACGCCGCTTCGCTGCATGCCGCTCTCCCCGACGCGGGCAAGCGCCTCTGCCTCTTCATCCACGGACTCGGCTGCGACGAACACAGCTGGGAAAGCGACGATGCCGACGACGCGGCGGGCGCAATCCATTTCGGCCGGCAGCTGCACGCCGACTTCGCCTGCACCGCGCTCTACCTGCGCTACAACAGCGGCCTGCCGATTGCCGCCAATGGCGCGCAGCTGGCAGGCTTGCTCGAGGACTTGCTGGCCGCGTGGCCACAGCCGGATTGCGACTTGCTGATCATCGGCCACAGCATGGGCGGACTGCTCGCGCTCGCCGCCTGCGAACACGCCGCCGAACAGGCGATGAATTGGCCACAGGCGACGCGGATGCTGATCTGCCTGGGCTCACCGATCCTGGGTTCGCCGGTCGAGCGCCTCGGGCAGCTGACCAACGCGGCGCTGAACCTCTCGAAGATGACCGCGCCGCTGGGCACCATCGCCGCTACGCGCAGCCAGGGAATCAAGGACCTCAGGCACGGTCCCGGTGCGCCGCGGAAGGCTGCCGCGCACGCTCACATCGCCTTCCGTTTTCTCGGCGCCCGCCTGGGCGAAGACGACGGCCATCTGCTCGGCAGCTTCGTCGGCGACGGCCTGGTGACGCCGGGCAGCGCGACTGCGCATGCGATCGACGGTGACGTACTGAGCACGAGTCTGAGCAAGCTCGGGCACATGCGCCTGCTCAATGACGCGCGCGTCTATCGGCAGATCAAGGAGTGGGTCGGGGCACTCGACGCCGGCGCAGCCGAAGACCGCTGAAGCGGCCGCAAGCTGCCAGTCGGCTAGGCCGGCACCGACAGCAGGTCGTAGAGCGCTCCAAATTCGCCGCTCAGCTTGTGGCGCGGATCGAGGTGGATCATCGGCAAGGCCTGATGATGCGATTCGCGGATCTTGATCGACGCCGAGAGAAACGCGTCGAGGATCGGCAGGCCCTCGGCGCGCAACTCCTCGACGAGTTTCGCCGGCAGGTTGGCGCGCGCCTGATAATGGTTGACGACGATGCCTTCGACGCGCAGCCCGCGGTTGTGGTCGCTCCTGATCTCGGCCACGCTATCGATCAGCGTGTAGAGGGCGCGGCGCGAAAAATCGTCGCAATCGAAGGGAATCAGGCAAGTGTCGGCAGCGATCAGCGCCGAGCGGGTAAAGAAATTCAGCGCCGGCGGCGTGTCGATGAAAATATCGTCGTAAGCGTTCATCTTCTCCAGCGCTTCGCGCAGCTTGTACATCTTGTAACGCGACTCAAGCTTGAATTGCAGTTCCTCCAGCCGCGGGTCCGACGGCAGCACATCGAGGTTGGGAAACGGCGAATGCACGACATACGAATCCAGCTCGTCGGGAAAGAGCTTCAGGCCGAGCACATCGTCGAAGAAATGGGCGAGCGTTTTCTCCTGGGTTTCCAGCGCCTTGCCGAGCAGATAGCGGGAGGAATTGGCCTGCGCGTCGAGATCGACGAGCAGGGTCCGCCGGCCGCGCGCGGCGCCGACGGCGGCCAGATTGCAGGCAATCGTCGATTTCCCCACACCACCTTTCTGATTGAAGACGACTCGGCGCATGACACTTCCCTTGTAGTGTGTATGGATTAGGCACGAGTTTAGTCCTTAGTCATCCACGGGGAAAGCGGCGAGGCGGTTTGACAGGGGCCCCGGGGCGTTCGGTCCGAAGGCGCCGCTACCAGGCTATGCGCCTGGCAAGCCGCTCAACTCACGCTGGGTCAGATAGAGACGCAAATCGAATTCAAGCTGGTGATACGCCGGCTCCATGTGGCTGCACAGCTGGTAGAAAGCGCGGTCGTGCTCGCGCTCCTTGAGGTGCGCCAGTTCGTGCACGACGATCATTTTCAGGAACTCGGGAGGCGCTTCCTTGAACACGCTGGCGACGCGGATCTCGTGCTTGCGCCTGATCTTGCCGCCCTGCACGCGCGCCAGCTTGCCGTTGGTTCCGAGAGCGTTGGCGGTGAGCTGCAGGCGGCTGTCGAAAAGCACCTTGGCGGGCGACTCGGCATTGCGCAGGAAGCGGTTCTTGAGCGCCAGCGTGTAGTCATACAAGGCGCCATCGCTGCGTACCGCGTGCGTGCCCGGGTACCTGGCACGCAGCATAGCCGCCAGCCGATCGTCGGCGATCGCCGCGCGCACCTGCTTTTGCAGGTCCTCGGGGTAGCCCGCCAGGTAGCGCAGCGGCAGCATGCTCAGCAAACGTCGGCGAGGACCTTGTGCAGCCAGGCTTCGATGTCCTGCAGCTCTTCGTAACACACCGTGTGCTCGGCGGCATAGCTGTGCCAATCGACCGCGTACTTCTCGGCTTTCAGCAGCTTGGACGAGCGCTTTCCGAAGTCGTAGGGGATGACCGGGTCGTTCTGCCCGTGGGCCATGAAGATCGGCACGTCGCGGTTGGCCTTGGCCGCCTCGGTGGCCAGCGTATCGGTCATCGGCAGATAGCACGACAGCGCCAGGATACCGGCCAGCCGCTGCCCGTGGCGCAGGCCGGCATGCAGGGCAATCACCCCGCCCTGCGAGAAACCGGCGAGGACGATGCGCGCGTCGGGAATGCCGCGCTCGTTCTCGCGCGCGATCAGCGCCTCGACCTGTCGCGCCGACTGGCGTACGCCTTCGGCCTCTTCCCTGCCCGGCGCGAAGTCGGGCGAAACGATATCGTACCAGGCACGCATCACGAAGCCGCCATTGATGGTCACCGCGCGCATCGGCGCATGCGGGAAAACGAAGCGCAGCGCCGGCAGCTGATCGAAGTCGAACTCGTCGACGATCGGCTCGAAGTCATGGCCGTCGGCGCCGAGACCGTGCAGCCAGATGACCGCACATTTCGGGGATTCACCGGTCTGGCGTTCGACACATTCCAGCAACAGGTCATCGGTGTTGCTCGCTACTGAGGTCATTGAAATGATCCTTGTTCGGGTAAACGGCCGCCATTCTATCAGGCGGCCCGGCAGGGAATCGGGGCGCGGCGTGGAAAGGCACGCCGCGCGGGTCGGTGCGCCGACGATCAGCCGCGGATGTTGGCGATGACCGCGCGGGTAATCGCCGCCGTGCCGTCCTCGCCGCCGAAGTCGATCGGCCAGATGGCCGACATCGCCTTGTCGACGGCGCGCTCGAGGATGCGCGCGCCATGCGCCAGGCGCGGCTCGGCATGTTGGTCGGAGAGCCAGTCGAGCATCAGGGCGGCGGCCAGGATCTGGGCAACCGGGTTGGCGCTGCCCTGCCCGGTACGCTCGGCTGCGCTGCCATGCGCAGGCTGAAAGATCGCATAACGGTCGCCGATGTCGGCCTTGGGCGCCAGACTCTGGCTGCCGGCAAGCGCCGCCGAGAAATCGGCAAGAAGTCGGCCAAGAGCGTTCTCGGTGACCAGGACGTCGAAATCCCAGGGAGCCCTGACCAGGTTCGTGGCAATCGCATCGCCGTGCGCGTATTCGGCCTCGACCTCGGGATGTTCTGCGGCGACTTCGCTGACGACCTTGCGGAAGAGAGCCATCGACGCCAGCAGGTTGGCCTGGTCAACGCAGGTCACCTTGCCCGGCCGCCGCTTGCTCTTGGCCCGTCGCCCGGCCAGCTCGAACGCAAACTCCGCCACCCGGCGGCTGCCCTGGCGGGAAACGACCATCGATTCCCGCACGCGGTCGTCTTCGAGCGTTCCGCGACCGTGCGACGAAAGCAAGCCTTCGCTCTGTTCACGCACCACCACCAGATCGATCTCGACCGCGCGCTTGTCGGCCAACACCAGCGGCAAACGCGGATAGGCGCGGATCGGGCGCAGACCGGCATAGATATCCATCGCCATGCGCAGGTCGAAATGCGCAGAGACTTCGGTTCCATCGGGGTAGCAGACCTGCGGCAGGCCCATGGCGCCGAGGAGCACGGCGTCGGCTTTTCGACACTCGGCGAGCGTTTCGTCGGAAAAGACGGCGCCGGTCTGTTCGTAATGTGCAGCGCCGCCGTCAAGCTGACGAAAGTCGAAGCTGATGCCGCCCAGGCGCTCGCGGAGAACCTCGAGAACGAGCAGGCAGGACTGCACGACTTCGGGGCCAATACCGTCGCCGGGCAGGACGGCGATCTGGAAACGTGGATCGTTGTACATGTCTTTCTTCCCTTCGCGTTCAGAAGGCTCCACGGCCTGCGAATACGGCCGTGGCAGCGAGCACAGGCAAAATGCCCGGCGATTGCAACCCGGCGATCATTGACGGCGAAAAGGTGCTTGCGGTCAAGTGCTTTTGTCGGCTGGCTCGCATGCGCGCCGCTTTTGGCAGATCCGCGCGCTGGGCAAATGCGGAGTCACCCCCACGGCTGCGCGAGACACCCATCGTTCAACGGCAATTGCGGCCACTCCCGGGGGTGCTTTCCCGGGGGCCGGCGGCAGGCCATCGCGGCAGCCGAAAGCACCTGCGGAGCGCGGCGCGATGGCTCTTCTCCATCGCCGCTTGGCGTGCTACGTTTGCCCTTCCCATTGCCACTTGGAGGGTATCGACATGGCCTTCAGTCCCGCATCGCGCGTCCAGGACTACCTCGTCTTCGGCGAATTCGGCGACGTCAACCCGTCGATCACCGACTCGTCGACCTATACCTTCCTGAGCCCCGAGCGCATGGAGGAGTTGTTCGAGCACGAGATCGAAGGCTGCTTTCTCTACTCGCGGCACTTCAACCCGACCAACAAGTATCTCGCCAGCGCCCTGGAACGTATGGAAGACGGCGAATCGGCGCAGGTCATGGCCTCCGGAATGGGAGCGATAAGCACCACCCTGATGACCCTGTGCGGCGCCGGCGATGAGATCGTCTGCGGGCGCAGCATCTATGGCGGCACCTACGCGCTGCTCAAGAACCTGCTGCCGCGCTTCGGCGTCAATACGCGCTTTGTCGATCTCTGCAACCACGACGCCGTGCGCGCGGCGATGACGCCACGGACCCGTGTTCTCTACTGCGAATCGCTCAGCAACCCGCTGCTCGAAGTCGCCGACCTGCCCGCGCTGGCCGCGATTGCCCACGCGCAGGGCGCACAGCTGGTCGTCGATAACACCTTTACGCCGATGATCCTGTCGCCGCTGCGCCACGGCGCCGACATCGTCGTGCACAGCCTGACCAAGTTCGTCAACGGCACCAGCGACTGCGTCGCCGGCTGCGTCGTCGCGTCGCGCGACTTCATTTCCCGGCTGAACGACATCAACGCCGGGCCGAGCATGCTGCTCGGCCCGGTACTCGACAGCACACGCGCGGCGAGCATCCTGAAGAACCTGCACAGCCTGCACATCCGCCTGCGCCAACACGGCGCCAACGCGCTGTATCTGGCCCGCCGGCTCGAAGAACTGGGGCACGCGGTGCACTACCCGGGGCTGACCAGCCATCCGCATCACCAGCTGCTGACGCAATTGATGAACCCCGGCTACGGCTGGGGCGGCATGCTCACCCTCGATGCCGGCGACCTGGCCGCCGCCAACCGCCTGATGACCCTGATGCAACGCGACAAGGTCGGCTACCTGGCAGTCAGCCTCGGCTACTTCAAGACCCTCTTCAACACCCCCGGCCACAGCACCTCGTCCGAGATCCCGCCCGCAGAACGCGAAGCGGCCGGCCTGCGCGAAGGCCTGATCCGCTTCTCGATCGGTCTCGACGAAGATATCGCCCAGACCACCGAGCGCATCGAAAACTGCCTCAGCGAAGCGGAAGTGCGCGGAAATCTGTAGAATCCCGTCCCGGGCCTGTAGCTCAGTTGGTTAGAGCAGAGGACTTAGCGAGGCCAGCCCGGACATCGTCTGATGAGTGGCTGGTCGCATGGGTTGCCCGTCGGCAGCGTCACGCTGGCGGCGGGTAGAACTGGTCAAATTCGGTGAAAGCTGGGGCCTGCGGGCGACGCCAATACCGAGCCAAGCCCCGAGACAGCAACGGGGAAGGTGTAGAGACTAGACGGCCAGCCTGTAACGGGAAGGTATAGTCCAGACCACAAACTCGCCAGAGGCGGCGAAAGCCGTAGTGGTAAGCATAATCCTTTGGTCCAGGGTTCAAGTCCCTGCGGGCCCACCAGACAAGGAAGCCCCCTCCGTTCTCGGTCGGGGCTTTTTTGCGCCATAACCGCATGTTTTCGCACCATTTTTTCCAGGATGCTTTGGCTCCTCCGCGGGCCGCGCGCCGGATTCCGCGCCAAAACGGGCCCCGATTCCTCTCTTTTCTCCGTTTATCCTTCCGGTGGCCAAAGGATCGTATCGTTGTTTTTATTGGGTTTTTTGACCGTCAGTTGTGAAATTGCATTGCTACCCAAGCGAAAGAGCGAACTCGATCGCGTTTATTGACGGAACGGGTGCGTGGGAGAGCAGCGGAGCGGTCAGGAGGACGCCAGCGGGGGGCGAGGCTGACGACGACTCGCGGAGGTGGTACCGCCCGCCGGAACCGCACGCACCCCTCGGGCGTCTCTTCCCCATTGGTGCGGGCAAGCAAAGGAAGTCGACGCCTTGACGCCGGGCGGTCTGCGCGCGGCTGTTGGACGCCATGCGCTATTGATCGGACGTGAGCCTCTACGCACAGAGTGTGAGCTTGCTGATGCAACCGCGAGAACTCACCTTACCGGTGCGGGACCACAGGTTGATGTTCTCCGACAGGCCGGGGAGAGCAATCATCCGAACAAGGCGAGGAAAGGCCGCTTCAGGAACACGACCCGGCGACCTTCCGTGATGTCGGCTTCAACGCACAAAGGGCCCGGGTTGTCCCTCTGGCAATCGGCGCGTGCTGGCTGCTGCTATTCAAGCGTACTGTTCTGAGACTCGCTCGCACCCTGGGTCAAACCGCGGCCGAATGCATCGGTTCCACGGATCGGGCCGACGCTGTAGAGATTAACGGCCGCCTTGGGGTCGATCAATGCCCGTTGCGCCTGTTCCATCACGATTCGAGCCTGTAGATACAACTGTTCAAGCATGGCCGGCGTGATCGCTTCCGCCTTGGCCTGAAGAGCGGCTTGGAGTAGGCGGGACTCGACCTCGGCCGGAGTGATCCATTCGTAGAGGTGGAAATACTCGCGCTGTGCGTGTGCCGCACGGGCCTTCTCGTCGAGCGCCAACACGCACACCCGGCCGACAACCCCGTGCGCGAAACCCAGTTCCCATGGTATCCAGCCAGAGGTGGTACTTTTGGCAGAGGCGACAACGAGCAGCGCACGGCATTCTAGAAGCCTATCCCGGAGCCGCGCGGCTAGTTCCGCATCAGCTTCACCCGCAAGCAGCGGATCGTCCACGTCCACGTAGACGTCGAGCTGGGCGGCATGCATGCGGGCAACCAGTCTTTTCACGTCATCCTCGTCGTGATGCGAGTGCGAGATGAAGAAGTCCTTGAAGGGCATGGCGGCCTCCCGGCAGACGACAAGCTTCGGGGTTTCGAGAAAAACAAGAAAAGTATATGGGCCGTGGCGAGATAGCGCCAATCCGAGCACCGCCCGTAGTAGGGCAGCGCAGGCCTTCAGGACAACGAAATCGGCAAGAAAACCCTATGGCGCCAATCTCCCATCCCGAGCCGAGCGGAGCGTTGAGAGACGACACTACCGGTCAAATGCCCCGAACAGCTCCCTCTGCGCTTCCCAGTTCCACGGCAACGCATGGTTTTTTAGCCACCGCAGCGTCAGCGTCTTCGGCTGCCGGCCGGCGAGGAGCCCCCGGACGATCCGAGGCGAGAGCAGCGTCAGGCGAAGCAGCTCGTTGACCGAAGACTGGTTCAGCCCCTCCTGGCGCGCAATCTCCACTCCGCTGGCCATTCGGCCCTCGTCGAGCAACCGCTGCCAGTGGTAGGCCCGTGCCAGCGCATTGAGGATCGATTCGTGGTACTCCGGCGCTTGCGCTTCTGGTGCCTCCGACGCCGGTATCACCACCTTACGCCCGCCGCTTCGCCTGATGTGAACCGGAATCAAGGTCGTCAGCTTCGCACCCTGCTGCTGGACAGCTTCGCCCGTTTGAATGATTTTTGTCATGCCAAGCACTTCTGCATCTGCTCGAGTTCGACCAACTCGGCGCCAATCGTGCCCGGCAGCATCTCACCCACCAGGGTGGCCCATCCGACATCCCGCCAGGCAATTTCGATCCCCTCGTCGCGCAGGGTTACCCGCTCGATCAGCAAGTGGACGATGCGCTGGCGCTCGGCCGGGAAGAGCTGCTCCCATACCTCTCCGAGGTGTCGCAGGGTCAGCACCACTTCCGGCTCGGTCACTTCCGGCGTTGTTGCCGCGACCGTGTCGCATACCGACTGCACCACCTCCGGCGCACTCAGCGCAGCGTAGACTTGGGCCAGCACCAACTGCTCGATGGGCTCCGCCGGTAGCCTGCCGGCGCCCGTGGCCTTGGCGCCGAATCTAACCTTGCGGATCGGCGTGTAGTAGCGATACAGCTTGCCGTTGGCCTTGCGCGTGAAGGCGGGCTGGAAACGTTCGCCGTCCAGCGTGTAGAACAGGCCGAGGAGCAACGACGGGGGTTGTCGGCGCTGGCGCGTCTCCAAAGCCCGCTGGCGGTTGTTCTCGGCGAGGATCGCGTGAACGGCGGCCCAGAGATCCTGATCAATGATTGCTTGGTGCTGGCCGGGGTAGTGCGTGCCCTTGTGGAGGATCTCACCCCGGTAGATGCGGTTGTGCATCATCTTGTAGAGCATCTGCTTGCTGAGCGGCCGCCCCGACTTGGTGGTCTGGCCATCGGCGGTGAGTTTCCGGACCATATCGGTCGTCGAGCGACAACGGGTGAAATCCTTGAAGATGCGTTTAACCAAGGCGGCCTCGACTTCATTGATCACCAGCAGCCGGTTCTCCACGTCGTAGCCCAAGGGCAACGGGCCACCCATCCACATCCCCTTGGCCTTGCTGGCGGCGATCTTGTCGCGGATGCGTTCACCGGTGACCTCGCGCTCGAATTGCGCGAAGGACAGCAGTACGTTGAGCATCAGCCGCCCCATCGAAGTGGTCGTATTAAATTGCTGGGTGACGGCGACGAACGACACCTTGTTGCGCTCAAACACTTCGATCAGTTTGGAGAAGTCGATCAGGCTCCGGGTCAGGCGGTCGATCTTGTAGACCACAACGATGTCGATCTTGCCGGCCTCGATATCGGCCACCAGGCGTTTCAATCCGGGGCGCTCGAGGTTGCCGCCGGAGAAGCCGGGATCGATGTAGTCGTCAGGGACCGGGATCCATCCTTCCGCACGCTGGCTGGCGACCGAGGCTAGGCCGGCTTCCTTCTGAGCATCGATGGAGTTGAAGGACTGGTGTAGCCGTTCGTCGGTGGAGACCCGGCAATAGACGGCGCAGCGTTTGGGGGCGGCGGTGTTCATGCACGCCCCTTCAGTCCGAAGAACGCCGGCCCCGACCAGTGCGTGCCGGTGATCGCTTTGGCGGTGGCCGAGAGGCTCTTGTAGCGTTTGCCGTCGAGTTCGTACAAGCCGTCTGATGTCACCATCACGCGGTACTCATGGCGATCCCATTCACGGATCAGCGTAGTGCCCGGCATCAGGCGCACCTCGGTGCCGCGGCCGACCTTGATCTTGGAATGCTGCTCGCCGCAGTCGGCGAGTTGGGCCTTGATCGCTTTCGGCAGGCCACCGTAGGCGGCTTCCTGCAGGCGATAGGCGAGGCGACTTTCGAGGTAGCGCCGGTTGACGCGCATCGGCCGGCGGGGGAAGTGCTGATCCCACAGCATCCACAGGTGATCGAGAGGCATTTGGGGCAGTGCCGCAAGCTGTGCGGCGACGGAAGGCGATGTCATCGTGGTACTCCCGGTGGCGAGGGAGTTGTATGAACGCGCTTGGGCGCCGAAAAGCCAAGCGAAAACTCGTTCTCTCTCGGGCGGGAGGCATGCAATCGGGCGATCGCCGCAGCGATGATTGAGGATGCCTCGCGGGCGCGCTCGCCGGGTGACAGCGATTGAGGTAGAGTGAGTTTCACGGTCATCTTTGCTATCCGTTTGGGTTGTGCAGACCGTTAACGATGATATGACCACAGAGTTTTCGGCGCGTGGTGTTTTGGAGTAAGCGTGAGTAAGAGAGCGGAGATTCACATCAAGAAACTCGGGTTTTCGGCGCTGCTGCTGATGCTCAGCACCGCCGCTGGCGCTGAAACGCTGACCGGCATCGACGCTCCCGAGAAGGTCGCACTCGCAACTGAACAAATGTCAAAAATCAGAAGGATTTGACGATGAAATTCATTCACGCCGCCGACATCCATCTCGACAGTCCGCTCACCGGACTATCCGCATACGGCGACGCGCCGGTCGAGTTGCTGCGGACAGCGACCCGAAACGCATTCTCGAACCTCGTGTCCGAAGCCATCGACGAATCGGTGGACTTCGTGGTCATCGCGGGCGATCTCTATGACGGAAGCTGGAAGGACTACAACACCGGTATATTTTTCTCGCGTGAGATGGGGCGCTTGAACGCTGTTGGGATCCCGGTCTATCTCATCTACGGAAACCATGATGCAGAAAGCGACACCACCAAGAAGCTCTCCTTGCCGGCGAACGTGCATGCGTTCGGCGCCAGCAAGCCGCATACCTTTCGGATACCCGAATTGAAAGTGGCTCTTCACGGTCAAAGCTTCAAGCACGCCGCGACCACCACCAACCTCGCCAGCGGCTATCCGAGCCCTGAGCCTGGCTGGCTCAACATCGGTGTTCTTCATACTGCACTTGAAGGATATGCAGAGCACAAGCGCTACGCGCCGTGTTCGATCGCAGAGCTCTCGGCCAAAGGCTATCAGTACTGGGCGCTTGGGCATGTCCACGAGTTCGCGGAGCTTGCGAATGATCCTCGGATCGTTTTCCCCGGCAACCTTCAGGGACGCCACATTCGTGAGACCGGCCCGCGCGGTGCGGTCATGGTGACCGCGGATGAAGACAGCATCGTGTCGGTCGAGCGAATTTTCACCGACGTGCTGCGTTGGCATCGGCTCGACGTCGACGTTGCATCGGCCGGTGATTTTGTTGAAACGGTGCGCCTTGTCGGGCAGTCGCTTGAGAAGCTGATTGACGACGCCCCGACTACCAAACCCCTCGCTGTCCGGGTCGTCCTGAACGGGCAAAGCGCCGCGCACGGAGATCTGTTTGGCGACGAAGCGCGGCTCCGTGCGGAAATCCTCGGCTTGTCAGCATCGCTTGCAGGCGACCGAATCTGGATAGAGAAGGTCCGCCTGGAGACCTCGCCGGCCATGAACGCGGAAACCATCCGGGCGCGCGCCGATGCAATCGCAGACCTCCAGGTGCTTCTTGACGCTGCGCCGACCGATCCTGTGCTTCTGGCATCGCTGTCGGAGGATCTTCGCTACCTCGTTGACCGCGTACCGCACGAGCTTTCTGATCTATTGCCGGAACTCCAGGCCATTCGCAGCGGCGAACTCGGCCCCATGGTCGCCTCAATCATTCCGGGCCTTGTCGCCCACCTTGTTAAAGCGAGCTGACCGACCATGCGAATCGACCAACTTGAACTCACCCGGTACGGAAAATTCACCGCACTCCCGATCGCAATGCCACAGGCGAAGCGTGACTTTCACCTTATCGTCGGCCCCAATGAAGCGGGCAAGTCGACGATTCGCGACGCGATACTCGACCTCCTGTTCGGAATTGAAACCCGTTCGTCATACGATTTCCTGCACCCCAAGGCCGAGATGTGCCTTGGCGCGAAGATCTCGCATTCGGGCGCTTCACTGAAATTTCAGCGAGTGAAAAAGACAAAATCGTCCTTGATCGACTCCAAGGGCGCGGCACTCGCTGACAATTCGCTTGCCGCTTTCCTGGGCACTGCTGATCGCGCCTTTTTTGACCAGATGTTCGGCCTGGACCATGACCGTTTGGTGACTGGCGGAAACGAGATCCTCAAGGCATCTAATGATATCGGTCGAATTCTCTTCCAGTCGGCTGCCGGCATCGGCAGCCTCGGTACGGTGCGCGATGCCCTCGAAGAGGAAGCCAACAAGCTTTGGGCTCGTCGCAGGTCTGGCGACCGGGCGTACTACATCGCAGCCGATGATTTTGCGACGGCCGAAGCGGCGCTGAAACGCGCAACTGTCAAGACCAAAGACTGGACTGAGGCGCGTGACAAAGTCCAGGCGATCGAGCAATTGCTTGCCGAGGTCAGGACGAAGTTCGAAACGCTGGAACGTGAGCGCATGCGCCTTGAACGTATACGTCGCGTGGCTCCGGCGCTGCGCGCCTGTACCGATAACTCTGAGCAATTGGCCGCCATGGGAGAAGTCGCCGTCCTGCCCGCTAACGCGGCCAAACTGCTTGGCGACACCGAGTCCGAGCTTGCCGTCGCCAAAGCGCAGCAAGATATTTCGCTCAAGCTAGCCGACGAAGCACGGGCAAAGCGCAATGCCATTGAGATCAATGTCGACGTCATTCGAGGTGCCGACGCGATCGAGTCCCTAGCTGAACGGCGACAGCAAACCACTTTTCATGAGCGTGACATCGGCAAACGCGAGTTGGAAATCGACGGCCTCTGGAAAAGCGTTCAAGCAGCGATGCGACAACTCGGATGGGTGCTCACGAATGAAGAAGCCCTTGATGCGAAGCTGCCTCCCCTGCCCACCCGTCGTACGATCTCAAGCTTGATCAATCAGCGTGGGGCGCTGGAGCGAGCCCTCACGGCCGCTTCCGAGGCAGAGCGTGCCAAGCGACGAGAGATTGCGGATAACGAAAGTGAGCTCGAGCGTATTTCGATACTCGCTGTATCCCCAGAACTGCGAGCATCACTTGATGCTGCGCTCAGACTGGGCGATCACCCGACTGCGATCACGCGCGAGAGGAACAAGGTGGCAAGGGCGCAACGCGAGTTCCGCGCTGCCGAAGCCAGCTTGGGCGAATGGCGGCTTGATTTGGTAGATCTCCGGCAGCTTGTCCTCCCGCCCGCAGATGTGGCCAAGAAGCTGCGCTCCGACTACGACCAGCTGCAACTGGATCACGGCAAATGGGATGCGAAGCGGGTGGACCTTGTCGGTGAGATCGCAACGCTGGAGTTGGAGATTTCCCAGTACAAAGCTTCCCGGCAGGCCGTTACGGCAGAGGATCTGGCGACCGCTCGCCAGTCGCGAGACGGTTTGTGGACGACGATCAAGAACGGGGCACGCTCTCTGTCCGATGCGGCTAACGATTATGAGGAACGTGTTCGCGATACCGACGGTCTCGCGGACAAACGCCACGACAAGACCAAGGAGGCGGCCGAGCTTCAATCCAGAATCGACAATCTCGCGCGTTTGCAAGTGAGTCTTGAAGACACGGAGCAACGCCTAGCCAAGGTTCAGTCGCAAGTCGCCACCATCGAAGCTGACTGGCAATCTCGCGCGACGGCGCTCGGGTTCCCGAGCATGCCCCTGTTGGCTCTTGATCAGTGGCAAACGGCCTTGCCGAAACTCTTTGCCGCCGCCGATGCAGTCGAGCTCGCGGAAGTTGATGCGGCGCAGCTACAAGAGTCGTTTGCCGCGGCGATGGCGAGACTTCGTGTTGCGCTCGGTGCAGCCGGAGCCCCAGTTGCCAATGACGCCGAGATCGACGTTTTGGTTGCCACAGGAAATGCTTTTGTCGAAGCCGCCTCCGGCGCAAAAGCGCGGCGGGAGGAACTGAGCCGCCAGATCGCCAACGCTAGGACCGCGCTCGCGGACCTTGCGCAAAAAGCCATCGCCGCGAATTCGGAGCTCGGCAAGTGGAAAGACTCCTGGGCCTTGACCATGACCCAGGCTGGGCTCGTCAATGTCGAAATTGCCGCGGCCGAAGGGGCACTGCTCCTGTTCGACGAGATCGACGACAAGCTGAAATCCATCCGCGAGATTCGTAAAGCGCGGATCGAAATGATGCGCCGGGATCTCGAAGACCTCGCCCGCCAAGCGCGCACCCTCGTTGAATCCCTGGCGCCAGAGCGGAACGAAGAAAGCCCGGCAGACATCTCTGCCGAACTCTCGGCGCGCCTTGCCAAGGCTCGCGAGGACAAAACCGAAGCCGATCGTCTCGACGCGGAGGTGAAGCGATTCGAGAGTCAGATTGCCGAAGCTCAGAACAGGATCGAAATAGCGCTTGCCCGGATCGCCCCCCTGATCAAGTTGGCTGGCACTGACGATACCGACGCGCTGCGGGTGCTGATCGCCCGGTCCGACGAACACCGGGGCCTGAAATGCGCGGCTGATGCGGGCAAGTCTGCGGCCGAAGCGAACGGTGACGGCTTGGCGATGAAACAGTTGGAGGAAGAAACAATCGGGATCGACATCGCTCAAATCCCGGTACGCCTCGGTGAGATCAGCCGCGATCTGGCAGAAGCCCGCGATATCCAGGCGGAACGCTCAGCGAATCAGGCCACGGCAAGCGCCGAACTCGGGAAGATTTCCGGAAGCGACGAGGCTGCCCGCGCGGAATCGGCGCGCCAGGACGCGCTTTCGCGAATGGGTGACGCAGCCGAGCGCTTCATCAAGGTGCATATCGCCGGCAAGCTTCTTCGCTGGGCCATCGACCGCTTCCGTGAGACCAAGCAAGGTCCGATGCTCGCCCGTGCCAGCGAGATTTTCTCGGGCCTGACACTTGGATCGTTTTCGAAGCTCGTAGTGGATTTCGAATCTGACCCGCCGCGGCTCGATGGGCTCCGTCCCGACGGGCGAACGGTTGGCATCGCCGGGATGAGTGATGGCACTCGGGACCAACTCTATCTTGCCCTGCGCTTGGCCGCGCTCGAAATGCACATCGGGCAGGGACACGCGCTACCGTTTATCGCCGACGATTTGTTTATCAACTACGACGATGAACGCTCACGTGCTGGGCTGGAGGCGCTGGCGAAACTTTCAGAGGTGACGCAAGTAATTTTTCTGAGTCACCACAGGCATCTCCTGCCGGCCGTTAAACGCGTATTCGGGGATTCGGCGACGATTACTGAGTTGGCTTTACAATGACAGGTTTCCGCGTGAGCAATCATCCGACCTGCTCGCTGCATCGGACGACAAAGCGTGAAGCGATAATTGCGCGTTTCTCCAATAGCTACTCCTTGTCTCTTTCCATAGACAATGCTTGCTGTAGTACGCCCGCAGCCTTTAGACGGACAGCGATGCCGCCAATCGTATGATTTTTTGCGCCAACCTTGTATTGGCAAACCTTGGCGTGTGTGCGAAGTTGAAGGTTGCCCGATCCGCCAGATGGGCCTGGCCACTTTCGTCTAGCTGCCTTCCCTGAACTGCTCGGTCGGGCGACTGCTTGGCCTATATTTACCTGCCGCCGGAGCTTGAATGGCGCGACCGGCCGCTGGGGTCATCAGCCGCCATTCCCCTGCAGCCACTGCCCGCTCTCTATGAACCTATCGTAGGTGTCGAACGTGCGGTGCTCCCCATCGCGCGCCCATCGTGGCTCGAATCGGGGAACGATGAGCAGCGACAGCACGCGCTCGAAGGTGTCCGATGTGTGCTTCATTTCGCGCAGCATCTCGCCGTCAGGCGCGTTCTTGAACCATAGCTTCGCCGGCACGAGTTGTCCTCCCGGGCACTGGCGCACCAACGGATCCGCCGCCAGGGTTCCCGCCAACTGTTCGACGGGGAAACCTCTCGGGACATCAAGCCACAGCCGCTGTAGCTTCGCCGGTTCGCTGCGCGACCAGCGTCTCATCATTCCGTTATCCCAATAGATAAGCGCTGCACGTTCGCCGGTGATCTCGACGACCCGGATGCACATGGCTTCAAATGAAACGCCGTAGGACTCGGCCAGTTCGCTGATGAGTTCAAGAGTAATCGTCGCGTTCTCAATGCGGGGGCGCACGTGATTGGCCGGCATCAAGAGGTAGCTCGCGAACTGATTGGCCTGCGCCTCGATGTTCGGCTCGCCGGTGTCCTTCTCGATGATCACGTCGCGGCCACAGCGAAACTCAGTCTTCTGCTGGCTGTGGAGAATGTAATGCCCAAGTTCATGCGCCTTGGTAAACCGCTGGCGCTCCGGCAAAACATTCGTTGAATAGGTGATCCACCATTCCTTGGCATTGTCCGGATTGCGCCGCAGGAAACCGTCGATGCCTTTCCACGGGGCGCCGTGCACCTGGGTGATCGGATCGTCTCGCCCGTACATCGTGTGGCAGCCCTTTGCCAGCATATCGACGTCAACGGGAAACCGCGCCTCACCCCACGGCTCGATCCAGCGGGCAACCTTGATCGCCGCTTTGGCTCCTGCTGTGTCGCGTTGTTTCTGCTTGTAACTCACTTGTCTTTCTGCTTCCGGAAAAGCTCCAGCATCTGCCGATAGGTTTCCTTGTCCTCTCCCGCGAGATCCATGTAGCTCCGAAAGAACATGATGTCTTCCGGGTTGGCGTCCTCCCCAAGAGCCTCTGGTGGCGTTTCGCCCATCAGATCCAGGAGGTTCACTCCTAGAGCTTTCGCCAGGTTGTTCATGACCGTCGCTGAGGTGCGCTGGACGCGCTGCTCGGGGTTGTTTTCCAGCGCCCATATGTAGCTCTTCGAAACGCCAACTGCCTCAGCAAGCTGCTCCATCGTCATTTTTCGTTCCAGTCGGAACCGGCGTAGCCGATTGCCGAACGCGGTGCTCACTGCCGCATCTCCCAAACTCCGGTGGTGGTAAACGGCGGCACAATAGCACGATAGAGAACTTCATGGTGAATGATAGTTGACACGCGAATACGTGGATGTAGAATTGTCGCCGAGTTCTCTTTAGTTGTACTGCACTCATACGATTGCGGCTTAGATGGACTCGTTCATTCATTCGCTTGGAACCCGCCGCGACAACTGTGAAGAACGGGAGGCCGTTGGCGACGCTACCTGGCACAACAACAAGAAACAGGAGCCTTACCTATGAGCACGAACTTTCGCAGTTTTCTTCGCAACCTCCCGGTCAATACCGACCTAATGCGTGAATTTTTGGCCGAGCACCTCGTAGACCCCAAGGATGTCGTGGATTGGTCGGCCGACGAGCCCACCGTGGCAGCAATGCTTGCAGATGCCATCGAGGCTCATACCGACACGGCGGTCCGGGACGACCTGATAGCGGCCCTTGAGCAGATCGCTCAACTTGCCGATGTGGCGGGAACGCGTCAGATGCTGACCGTGTGCAGCACGGAGCCCGCCATCGTGGCTGCATTCGAGGCCCTTGAATCACCCGAGGAGCGGTCGCTGTGGCTCTATGTCAATAGCGCCGCAAAATTTAACGAGGCCGTCATCGCACGATGGTTCGACGAAGGGCTGACGCGGGATTCGTCGCAGCGTTGGACGCTACCGGCCTGCCCTGGTTTGAACCTGACGGAAGCCGATCAGAGCGCCATCGCAGAACGTGTGGCCTCGTTTTTTTTGCGGCGATTTGGTTACGGTCGCAACTACCAGCCGTACGTCGTGCCACGACATCTCGAAGGATCCCTGCTCTTTGTCATCGACCTTTCCGACCATGCCAGCAACCGAGCCGTATGGGTGAACGGCAACCTGAAGCGTGGCCCGCTGATTCTTTCCCGCACCTTGGTGCTCAACTATCATTTCGCCAGCGGTCGTGCCGAGACAGTCGCTCCCGGCGGTGAAGAGGCGCAGAAGGTGCTAGTGGACGCCTTCACCGAGCATGGCCTGAAGAAGAAGGGGAGCGCGAAGAAGATTGTCCGCGAGACGTATCGACTCGAATCGCTGCTGGACGGCGTGGACATTTTTGACCGAGAGGCCATTGGCCTTCGCCAGCCACGGCTCAAGAGCATCGCGGTCCTTGAAATGGCGTCTGGCCTGCGCAGCACGTTTGAGGTCATGGGGCGTGGCAATCAGGCTTCGGCCGAGCAACTGTTGAAGGCCGCGTACCCCTCCGACAATCCACTGAAGCGGAAATGGCTGATTGTCGGAGCGCACATTGAGTTGCCGTTCTACCCGGATGAAGGTCATGGCGGCGCAGCGGAAAAAACACTCCGACTGAGCTTCAACCGCAAGGGCCAGGCCAATCTCCACAAATTCACTCAAACGGAGCGCAACCTGATCGAGCCGCTTTTGGTGGAGTGGGGGTTGGTCACGGAGACCAAAGTCGCGTCGCCAGACGCCATCGAGGAAGTCAAGCAGTGAGACCAGTGGCACCGCGAGCCCTGTCACTCTTGGTCAGCCTGCTGGAATCAGCGAACGGGCGAGTTGTAGAAGACACGCTCGACACCGCAGACCGTGATGCCTTCGAGGTCCTCCGCGACACCGGCGCCCTCGTTGCGGGCGAGGATGTACCTCTCATTCTGTGCCCCGCGTGCGGCGACCAAGATGTCGCACCTCGACGAATCGGCGGCGTGCTGCAGGGACTATGCGCGGACTGCGGATACGTCCCGATCACCAATGCTTCGCTGAAGGCGTGGGCGGTCGACCCGTCGTGGTTGCTCAGTCGACTGCGCATGGCCTTCGGGATTTCAAGCCGGCAAGACTCGGAAGAACTGGTGGCGGGCACGATGTGGAAGGTGGGCGACTACAAGGTGGACCGCCGCTCGCGCCGCATCGTGTTTGCCCGCCGCCTCGCGGATCACAGTACCCACAAGACGTTCCGGAGCGCGCTGGCTGACAAGATCGAACGCGACAACGCCGTGATCATCAGCACCACCTCGAGATCCGCGGCGATGGTGAGCGACCTCTCCATGCCCTTTGTGCATCTGGCCGAGATCGTCCACCTGCGCAGCGGCAAGCTGGAACTCGATGCAGAGCGTTGGGCGTGGTGCCTCAAACCCGCGCATCTGCGGCGGCACGACGCCAGCCCGATCTTCTTCGAGAACTTCCGCATCGCCGTGCTCGATGGCGACGAATATCAGTTCAGCGCGCTGCAAGCGGGGGTGCTGGCCTGTCTCCATGCGGCCACGGGTGGCAAGTGCTTCAAGGACTCGATCATGGTGGAGGTCAACTCTGCGCAGAAGAACCCGGTGGAGTTATTCCGGCACAACGCTCGCCAGTTCGCAGGGTTCAATCGCCTTGTTGACTATGACGACTATGGCTTCTACTGGCTGAAGCGCCGGTAGTCGGTTACCGGCTCTGAAACCTCAAGTGCCCCGCCTCGTGCGGGGCATCGTCGTTTTGGGCGTCCAAGCCCGAAATGCGTCAATTCACGCCGCTTTTCACGCCGATTCTCCCGAAAGTGGGCTCTAGTATCTCTGTCGCCGATCCACTTCTGAAAGGACATACGGTGACAACTCGAACCAGCCCCATGCCCTTGGCCGCTGCCAAGCGGCACCTCCTGCGCGAGATCGACCTCGCCGGGAAGCACACCCCCGAAACCGCAAACTGCAAAATTCCCGCCGATTTTCCCGCCGGTTTTCCCAGCCTCGGGTTAGACCATACGTGTCGCCGATCCACTTCTGAAAGGACAAAACGGTGACACATCCCAGCATCCCCACGCCCTTGGCACCCGCCGAGCGGCGCTTCCTGAGCGAAAGCGAACTCGCCAACCGATGGGGGCTTTCCCCCAAGACGCTCCAGAGATGGCGCGGAATAGGCACGGGGCCTCTGTTCGCCAAGTTCTCCAAGAAAGTCTCGTATCCCATCGAGGGCCAGGGCGGCATCCTCGATTGGGAACAACGCATTCTGTACCGATCTACGTCCGAGCGGGCAGTCGACGACGGGAGGCCGCTATGAGTTCCGGCTCCCTCCAACACCTCCTGGCTACCCCAGCCAGCCAACTCGCCGAGCAGCCCAGCCAGGCGCTGTTTCAGATCAAGAGCGACGCCGCCGATCTGCTCGCAGCCGCCAAGACCATCGTCGAGCACGTCGACCGGGCCGTGGAGTTGAAGTACGCCCACCGCGCCCAGCAGTTGCGGCTCGCCGCCGGCAAGGACAGCGGCGTCGTGCACTTCGACGACGACCCGGTTCGCATCACCGCAGACCTCCCGAAGAAAGTTGAGTGGGACCAGAAGCAGCTGGCCGACATCACCCGCCGTATCGCTGCCAGTGGTGACGACCCGTCCCAGTACATCGAGGTCACCTACCGCGTTTCCGAAACCAAATTCAACGCGTGGCCCGAGTCGCTCAAGAGCGCCTTTGTACCGGCACGCACCCTCAGAACCGGCAAGCCGGCATTCCGTCTTGCCCTGCTCAAAGGAGCAACCGAATGAGCCTCCCCATCATCAGCGCCGATCAGCGCCTCGCAGAAAAGCGCGGCGTCAAAGGCGTCCTCGTCGGCAAGAGCGGCATCGGCAAGACGTCGCAACTGTGGACTCTCAGTCCGACCGCGACGCTGTTCTTCGACCTCGAGGCCGGCGACCTGGCGGTAGAGGGCTGGGCCGGAGACACCATCCGCCCACGCACCTGGCAGGAATGCCGCGACTTCGCGGTGTATATCGGTGGGCCAAACCCGGCGCTGCGCGAAGATCAACCGTACAGCCAGGCGCACTTCGATGCAGTCTGCGCGCGCTTCGGCGATCCCGCAGTGCTCGACAAGTACGACACCGTGTTTGTCGACTCGATCACCGTCGCCGGCCGGCTCTGCCTGCAATGGTGCAAGGGCCAGCCGCAGGCCTACTCCGAGAAGACCGGCAAGCCCGACAGCCGCGGCGCCTACGGCCTGATGGGTCAGGAGATGATCGCCTGGCTCACCCACCTCCAGCACACGCGCGGCAAGAACGTCTGGTTCGTCGGCATCCTCGACGAGAAACTCGATGACTTCAATCGCCGCGTCTTCTCGCTGCAGATCGACGGTTCCAAGACCGGCCTCGAGCTGCCCGGCATCGTCGATGAAGTCATCACTCTCGCCGAACTGAAGGCCGACGACGGCACCAGCTACCGCGCGCTCGTCTGCCACACGCTGAATGCCTGGGGCTACCCGGCCAAGGACCGCTCCGGACGGCTCGATGCCATCGAGGAGCCTCACCTCGGGCGTCTGATGGCCAAAATCGCCGGCCCCGCCAAGCCCGCAACCGAGCGCCTCGACTTCGCTCGCCCCATCGCATCTCCCTCACTTACGACTCAGGAGTCCTGACCATGATCCATCTCGATTTCAACTCGGCTTCCGAGCAAGCCAGCTTCGACCCCATTCCGAAGGGCTCCCTCGTCCGCGTTCGCATGACCGTCCGCCCGGGCGGCTTCGATGATCCCGCACAGGGCTGGACCGGCGGTTACGCGACGCGCAACGCACAGACCGGATCGGTCTATCTCAACTGCGAGTTCGTCGTCCTGGAAGGTGAGTTCGCCCGTCGCAAGCTGTGGTCGCTGATCGGACTCTCCAGCCCCAAAGGTCCAGAGTGGGCCAACATGGGCCGCAGCTTCATGAAGGCGATCCTCAACTCGGCACGCGGCATTCATCCCGCCGACAACAGTCCCGCTGCGCAGAACGCCCGTCGCATCGCTGGATTCGCCGAACTCGACGGCATCGAATTCCTGGGCAAGGTCGATTGGGAGAAGGATCAGCACGGGCAGGACAAGAGCGTCATCAAGTCGGCCGTCACGCCGGACCACAGGGACTACGCCGCGCTGATGGGTGCTGCCCCACGCGCCCCCGCGGCGTCGAGCGGCTTCGGCAGCG
>ERZ761609.928-NODE-928-length-29493-cov-28.888987_pt1 | contig 29493 bp, 27 predicted proteins | sample MGYA00511163_ERZ761609 | MGnify/ENA primary metagenome ERZ761609 (study PRJEB28899, sample SAMN02445070) | bioreactor sludge metagenome | biome: EBPR sludge | place: Australia: Brisbane, Thorneside Wastewater Treatment Plant | collected 2011-12-16 ... | reverse complement strand
ACGTAGCCGAAAGCGGCGTCGATGTCCTTCGCGGCCAGCGCGGCCTGGCCGCCGTCCAGGCCGAAGGTCTGGGCGGCAGCCGCCGCCGGGCCTGCAAACGCAAGACTGGGCAACAACAACAAGTAAGAGAGGCGCTTGGGCATGGGCAGGAGACAGCCGGCAGGATGACGGATCGTCGGCATTCATTTTACGCCGCGCTTGACGCATCGCTTATGCTGTTCGCTGTTCAGAAAAGAGTCACCTCATGCACGCCACCGAGCACTTCATTCCCGGCAAGGACGCCTCGCTCGAAGCGTCGATCGCCACCCTGCAATCCAGGCTCGAAGCGATCGGCTTCCACATCGAGGAACGTTCCTGGCTCAACCCGGTGGAGGGCGTCTGGTCGGTGCACATCCGCGACCGCGACTGCCCGCTGCTGTTCACCAACGGCAAGGGCGCTTCGGAACTGGCGGCGCGGGCGAGCGCGCTGGGCGAATATTTCGAGCGGCTGTCGACCAACTATTTCTGGACCCATTTCTATCTGGGGGACGCCATCGCCAACCGCTCCTACGTCCACAATCCCGCCGAGCGCTGGTTCGCGCTCGACGACGGCGACGATGCCTGGCCAAGCGACCTGCTGACGCCCGCGCTGCACGGCCTCTACAACCCGGAAGCCAGCGTGCGCGCCGATCAGTTGATCGACCTCAATTCCGGCAACATCGAACGCGGCATCTGCGCCATCCCCTACCAGCGGCTTTCCGACGGCGAAACCGTGTACTTCCCGGTCAACCTGATCGGCAACCTCTACGTCAGCAACGGCATGTCGGCCGGCAACACGCCGATGGAGGCGCGCACCCAGGCGCTGTCGGAAATCTTCGAACGCCACACCAAGTACCGCATCATCGAGGAAGGCCTGTGCCTGCCCGACGTGCCGGAAGACGTGATCAACCGCTATCCGCGCATCGCCGCCGGCATCCTGGTGAAGGACGCCTCGCTCGGCGGCCGCTATCCGGTGATGAACGTCACCCTGCTGCATCCCAAGGACCAAGGCTGCTTCGCCAGCTTCGGCGCGCATCCGCGCTTCGAAGTGGCACTGGAACGCGCGTTGACTGAATTATTGCAAGGCCGCGCGCTCGATTCGCTGGCAGGCTTCCCCGCCCCCGGCTTCGACCAGACCGAAATCGCCGACCCGCAGAACCTGGAAATCCACTTCGTCGATTCCAGCGGCGTGATTTCCTGGCAGTTCCTGCGCGACACCCCCGACTTCGAATTCGTCGACTGGAACTTCGGCACCACCACCGAAGAGGACTACGCGTGGTCGGTCGATGCCCTGCACGGCGACGGGCACGAGATCTACATCGCCGACTTCGAACATCTCGGCGTCTACGCCTGCCGTATCCTGGTACCCGGCGTGTCCGAGATTTATCCGTTCGAGGAGCTCGAATTCGAGAACAACAGCGTCGGCAACCTGATCCGCCCGGCGCTCGCGCGCCTGCCCGAACTCAGCGACGACGAATGCGCCGATCTGCTCGATTTGATAACCGAACTGGAGCTGGCCGACGACCGCCTGGTGCCGGTGCTGATCGGCCTGGCGCCGGATGCCGATTCGCCGTGGACCGATCTGCGCATCGGCGAACTCAAGCTGCTGCTTGCGCTGGCCCTCGGCGACGACGAAGCGATCCTCGAAGGCTGCACCTGGATCGCCCAGTACGGCCAGCGCAGCGAAGCGCGCCTCAAGGTCTACCGCTGCATCGCCGACCTCGCGCAGCTCGACGCGCCCACCTACTTCGAGCCCGCGCTGGCCCTGCTGTACGGCCGCGAGACGCTGGAGCAGGCCTTCGCGCTGTTCAATCAGGACGAACGCTTTTTCGGGTTGACGACGCTGGGGGAAAACTTCGAGGGCAGCACGATGCATCGGCGCCTGCTGGAGGCGTATCGCAAGGTGCGCGGCTAGCACGCTCCGATGAAAATCCCCAAGCGCCTCGAACCCCTGCTCGAAGACGGCCTCATCGACGGCGTCGTGCGCCAGCTCATGAGCGGCAAGGAAGCCATGGTCTTCGTGGTCCGCTGCGGCGACGACATCCGCTGCGCCAAGGTCTACAAGGAAGCCAACAAGCGCAGCTTCCGCCAGGCCGTCGACTACACCGAGAACCGCAAGACCAAGAACAGCCGCCAGGCGCGCGCCATGGCCAAGGGCAGCAAGTACGGCCGCCAGATGCAGGAAGCCGCCTGGCAAAGCGCCGAAGTCGATGCGCTGTATCGGCTCGCCGCCGCCGGTGTGCGCGTGCCCACGCCGTACAACTTCCACGAAGGCGTATTGCTGATGGAACTGGTGGCCGATGCGGACGGCAATGCCGCGCCCCGCCTCAACGACGTGTCGTTCACCGAAGCCGAAGCCCTTGCCCACCATCGCTCATTGATCGGAGAGGTGGTGCGCATGCTCTGCGCCGGCGTCGTCCACGGCGACCTGTCCGAGTTCAACATCCTCGTAGGCGCCGACGGCCCGGTGATCATCGACCTGCCACAGGCGGTCGACGCCGCCGGCAACAACCACGCGCAGGCCATGCTGGCACGCGACGTGAACAATCTGCGAACCTATTTTGGCCAGTTCGCGCCGGCGCTATTGGCGACGCAGTACGCGGAGGAAATCTGGGCGCTGTACGAGCACGGCAAGCTGAATCCAGAAGTCGAACTCAGCGGCCGGTTTGAATGCGACAAGCCGCCGGTCGATCTGGAGGGGGTGATGCGGGAGATCGATGACGCGCGCGAGGAAGAGGCTGCGCGCCTGTTGCGCTTGCAAGCGCTGGCATGACATTGCGCTGTTCAATTGCGTATATATAGCAGCCCCGCTCAAAGGGCGGCTTGCCATGTCTAGCCCCGAACTTTCCCCGCAAATCATTGCTAGCGCGCGATTGCCGCGCTCGCCTGACTTCGCAGCACGTACCGACAAGGCCATAAAGACTTAAGTTCTCACAACCACGCGGATGGATCGATCCCACGCTTGGTCTGCGGCCGATCCACGCATTTGACGCAATGGCGTATTGGTTGTACGGGCCACGCCAACTTGCGGCGTGTTCAGTTCCCCTTTTTTACCCTACAAATTTATTAAGACACGAAGCACTATTAAAAGATGTATTTTATTTGCATCTTCTGTCAGCTGCTTTCATAATTAATTCCAGATCATGGACAGGGACTTGCAATTCCAGCCTGGCTCGCCGTCACCGCTCGCACCCGGACGCCTCACTCATTCGGATCGGATTTTTCACATGCCATATAGTAAGGAGCTTCAATGAACATCGACAAATTTAAGCGGCAACACATTGAAATCATCGAGCACATTACGGCATTGAGGAACTTTTCCAAGGAAGGAATCAGCGAAAACGCAGCTGAAATAGCCGCGCTTATCATTGCAATGAGTTCGATCATCAAACTGCATCTCGCCGTGGAAGATCAATTACTGTATCCCGCACTACAACGCGGAAAAAATTCCGCTCTGGCCAAAATGGGCAAAAGATTCCAAGATGAAATGGCAACTATTGCCTCGGCCTATATGGATTTCGCCAGGAAATGGAACCATGCGTCCAATGTCTCTCGCGATCCGGAAGGCTTCAGGTTAGAAGCCAACAAGGTGCTCAAAATATTGCATGATCGGATGCACAAGGAAAATACCGATTTCTATCCGATAATTGAAACACTCTGATCGACATCTCTGTTTTGAACAGACCCTCAGCCGTCACAGCATCGCCAAAGTACGCCTGCTCAGACTGGATAGGGCGAACAGAACCCAGACTTCTCCGCCGCTCTGTTCCGCCCCGCAGACAAGTCCCCCCATTGCTGGCGAGAGTGAATCCAGATGTTTTCAAGATCGCGCTCGGCGGCAGGGGCGAGGCGGCATTCAACCATGCGAGGCGAGCATTTTCTGCTTGAACTCGCCTGCATCGAAGGATTTCGCTTCGCCGCTGGCCTCGCCTTTAATCAGCGCCTCGGCCTCGGTGCTACGCTCCTGTCCGCGCCGGATGAGGTCGCGAATATATTCGCTGTCGTTGGCACACAGAACAAGGGACAGACCACGGTTCCGCCATTCACCCCTGAACGATGGCGATCAGCAAGGATCCGGAGTTGATCGATCTACTTCTCATCCCAGGGCTTGTCCACCATCCCGTCAACGTCACGACTACCGTGCATCACCGCAAGCACGAGCACACGGTCAGGTTCAAGACGGTACATGACTCGATACCCTTGAACGATGATTTCCCGCAGGGTTTGGTCTTCCGCCTCGGAAATCATGCGACCGCTCTCTGGAAAGGCTTGTAACCGCCGTGTGGCAAGGACAACTCTTTCGGCAAAGCGCCGGGCATAGAATCCGGAATCCCGGCTGATGTAGCGAACGAGGTCGTCCAGATCGTCCCGCGCGCAATCCGACCACTCAATCTTCATGGTTGAGATAGCGTTTTTCCATTTCTTCCTGGGAGGTGATCTTGCCTTCTTCAGCCGCTTTCAGCGAGCGCTCCAGTTTCTGGCGCACGTAGAGGGCATACATGGCATCGTCGAAGCTCGCCTGGTCTGGCAAGTGGTCAGCAATATCGTGGACGATTTGTTTGACAGTTTGCATGGGGTGACTCCTTGTAAACCCGTTGAAACGCCATTCATTCTAGCCTGCCGCGCGCTGCCTCGCTGTTTCATACATACACAGCGCCGCCGACACCGAGACATTGAGGCTTTCCACTGTGCCGCCGATGGGAATGCGCGCGACCTGATCGCAGCTTTGCTTGACCAGGCGGCGGATGCCTGCGCCCTCGGCGCCGAGCACCCAGGCGATGCCGGTCTTGGCGTCGATGCCGGACAGGGGCTTGTCGCCGTCCATGTCGGCGGCGATGACCCAGATGTTGTGTTCCTTGAGGTCTTTGATGGTGCGCGCGAGGTTGGTGACCATGATGTAGGGCACGGTCTCCGCGGCGCCCGAGGCGACCTTTTCCACCGTCGCGTTGATGCCGACGGCGTTGTCCTTCGGTGCGATGACGGCGTGCACGCCGAAGGCATCGGCCGAGCGCATGATGGCGCCGAGGTTGTGCGGGTCGGTGACGCCGTCGAGGATGACCAGCAGCGGCGGGCCCTGGATGTTTTCCAGCACTTCGTCGAGCGAATGCGTCAGCGCAACCGGTTTGACGCGGGCGACCACACCCTGATGCTTGGCGGTCTTGCCGACCAGGCGGGTCAGGCGGTCGGCCTCGACCTGCGCCAGCCTGACCCCGTTGTCCTTGGCCTGATGCACCAGGTCGCGCGCGCGCGCGTCGCGGCGGGTCAGGTCGAGGTAGATTTCGAAGATGCCCGACGGGTCCTGGCGCAGGCGCGCCAGCACGGGATGGAAGCCGTAGATCAGTTTTTCAGCGGCATGCTTGCCGGCGGGTTTCTCGCTCATTTCTGCTTGCTACCCTTGGCCTTGGCCGTTCTCTTTTTCGGCGCGGCGATTTCTTCCGCCGTCTCGACTACTTCGACCAAGGCGAAGTCGATCTTGCTGGTCTCGATGTCGGCGCGCATCACCTTGATGCGCACGCGGTCGCCCAGGCGATATTTTTTCCCGGTCCGTTCGCCGAGCATCATGTGCTTGGCCTGGTCGTAGTGGAAATAATCCTGGCCGAGTTCGGAGACGTGAACCAGGCCCTCGATGAAGATCTCGTCGATCGCGACGAACATGCCGAAGCTGGTCACCGCGCTCACGGTGCCGTTGTACTCGTCGCCGATACGGTCGCGCATGAAATAGGTTTTCAGCCAGGCGTCGACGTCGCGGGTGGCATCGTCGGCGCGGCGCTCGGTCATCGAGCAGTGCAGGCCGATTTCTGCCAGCCCCTTGGCGGGCAATTTCTCGCCATTCAGCACAGCCTTGATGCCGCGGTGCACCAGCAGATCGGGGTAGCGCCGGATCGGCGAGGTGAAGTGGGTGTAGGCCTCGTAAGCCAGGCCAAAGTGCCCCTTGTTGTCGGGGCTGTAGATCGCCTGCTTCAACGAGCGCAGCATCACCGTCTGCAACAGGCCATGGTCGGGGCGGTCCTTGATCTTGTCGAGTAGCGCAGCATAGTCCTTGGCGTGCGGCTTGTCGCCGCCGCCGAGGTCGAGGCCGAATTCGGCGAGGAAGCCGCGCAGCGCCGCGAGCTTTTCCGCGGTCGGGCCTTCGTGAACGCGGAACAGCGCCGGCTGCTTGTTCTCGTGCAGGAAGTCCGACGCGCACACGTTGGCCGCCAGCATGCATTCCTCGATGATGCGGTGGGCGTCGTTGCGGATCACCGGCACGATCTCCTTGATCTTGCCCTGATCGTCGAAATTGATCTGCGTCTCGGTCGAGCCGAAGTCGATGGCGCCGCGCTTGGCGCGCGCCTTCAGCAAGGTGCGGAACAATTTGTCGAGCGCTTCCAGGTGCGGCATCAGCGCGGCCTGCTGCTTCTCCGGCTTGGCTGCGCCGGAGAGCCAGTCCCATACCTGATTGTAGGTCAGGCGCGCGTGCGAATGGATCACCGCCGGGTAGAAGCGGTATTCCTTGATCGCGCCCGCCGTGGTGATGCGCATGTCGCACACCATCGACAGGCGGTCGACATCCGGGTTGAGCGAGCACAGTCCGTTGGACAGTGCCTCCGGCAGCATGGGAATAACACGGCGCGGGAAGTACACCGAGTTGCCGCGGGTGAAGCCTTCGCTGTCGAGCGCGTCCCTCGGCTGCACGTAATGGCTGACGTCGGCGATCGCCACCACCAGCCGGAAGCCGCTGCGGCCAAGCGGCTCGCAGTACACCGCGTCGTCGAAGTCGCGCGCCGTCTCGCCGTCGATGGTGACGAGCGGCAGGTGGCGAATGTCATCGCGTCCGGCCAGGTCTTTTTTCAGCACCTTGCCTGGCAGCTTGGACGCCTGCGCCTCGACCTCCGGCGGGAAGACATAGGGCAGGTCGTGCTTCCTCAGCGCGATCTCGATTTCCATGCCGGGGCCGGTAAAGCTGCCCAGCACTTCGGATATCCGTCCCACCGCCTCGTTGTGCGCGCCGGGCTGGGTGAGGATTTCCACCGTCACCACCTGGCCGGGCTGCGCGGCGCCGGCATGCTCGGCGGGGACGAGGATGTCCTGGTTGATGCGGCGGTTTTCCGCGATCAGGAAGCCGACGCCACCTTCAAGGTAGTAGCGGCCGACGACGAACCTGTTGACGTGCTCCAGCACTTCGACGATTTTGGCCTCACGCCGCCCGCGCCGGTCGAAGCCGGCAACGCGAACCAGCACGCGGTCGCCGTGCAGCACCCGGTGCATCTCCTTGGGCGACAGATAGAGATCGTCGCCACCTTCTTCCGGCACCACGAAACCGAAGCCGTCGGGGTGCCCCTCGACGCGGCCCTTGATGAGGTCGAGTTTGTCTGGCAGGCACAACTGGCGCTTGCGGTTGAGCATCAGCTGGCCGTCGCGCTGCATCGCACCGAGACGGCGCTGGAACAGGTCGCGTTCGGCCTCGGTGATTTCCAACTGCTCGGCGAAGGCGTCGGCGTCGACCGGACAGCCCGCCTCGGTCAGCAGTTGGAGGATGTATTCGCGGCTCGGCAGCGGCGATTCGTAGCGCTCGATCTCACGCTCGTAGAACGGATCGGCGAGACGGATTTCAGAAAGCGTGTGCTTGCTTGCACGGCTGCGGGATTTTTTTGAAGTCATCTTCGTTGACAATTTATTCGGTGCTCTCTAATATGCGCGTCTTCGCAGCCCAGATGGCGGAATTGGTAGACGCACTAGGTTCAGGTCCTAGCGGTGGCAACACTGTGGAGGTTCGAGTCCTCTTCTGGGCACCAGACGCTGCAAGCAAAAAGCCGACTTCGTGTCGGCTTTTTGCTTTTTCAAAGCCGGTTTCAGGCATTACGACTCGTAGGGGTGGCGACGCACGATGGTCTCCACCCGGTCCGGGCCGGTCGACACCACATCCACCGGCACTTCGCACAGCGCCTCCATCCGCTTGAGATACGTCTGCGCCTTCTGCGGCAGCTTGTCGAACTCCTGCACGCCTACGGTCGTATCGCTCCAGCCGGGGAGATCCTCGTAGATCGGCTCGACGTTGGTGATCGATTCCGCGCCCACCGGCAGGATGTCGCAGGTCTCGCCGTCGATCCTGTAGCCGACGCACACACGCACCGTTTCCAGGCCATCGAGCACATCCAGCTTGGTCACGCACAGGCCGGACACGCCGTTGATCTGGATCGAGCGCTTGAGCGCGGCGGCGTCGAACCAGCCGCAGCGACGCTGGCGCCCGGTGGTGGCGCCGAATTCGTGACCCTTCTCACCGAGGTACTGGCCGACATCGTCAAACAGTTCGGTCGGGAACGGCCCGGAGCCGACGCGCGTGGTGTAGGCCTTGGTGATCCCGAGCACGTAGTGCATCGCGGACGGGCCGACACCGGAACCGGTGGACGCGCCGCCGGCGGTGCAGTTCGACGAGGTCACGAAGGGATAGGTGCCGTGGTCGATGTCGAGCAGCGTGCCCTGCGCCCCCTCGAACAGCAGGTTGCCACCCGCCTTGTTGACTTCGTACAGGCTGCGCGGCACGTCGGCGACCATCGGCTTGAGGCGGTCGGCCATGGCCATCATGCCGTCGAGCGTCTGGTTGAAGCTCACCACCTCGGCCTTGTAGTAGTTCTTCAGCATGAAGTTGTGGTGGTCGAGCACCTCGCCCAGCTTGGCGGCGAAGCGTTCGCGATGGAACAGGTCCTGCAGGCGCAGCGCGCGGCGCGCCACCTTGTCCTCGTAGGCCGGGCCGATGCCGCGCCCGGTGGTGCCGATCTTGCCGGCGCCCTTGGCGATCTCGCGCGCCTGGTCGAGTGCCACGTGGTGCGGCATGATCAGCGGACAGGCTTCGCTGATTTTCAGGCGGCTGGCGACGTCGACGCCGGCCGCTTCGAGCATGTCCATTTCCTTCAGGAGCGCATCCGGGGCGAGTACCACGCCGTTGCCGATGTAGCAGGTGACGCTGTCGCGCAGAATCCCTGAGGGAATCAGGTGCAGCACGGTTTTCTTGCCCGCCACCACCAGGGTGTGGCCGGCGTTGTGGCCGCCCTGGAAGCGCACCACGCCCTGCGCGCGGTCGGTCAGCCAGTCGACGATCTTGCCCTTGCCCTCATCACCCCACTGGGTACCGATGACGACGACGTTTTTTGCTGCCATGCTGCAATCTCCCTTTATTGTGCACCCGAGCCGGCGATGACCAGTTCGCGTAAATCCAGGCTGAAACCGGTGGCTGGACGCGCCCGGCCAAATACCCGCCCCACTTCATCGTAACGCCCGCCCTGCGCGATCGCATGGCTGCGTCCGCCGGCATATGCCGCAAAGACGACGCCGCTGTGGTAGCCGTAGCCGCGCAGTTCGGCCAGATCGTACGCCACCTCGACGCCGCCTAATCCCTCGTCGAGGGCCACCAGCATATCCAGCGCCGCATCGACTGCCGCCAGCCGTGGCAGGCGCGCACGCGCTTCTGTCAGCATGCTGCGATCGCCATACAGCTGCGGCAGCGCGGCAAAAGCATCGCGCAGCGCCACAGGCAAGCCTGCCGTCAGCACAGCCACGGCACTGCCGTCCTTGGTCTGCAGCGCACCGAACAGCTGGTGCTCGATGTCACCGCTCAAGCCGGCTTCCTGCGCCAGCGCACGGTAAACACCGACGTGGCCGATATCGAGTTGCGGCGTTTTCACCCCGCACGCGGATAAACCCTGCAGCATCAGTGTGAGGATTTCGAGGTCCGCTTCGGCACCGGCTTCGCCATACAGCTCGGCGCCGATCTGGATCGGTTCACGCGAGCGATGGAAGCCGGCGGACTGGGTATGCAGCACGCTGCCCGCATAGCACAGGCGATTCACCGCATTGGTAGCCAGCAGGTGCGCATCGATGCGCGCCACCTGCGGCGTGATGTCGGCGCGCACGCCCATCAGCCGCCCGGAGAGCTGGTCGACCAGCTTGAAGGTCTTGAGGTCGAGGTCCGCTCCGACACCGGTCAGCAGCGAATCGACGTATTCCATCAGCGGCGGGATCACCAGTTGATAGCCACGGCCGCGGAACAGGTCGAGCAGCGCGCGCCGCATGTCCTCCATGCGCCAGGCCTGCGGCGGCAATACATCCTCGACGTTTTCGGGCAATAACCAGGCAGTCATTTCAGTTCAACATCATCAACAAAAAAACGCCGCCCAACATGGAGGCAGCGCCGATGAAACGCAATTGGCCGTCGCCAAGTTCCAGCATCCTGCGGAAACCATCCCGCCATATGGCGGGCGCGGCGAACGGCAGGATACCTTCAATCACCAGCAGCAAGCCAATTGCGGCAAGCCCGTCGAAGCCGGTCATTGACCGCCGGCGGCACGCGGGTTCTTCATGTATTTGAAGAAGTCGGCGCTGGGGTCGAGCACCATGACATCGCTTTTGCTCTTGAAGCTCTCGCGATACGCCTGCATGCTGCGGTAGAACGCATAGAATTCGGCATTCTTGCCGTAGGCCGAGGCGTACACGGCCGAGGCCTTGGCATCGCCCTCGCCCTTGACGCGCTGCGCGTCACGATAGGCATTGGCCACGATCACTTCCTTCTGCTTGTCGGCATCGGCCTTGATCTTTTCGGCTTCGGCCGCGCCGGTCGAACGCAGCTCGTTGGCCACCTGCTTGCGCTCGGCTTCCATCCGGCGGTAGACGTTTTCCGACACGGCTTCCGGCAGATCGACCCGCTTGATCCGCACGTCCACCACCTGCACGCCGATCGTACGCGCGTCCGCGTCGGCCTTGGTGCGGATGATGCTCATGATTTCCTCGCGGCGCCCCGACACCACCTCGTTGACGGTGCGCTTGCCGAATTCGGCGCGCAGGCCGTCGTTGACGGTCTGATTCAGGCGGATCTGCGCCCGTGTTTCGTCGCCGCCCACCGACACGTAGAACTGCCTCGCATCGACCACGCGCCACTTGATGAAGGAATCGACCAGCACGTTTTTCTTTTCCGAGGTGATGAAACGCTCCGGGTCGGCCGCATCCAGCGTCAGGATGCGGGTGTCGAAGAAACGTACGTTCTGCACCAGCGGCAGCTTGAAATACAGTCCCGGCGTTTTTTTCACCGACACCACTTCACCCAGCTGGAACACGATGGCGTTCTGCCGCTGGTCGACGGTAAACATGCTGCCGCTCAACACCACCAGCAGCACGATCAGGCCGATCAGTATGGGACCCAGACTTCTGTTCATGGCCGGTCCTCCCGTTCACGGCTGCGTAAAGCGTCGCGCGAACGTGTGTCCATGGGGGCGGGCGCGGTGGCCGGCTGCTGTGACAGCACTTCGGGCGCGCCGCTATAAGTCTGGCCGACAATCTGCTGCAATTTGTCGAGCGGCAGATACAGGAGGCTGTTGCCACCCTTCTGGTCTACCAGCACTTTACTGGTGTTGTTCATCACAGTCTGCATGGTATCGAGATACATACGCTGGCGCGTCACCTGGGGCGCTTTCTGATATTCGGTAAAAATCTGCACAAAGCGGCTGGCCTCGCCCTCGGCATTGGCAATCACCGACAGCTTGTAACCCTCGGCCTCCTCTTTCAGACGCGAAGCCAGGCCGCGGGCACGCGGCACTACGTCGTTGGAGTAAGCCTCGGCTTCATTTTTCAGGCGCTCGCGATCCTGTCCCGCCTTGACCGCATCGTCGAACGCGGCCTGCACCTGTTCGGGCGGCTGGATATTCTGCAAGGTTACCTGGCTGATGCTGATGCCGGTCTTGTAGCGGTCGAGCACCAGCTGCATCAGTACCTTGGCCTGTGCGGCAATATCGGCACGGCCTTCATACAGCACGAAATCCATCTTGTTCTTGCCGACGATTTCGCGCATCGCGGTCTCGGCTACCTGCAGCACCGAATCTTCAGGCGCGCGGTTGACGAACAGGAATTCCTTCGGGTCCTTGAGGATGTACTGCACCGCGAATTGCAGATCGATGATGTTCTCATCGTCGGTCAGCATCAGCGATTCTTTCAGCACCTTGCTTTTTACCGAGGTGCGGTAACCGACTTCGACGGTGCGCACCTGATCGACGTTGACCACTTCGCGCGATTCGATCGGCCACGGCAGATGCCAGCGCGGGCCGGGCTCGGTGGTCTCGACATATTGCCCAAAGCGCAGCACCAGGCCGCGCTGGCCGGCGTCGATGATGTAGAACCCGCTCGCCACCCACACCACGACCAGCGCGCCGATCAGCAAGCCGACCAGATTGCCGCCTCCCGGCAATCCGCCGGAGGAAAAGCCATCGCCGCCGCTACCGCTGCCGCCCCCGGTGTTCTTGTTGCCGAACATGCCATTGAGACGCTGATTGATGCGCCGCCAGAGCTCGTCCAGATCGGGCGGTCCGCTGTTTTTGTTGCGGTTACCGTTGTTGCCCCATTGCGGGTCGTTCCAGGCCATATGGTTTATGTTTATGTAGAGAAAACTGTGGTTTGGGGAGAAGGGTTGTCTGGTTTGCCGACTTCATTCCGGAGCCGCACGGCCAGCAGGATTTCCGACAGCGCCTCGCGTAAAAGTTCAATCCCGGCGCCAGTTTGCGCGGATACGTACACGCTGTGGAGTTTACCATACTCGTCACGCCCGACTCCTGGCGCAACGCCCGTCAAATCGAGCTTGTTGTAGACCCGCAGCTGCGGCACGACATCTGCGCCGATTTCTTTCAGCACCTTGTCGACCGCCTCGATCTGCCGTTCGCGCCCGGGACTGGCCGAATCAATCACGTGCAAAAGCAAATCGGCCTCGGCGGTCGCTTCCAGCGTGGCGCGGAAGGCAGCCACCAGGTCGTGCGGCAGGCGGGTGATGAAGCCGACGGTATCGGCCAGCACCACTTCGCCGCTCGCCGGCCCGTCGCCGGCCGATTCAGCCAGGCGCGGCAAATAGATCTTGCGTGTGGTGGTGTCGAGCGTGGCGAACAGCTGGTCGGCCGCGTAGGCGCCGGCACGCGTCAGCGCATTGAACAGGGTGGATTTGCCCGCATTGGTGTAGCCCACCAGCGCCACCGACAACACCTGCTGGCGCGAGCGCGAACGCCGCTGGGTGCGGCGCTGCTTGCCCAGTCTGGCGAGCCGTTCGCGCAGCGCCTTGACCCGCACGCCGAGCAGGCGACGGTCGGTTTCCAGCTGCTTCTCGCCGGGGCCGCGCATGCCGACACCGCCGCGCTGGCGCTCGAGGTGGGTCCAGCCGCGCACCAGGCGGGTCGACAGGTGTTGGAGCTGGGCCAGTTCGACCTGCAGCTTGCCTTCGGCGCTCTGCGCGCGGCGGGCAAAGATGTCCAGAATCAGGCTGGTACGGTCGATCACCCGACACTGCAGGCGACGCTCCAGATTGCGCTCCTGTGCAGGCGACAGTTCGTGATTGAAGATGACAACGTCGGCCTCGGTGGCAGCGACCAGCGCCGCGATTTCATCGGCCTTGCCGCTACCCACGAACAGCGCAGCATCCGCGCGGCTGCGTTTGCCCTGGACCTCGCCCCGGATATCGAGTCCGGCACCGGCCGCCAGCAGACGCAGCTCGGCCACGCTTTCGGCAAAATCCGGCTTCGCGAAATCGAGCGCCACCAGAATGACCCGCTCCCCGCCCGCGTGCCGCTCGATCAAAGGGGCTCTCCCCGTCTCTGCCCGCACGTACTCACTGGACGGGACTCTCGCCTGTCGACGCTACAAAATTGACCATATCGATCCACGGGCGTCCTGGAGACATTGCGGCTTGGCATGCAGCAGATCCCTTATTTTCCATTGACTTCGGCGCTTGATCCTAGCTCGGGATCAAGCCAGTTGCGGGCGGCCGAAATGCCAGCCCTGCCCGTAGTCCACGCCCATGTCGGCGAGGATGCGTGCAGTCTCCGCGTCCTCGACGTGCTCGGCCACGGTATGCATACCCTCCTTGCGCGCAAAATTCGCCAGGCTCTCGACGATGCCCGCCACCTTGCGGTCCTGTCGCATATGCGACACCAGCCAGCCTTCAATTTTCAGGAAGCTGACCGGCAGGTGCGCCAGGTACAGATAAGACGAATAGCCGCTGCCGAAATCATCCAGCGCCAACCGGAAGCCGAAGTCGATGAAGGGTTGCAAATCGGCGCGCAATTTCTCCAGGCTGACGATGCGCTGGCGCTCGGTCAGTTCCAGCACGATGGGCTTGACCGGCCCCAGCATCGCGCTGCAGGTCTGACAATAGCCCATGGCATTGTCGAGCATCTCCTCGACCAGATCGCGGCGCGCCAGGAATTGCGGCGACACGTTCACGAAATGGGCAAAATCGGTCGCACCGCCTTCATTTATTCGCACCACGCAATACTGCATCACCTGGCGGATCACCTGGCGGTCGACTTCGGCCATCAGCCCCAATCCTTCCGCCATGTCGACGAACTCCTGGGCCTCGACGATCTCGCCGGCCACGGTCTCGATGCGCGCCAGCGCTTCGTCCGCGATGGCCTGCCCGGTCTGCAGATCGACGATGGTCTGCGCGGCCAGCCTGACCCGGTTGTCCGCCAGCGCCTGGCGCAGCAACCCGCTGTTCCACGGCAGGCTGGCCAGCGCCGCCATCCTGACCTGGTCGCGGCCATCGGCCTTGGCCCGATACAAGGCATGGTCGATTTTTTCCAGCATCGGCAGGGTTTCGCTGTCGTTCACGCCAAAGGCCGCCACGCCCGCCGAGAAACTCAGTGAAATGGCCCCCACGCTGGTCTGGATGGGCGCCGCACGGGCCTGGCCGGCCAACCGTTCCATGACACCGGCAGCTTCATCCACGGTGCCGCCATGCAGCACGAACAAAAATTCTTCCCCGCCCCAGCGCGCCACCCAGTCGCCTTCGCGCAGCCCGGTCTCGAAGCGGCGCGCCACGGATTTCAGCACTTCGTCTCCCACGGCATGGCCGTAGCGATCGTTCACCATCTTGAAATGGTCGAGGTCGACCAGGGCCAGCGCGAAACCATGGCCGTCGCGCGGCGTGCGCGCGCGTTCCTTTTGCAGGCGCTCTTCGGCCGCCCGCCGATTGGGCAGGCCGGTCAGCGGATCGGTCAGCGCGATGCGCTGCAGCAGGTCCTTTTGCGCGGACTGATGCAGGGCATTGCCGAGCCAGTCGGCGATCAGGCTCATGTAGGCGACATCCACCGTGCCTGGCAACGATTCGCCACACCTGCGCAAAAAGGCCAGCACCCAGCGCGTCTCGGTCTCGTCGCCAACCGACACCGGAATCCCGGAGAAGGTGCGCATGCCAAACTCGGTCACCAGCGGATTGCCGGCATACAGGGGGTGCGCGGACAGATCGGCGATATGGGACGGCGCACGGGCATGGATGACAACATGGAACGGCGACGCTTCCAGCGTCTGTCTGCTGCCTTCCGGAAACACTCCCAGGCGATCGCTGACATAGCGCGCGGTGCAGTGCTCGCCAAGCTCGCTCAGCACCACCAGATCCATGTTCAGCACCCCGGCCGCCATCGCCAGCATGGCGCGGATGCGCTCGGTATCGCCCAGGCCGCGCCGTACCGACAGTTTCCACAAGGCATTCAGGCGATCGACATGTGTATCGCCATGGCTGGGCAATGGTACGCGCTGACTGGATTGGTTGACTGGCTGCATGATCGCCGTTGAAGCTGGTTAACAGGCAGCCATTCTAGCCTTGTCGCGACCGTTACAAATCCACTGCACGCAAACGCTCGGCGGCCTGTTCCGGGTTGATGGTGTTGACGAACAGCCCCGAGCCCAGTTCGAACCCGGTCGGAATGGAGGTGCGCGGACAGATTTCCAGATGCCAGTGGTAGCTCGCGGCGTACGCGCCGTGCGGCACGCCATGTTTCGAGTCCGTACCGCCATGCGGCACGGAGTGCAGGAAGAAATTGTACTGCGCGCCGCCGATGACGGCATCCAGCCGCGCCATGGTGCGCTTCACCACCCGCGCCAGGTCGGCCAGATCCTCGCCGCGCACGTCGAGAAAATCAGCCTGGTGCGCCAGCGGCAGGATGTGCACTTCCCATTCGTAACGGCTGGCGAAGGGCTTGATCGCGATGAACTTCTCGCCGCGCTCGACCACATACTGACCGACGTTGATCTTGCGCCGCACTGCGCCCGAATTGCGGTCGTAGATCGTCGCCTCGAAGGTCAGCGCCTCGTCGATCAGCGCGCAGAAAATGCAGTGGTGGTGCTTGGCGTAATACGCGGCGCTGTTCTTCACCTCGGCGTCGACGTTCTCCGGCACCACCGGCATCGCGATCACCTGGCTGTGCGTATGCGGAATCGACGCGCCGGCCGCCGGGCCGAAATTCTTGAATACAAGCACGTATTTGAGGCGTTCATCGGACGCGAACAGCTGCTGCATGCGCGCCTGGTAGACGCCGAACAGCGCGGCCAAATGGCTTTCCGCCATGTCCTGCACGGCAATGCCATGTTCGTGGTGATCGATGATGACCTCGTGCCGGCCGTAGCCGTCGATGGTTTGCTGCAGGCCGAAGTTGAAGTTCGCTTGTTCGCGATCGTCGCCCAGCACCGGGTAGAGGTTTTCCACCATGCGAATCTGCCAGTCACCTTCCGGCGGCCAGCTCAGGATCACCGGTGGCGTCTTGTCCTCGTTGCCGCGGCAGAACGGGCAGGTTTCGACGTGCTTACGGGTGTCGCGTGGCGCCAGTTCCTCGGCTTTTTTCGGGCGCATGCTGCGCGCGGTGGCGACCAGCACCGATTCGCTCGGCACGATGGGATTGATACGGATTTCGCGGACTTCGCTGCTATTGTCCGGGGCGTTCGGGTCTGACATGCGGTTTCTCCTTTGCCGGGAAGCATAAAGCAGCCGCCCGGTGCTGGCGGTTCATTCTGCTTATGCCCCCAGTCAGGCTTTTTATCCCCCCGCTTTCACCAAGGACTTGCGTTGACGAAGCCCCGGCCGGCGCCGACAATATTGAACCTTTGCTGGTTTCCGGAGTATTCCCCATGGACGAAAAAGCCCTGCACGACGAGCAGCGCCTGATGCGCATGATGCGCAAAACGCTTACCTCCATCGTGCGCGACACCGCGCCGCGCGACGGCAACCCCAGCCCGCTATCCGAGGCCACCGTGCTCGGCATCAAGGATTGCCTGCTGGTGATCTCCGGCCGCGAAACCGAACTTGCCCAGCTCACCGGCCGCACCCTTGAAGAGCGCCCGCACTTCAGCGACGAGACGCCCAACACCCACGCCATCAAGATCAGCAGCATCCCGAAAAAAACGCACTGAGCATGCCTCAAGCCACCAGCCTGTTCACCGATGTCGAATCCAGTGTCGTCGGCACCTCGGCGGTCGTGATCTATTCGCCTTCCGGCAAGACCCGCAAGCGCTTCCCCGAGGGCGTGGTCGAGGTCTACGCCAGCGAAGCCGAGGCGCTGGCGCACGCCGACCCCGCCAAGCACCGCCATGCCGCGATTGCCAGCGGCCCGTCGCGCTCGTCGGAAGGCTTCAAGCTGTTCTATCTGGTGCGCTGGCTGGATTGAAGCCGTTCTGCCACTCGGGCAAGCGGGACAGCAGTGCGACTTCGGCGAGCGGCGGCGCAAAGTAATACCCCTGGACATCGTCACACCCCAGATCCCGCAACACTTCGACCTGGGCTGCGCTCTCCACGCCTTCCGCCGTCACCTTCAGGCCCAGCGCCCGCGCCATCCCCACCATGCTGGCGACAATGGCGCGGGCCTCGGCATCCTCGACCATGTCCGCGACGAAGCTGCGGTCGATTTTCAAACGGGTGGCGTCCAGTTTCCGCAGATAAGCCAGGCTGGAATAGCCGGTGCCGAAATCGTCGATCGCCAGCCCGACCCCCTCTTCCGCCAGGCGATGCAGCAACGCCGACCCGGCGAGCGTTTCCTGCATGATGGCCGACTCGGTCAGCTCCAGTTCCAGCAGCGCCGGTGGCAGCTCCGTTTCCTGCAGCACCGCGCCCAGCCGTTCCTCGAACCCGGGGCGGCGCAACTGCAGCGCCGAGACGTTGACCATGACCGGCACGGCCGGCGCCCCCTGCTGGTGCCAGCGCCGCGCCGCCCGGCAGGCCTCGGCGAGAATCCAGTCGCCGAGCGGGACGATCAGCCCGGAATCCTCGGCAACGGGGATGAAGCGCGCCGGCTCCACCCACCCCCATTCGGGATGGCGCCAGCGCACCAGTGCCTCGACCCCGGCGAGCGCACCGTGCGCAAGTGAAAACACCGGCTGGTAGAACAGTTCGAATTCGCCGCGCACCAGCCCCTGGCGCAAGCCGGTTTCGGTGGACAGGCGCTCCCTTGCGCGTGCATTCTGCAGCGGGTCGGCGAACTGGAAAGTATTGCGGCCGCCATCCTTGGCCGCATACATGGCGCGGTCCGCGCAGGCCAGCCAGCCCTCCGCATCCAGCGCGTCGTCGGGATACAGCGCGATGCCGACGCTGACCCCCACCGACACGCTCTGGTCGCCGACCGCGATGGGCTTGGCGAGTTCGGCGATGATTTTTTCAGCAACGTGGCGCGCGTCGTCATCGTCGCTGATTTCAGGCAGCAGGATCACGAACTCGTCGCCGCCCAGCCGGGCCACCGTATCGTCCTCCCGCACCAGCGCACGCAATCGGCCGGCCACCTCGCACAGCAGTGCATCGCCCATGGCATGGCCGAGCGAATCGTTGACGTTCTTGAAACGGTCCAGGTCGAGGAACAAGATCGCCGTCCGGCTTCCCATCCGGTGGGCGTGCGACAACGCCTGGGTCATGCGGTCGGCCAGCAGGCGCTGGTTGGGCAGGCCGGTCAGGCTGTCGTGATAGGCCTGTTCGTACAGCCTGCCTTCCGACGCCATGAGCCGCGCGTGCTCCCTGCGGGTGCGCGCCCGCATATAAAACAACAGGCTGGAGGCCAGCACGAACACCAGCGTTGCGCCGAGCGGCAGCATCGCCGCATGCAGCAATGTTCGCCGCCATTGGCTGGCGTCAATGTCCAAGCCCAGCACTGCGATGGTTTGACCGGTCTGCGGGTCGACATGCGGCACCAGTGCGCTGACCCATACCCCCCAGCTATCCCTCAGCGGGCCTTCGGTCATCGGCCGCCGGTTGCCGGAAAACAAGGCGATCAGCTGCTCGGTCGCCTCGCCGTATGCCATGCCGGAGGGTGAAAAGTCGGATGAATCGGCCGGTTCGGAGTCCACCAGAAAACGGACCTCTCCCTTGTCATGCCATCCCAGCAGATAGACGAAACGGTACTGCGGGCTGACGCTCCGCAAGGCTTCGAGCTGCTGCTTGAGGCGGGCATATTCCTCGCGCGTGGCGTCATTCGCCTCGCCCCGCAGCGCCTGCACCGCCGTCCAATCGAGCGAACGTTGCATCAGGCGCGCTTCGTTCAGGAATTGCACACGCATCCCCGCATCGGCCGAACGAACCACCTGCAAAGTGAGGATCAGCCCCGTCAGCACGCCGCCCAGCACCAGCAGCCATGGCCAGATCTTGCGCATCAAGCGCCGCACCAAACGCTCAATCCGCGCCGTAGACCTTGCGCCGCACCCGCTTCTTGCGCCGCATCCGCGTCGCCTCGCTTTCGCTCAGCGGTGCGCGTGCCTTGCCTTCAAACGGGTTCTTGCCGCTGTCCTCCTTGACCTGGATGCGCAGCGGCGTGCCCTGCAGCTTGAAGGCCTTGCGGAAACTGCTTTCCAGATAGCGCTTGTAGTCGTCGCGCAGGCCTTCCAGCGCATTGCCGTGCAGGATGATGACCGGCGGGTTCTTGCCGCCCTGGTGGGCGTAGCGCGGCTTGGGGCGGAACAGTCCGTTCTTGGGCGGCGCGTGCTGCTCCACCGCCATCTCCAGCACCCGCGTGAGCTTGGGGGTCGACAGCTTGATGAAAGCGGCGGCGTGGGCGGCCTCGATGTCCTTCAGCAGGTTTTCCAGCCCCTTGCCCTTGAGCGCCGATATGTAGTTGAAGCGCGCGAAATCGAGAAACGCCAGCTTGCGTCCGATGTCGCGCTTGATGTCGTCGCGCTGCTCGGCGGAAAGTCCGTCCCACTTGTTCACCGCCACCACCAACGCACGTCCGGTTTCCAGCACGAAGCCGGCCAGGTGCGCGTCCTGCTCGGAAATGTTCTCGCGCGCGTCGAGCACCAGCACCACCACGTTGGCATCCTCGATCGCCTGCAGGGTCTTGATGACGGAGAATTTTTCCACCGTCTCGAACACCTTGCCGCGGCGCCGCACGCCGGCGGTATCGATCAGGACGTAGGGCTTGCCGCCGCGTTCGAATTCAACGTAGATCGAATCGCGCGTGGTGCCCGGCTGGTCGAACGCGATCACGCGCTCCTCGCCCACCAGCGCGTTGACCAGGGTCGACTTGCCGACGTTGGGGCGCCCCACCAGCGCGATCTTGGGAATGCCGAACTCGTCGGCCTGCTCTTCCTCTTCCGGGAACGGCGCCAGCGCCTCGTCTACCAGATCGGCGATGCCATCGCCGTGCGCGCCGGAAATCGCCAGCGGCTCGCCCAGCGCCAGCTCGTGGAATTCGGCGGTCACCACCGCGCGGTTCATGCCTTCGGCCTTGTTGACTGCGAGCAGTACCGGACAGGACGCGCGGCGCAAACGGTCGGCGATCGCCTTGTCCTGCGGCGTCAGGCCGGCGCGGGCATCGACCATGAAAATGATGGCGTCCGCCTCGTCGATGGCCTGCAGCGTCTGACGCGCCATTTCGGCCATGATGCCGTCCTTGGCCACCGGTTCGAGACCGCCGGTGTCGACCACCAGATAGGGTTTGCCGCCGACACGCCCGCGTCCGTAATGGCGGTCGCGGGTCATCCCCGGCAGGTCGTGCACCAGTGCGTCGCGCGTGCCGGTAAGGCGGTTGAACAAGGTGGACTTGCCGACGTTGGGACGCCCGACAAGAACCAGAGTGGGAAGCATGGCTATCCTTGCTGACGCACCGGCAAGGCCGGCGCATTGTGTTTATTTGAGTCTGAAAGCGACGACAGAGCCCTTGGCCGTCTGCACCGCGAAGCCGGGGCCGATGTCGACCGGCGCCGTGCGCACGCCGCTGTCGACCTTGGCGCGCGCAACGAAACTGCCGTCTTCGGCCGACAGCACATGCACGACGCCTTCGCCGTCGGCCACCACCACCCAGGCGCCCAGCGCCAGCGGCGCGGTGACCTGGCGGCGCGCCAGCTTGTCCTGCCGCCAGCCGGCACGGCCGCTGGTTTTGTCGTAAGCGGTCACGGCGTCCTTGTCGTCGGTGACGTAGACATTGCGCTCGTCCATCGCCAGCCCGCTGTTGCTGGAGGCGTCGCGCGCCCACAGCGACGAGCCGTTGCGGCGATCGAAGCAGGCCACCCGCCCCTGATAGGTAACGGCGCACACCTGCCGTTCATCCACCACCGGATTGCCCATCACGTCGGCCACCCGTTCGAGTTCGGTCGCCCCGCGCGGCAGCGCCACCGTGGCCTCCCACAGTTGCGCGCCGTTGGCGGCATTGAGCGCGACCAGCTTGCCGCCGGGAAACCCGGCGTAGAGCACGTCGTCGCGCACCGCCATGCCGCCCGATCCGCGCAGGCTCAATGCCGGCAGGTTGCGGCTGTACAGCCATTTGTGGCTGCCGTCCGCGGCGGCCAGGCCATGCACGCGGCCATCGCCGGTGCGCGCGATAACCATATCGGCCACCGCCAGCAATTGTCCGGTCACCTCGCTCGACAACGGCACGTTCCAGCGCACCTGTCCGCTGCCGAAATCGAGCGCCAGCAATTCGCCCTTGCTGCCGCCCGCCAGCACCAGGCCCCGGCCCGCGCCGGCTCCGGCCGAAAGTTTCACGCCGGTATCGGTGCGCCACACCATGTGGCCGTTGGCCACGGCGATGCGCACCACCCGGCCGCCGCCGGCAGCCAGCACATCGTCGCCTTCGACTTGCGGGCGGAACAGGCGGCCATCCGAGTCGCCGGTTTCGCCTTTCCAGGCCTCGCCGAGGCTGGCGGTGGGTTTGAACTCGACCAGTTCGGCGGGTTTGGCCTTGGCCGGGCCGGAACCGAACCAGCCGCCCACCGTGCTGGTCATCGAGCCGACCGCGCCGCATCCCGACAGCGACAGCGCCAAACCGGCGGCAATCAAACGCATCATCACTTGACCTCTCCTCCCAGCGCATCGAGTTTCAGTTCGACGATACTGCGGTAGGGGTCATCCTCCTGCATCTTGCCGAACGCCGCCTGATAGGCCGCGCGTGCCTCGGCCTGCTTGCCCTGCGCCAGCAGCACGTCGCCCTTCGCATCGTGGAAACGGAAGGCGTACGCATCGCTGTGCGTGGCCGACAGGGTTTTCAGCGCGGCGTCATATTGCTTCTGGTCGAGTTGCACGCCGGCCAGCCGCAGACGCGCCAGATCCTTGACGGCGGGTTCCTTGCTGTTGGTCACCGCCCATTCCAGCTGGGCCTGCGCGCTTTTCAGGTCCTTGCCAAGGACGTTGAGCTTGGCCAGCAACATCGCGGCACGCGGGGCATAAGCCGTGCCTTTGTACTGATCGATCAGCATCGAGCCTGCCTCGCGCGCAGCCTTGGCATCGTTGGCTGCCAGCGACTGCGTCAGTTTTTCGTACACGGCGGCCGCTTCCAGGCTTTGCGTCAGCGTGCGGTGCTGCCAGTAACGCCAGCCCGCCGATGCAGCGATCACCACGGCCAGGCCGATCATCGCCATGCTGCCCCAGCGTTTCCACCAGGCCTTCAGTTCGTCCAGCCGTTCCTGCTCGTCGAGGTCGTAGGTTGCCATCGTGCTATACCCTTTAAATTGTTGCCTGTTTCAGAAATTCAATCGCCAGCGCCACCTCGACGCGGGTCTGCTCGGCGGTGCCGCGCAGCGGTTTCAGCGTCACCTGCTGCGCCGCCGCTTCGTCGTCGCCGATGATCACCGCATAGCGCGCACGGCTGGCGTCGGCCTTTTTCATTTGCGACTTGAAGCTGCCGCCGCCGCAATGCAGCACGCTGGCGAGCCCCGCGCCGCGCAGCGCGGACGCCACCTGCCACGCATACGCCTGCGCCGCCTCGCCGGCGTGGACAATGTAGGCGTCCGGCACCGGCGTCGCAATTACCTGTCCGCCCGCTTCGATCAGCGCCAGCAGCCGCTCGATTCCCATGGCGAAGCCGGCAGCCGGCGCCGACTTGCCGCCGAGCTGTTCGATCAGGCCGTCGTAGCGTCCGCCGGCGCACACCGTCCCCTGCGCGCCGAGCTGGTCGGTCACCCATTCGAACACGGTACGATTGTAGTAATCCAGCCCGCGTACCAGGCGTGAATTGATCTCGAATGCGATGCCGTTCGCGCGCAACAGGGCCTGCACGGCGTCGAAGTGCGCCAGCGCCGCGTCCTCGAGTTCGTCCATCAGCTTGGGCGCCGCATCGTTGAGCGCCTGCATCGCCGGGTTCTTGCTGTCGAGAATGCGCAGCGGATTGCTGTGCAGGCGGCGCTTCGCATCCTCGTCGAGCGCGTCCTGGTGCGCCTCGAAATAGGCGATCAGTTTCTGCCGGTGACGCTGGCGCGCGGCCTGGTCGCCCAGGGTATTGAGCTGCAGCGTCGGGGCGATGCCGAGTTCGCGCCAGAGGTCGGCGCACATCACAATCAACTCGGCGTCGACGTCGGGCCCGGCAAAACCGAGCGCCTCGACGCCGACCTGATGAAACTGCCTGTAGCGGCCCTTCTGCGGGCGCTCGTGGCGGAACATCGGGCCGCTGTACCACAGCCGCTTGCCGCCGTCGTAAAGCAGATTGTGCTGGATCACCGCGCGCACCGAGGACGCCGTGCCTTCCGGGCGCAACGTCAACGATTCGCCGTTCAGCTCGTCGACGAAGGTGTACATCTCCTTCTCGACGATGTCGGTCACCTCGCCGATGGCGCGCTTGAACAGGCCGGTGTGCTCAAGGATCGGCGTACGCATCTCGCGGTAGCCATAGCGCCGCAACCAGTCGCGCACGATCGCCTCGAAGCCCTGCCAGATGTCGGTGGCATCGGGCAGGCAGTCGTTCATGCCGCGCACGGATTGAATGTTGTTGCTCATCTAAAAAATCTCACCACAGAGGCACAGAGAAAACTGTGCGTAATATCCAACCGTTTTCCTCTGTGCCTCTATGCCTCTGTGGTTAATGGTTTACTTGCCAGCGCCATAATGGCTGCGCACATAATCTTCGACGATCGCCTGGAAGTCCGCAGCGATGCGCTCGCCCTTCAGCGTCACGGTCTTTTCGCCGTCGACGTACACCGGTGCGACCGGCACTTCGCCGGTGCCGGGCAGCGAGATGCCGATATTGGCGTGCTTAGATTCGCCGGGACCGTTGACCACGCAGCCCATCACCGCCACCTGCATCGATTCGACGCCGGGATACTGGCTGCGCCACAGCGGCATCTGGGTGCGCAGGTAGATTTCGATGTCCTGCGCCAGTTCCTGGAACACGGTCGAGGTGGTGCGGCCGCAGCCGGGACAGGCGGTGACCTGCGGGGTGAACGCGCGCAGACCCAGTGCCTGCAGGATTTCCTGGCCGACGCGCACCTCCTGGGTGCGATCGCCGCCCGGTTCGGGCGTCAAGGAGATGCGTATCGTGTCGCCGATGCCTTCCTGCAGCAGAACAGACAAGGCGGCTGTCGAGGCAACGATGCCCTTGCTGCCCATGCCGGCCTCGGTCAGTCCCAGGTGCAGTGGGTAATCGCACTGCGATGCGAGATCGCGATAGACCGAAATCAGATCCTGCACCCGGCTCATCTTGCACGACAGAATAATCTTGTCGCCGCCCAAGCCCAGTTCCTCGGCCTTTTTCGCCGACTCCAGCGCGGAGGCGACCATCGCACGGCGCATCACCACCTCGGCCTCTTCCGGCTCGGCGAGACGCGCGTTGTCGTCCATCATGCGCACCGCCAGCGCCTGGTCGAGGCTACCCCAGTTGACGCCGATGCGCACCGGCTTGTCGTAGCGGCACGCCACTTCAATCAGGGTGGCGAACTGCTCGTCGCGCTTGTTGCCGCGCCCGATGTTGCCGGGGTTGATGCGCAGCTTGGCCAGCGCCTCGGCGCACTCTGGCACCTGGGTCAAGAGCTTGTGACCGTTGAAGTGGAAGTCGCCGATCAGCGGCACGCGGCAGCCCAGCACGTCAAGCCGCTCGCGGATGCGCGGCACCGCGGCGGCGGCTTCCAGGGTGTTGACGGTGAGCCGCACCAGTTCCGAGCCGGCCTCGGCCAGCGCCTGCACCTGGCACACGGTGGCCGCGATATCGACGGTATCGGTATTGGTCATCGACTGCACCGCCACCGGCGCATCGCCGCCGACCAGCACAGTGCCGATCCGCACCTGGCGGCTGGGGCGACGGACTATCTGAGACATCATTGTTCCAGGGAGTTGTTCTTCAAGGGTGGTTATTCTTCAAGCGTGAAGCGTGCGACCGTCGCATCGATAAAGGGCGTCAGATCAATGGGACGGCCGTTGTAGGTCATCCGCGCCTGGGCTGCATTGCCGATCACCACATCGAACGGCGGCTGGCCGTTGATATCCACGCTGCCGCCCGCGGGGTTGAGCTGACGATGCAGCATGCGCCCGCTGGCATCCTTGATCTCGGTCCAGGCCTCGTCGCCAAATTCGAGATGCAGCACACTGCCGGCCGCCGGAGCCGGCGCTGCAGGCGTGCCGGCATCGGCCGGTTCAGCGGGTGCGGCGGCAGGCGCATCCGCCGGGACGGGAGCAGCCTGAACGGCAAGGGAAGCGGCCTCTGCCGTTTCGACTACGGGCACCGGCACCGCAGCGGGGGGGAGCTGGGTTTGCGCGACAACGCCACCCCGCTGGGTCGAGCCATCCTCCTCTTCACTGTTCAGCCACAAATACAGCACCACCGGCACCGCCACCGCCACCAGCACACCCAGCAGCGACAGTATCAGCCAGGGCGAAGTCAGCCAGGAATGCGACATGGACTGACCGGCAGGGCTGACCGCAGCAGGTTCGGCTGGAGCGCCCTGCATGCGTGCCAGCAGGGCTTCCGGCGCGAGCCCCAGCAGGCGCGCATAGTTGCGCACAAATCCGCGCGCGAACACGGGCTGGCCCAGGCTGTCGAAATCATCCGTCTCCATCGCCTCGATCTGGCGATGCATCAGGCGCAGACGCACCGCCACGTCGTCAAGTGCAATCCCTTGTGCTTCGCGGGCGTCGCGCAGGATCTGCCCGACCGATGCCTGGCTGTTCTCGCTCATTCGTATTGTCCCGCCAGCAGCAGGCGCGCTTCATCCGAATCGGGAAAGCGTTTGCGCAGCTGCAGGCCGTAAGCCGCTTCCTGCGTACGGTCGCCCAGCTTGCGCTCCAGCCGCACACCCAGCCACAGGCTTTCCGCGCTCGGCGGCGCCAACTCGGCATGACGGCCCAGCAGGCGCTGCGTCTCCACCAGCCGGCCCTGGCGGAAATGCAGTCCCGCCAGCTTCAGGATGGTGTTGGGATTGTCGGGCTGCAGCTTGAGCGACTTCACCAGATTGGCTTCGGCCAGCGCGAGATCACCCTTCTTTTCTGCACACAGACCGGCATTGGCCATCGCCTGCTCGGGCCTTGCATACAGCGGATTGCGCAGGGCGGCGCTGAACTGTTCGAGACCTTCGTCGTAGCGGCCACGCGAGCAGAGAAACCAGCCGAAATTGTTGCGTGCTTCGGAATCGCTGCGATCCAGTTCGATGGCGCGGCGAAAGTTTTCCTCGGCCAGCTTGTCTTCGGCCAGTTCCATGTAGATCAGGCCATAGATATTGTAGGCCGGGCCAAACCGGCTGTCGGCGGTGATCGCCTTGCGCAGTTCGTCAAGCGCGATCTTGTACTGGGCACGCGAGAAGTAGGCGCCGGCCAGGTCGGTGAACGCGCTGGCGCGCTGGCGGCTTTCGCTGTCGGCTTCCGTGCTGGCGACGCCCCCGCCCTTCCCGGCAGGGTGGCCTGCGCAGCCCGCAAGCAAGGCTGCCCCCATCATGACCCATTTCTTCACGCTGCCTCCTTGTGCATCCGCTTCATCACGCGCCCGCTCTTGTCGGCCACCTTGCCCGCCAGCTGGCCGCAGGCGGCGTCGATGTCGTCACCGCGCGTCTTGCGTGTGGTCACCACGTAGCCCGCGTCCTGCAGAATCTCGCGGAATACGCGCATGGCGTCGGCACGCGGTTTTTCATAACCGGAATCAGGGAACGGATTGAACGGGATGAGATTGAACTTGCACGGCACCTCGCGCGTCAGTTCGATCAGCTGGCGCGCGTGCCCGGGCGTATCGTTCACCCCAGCCAGCATCACGTATTCGAAAGTGATGAAATCGCGCGGCGCATGCACCAGATAGCGCCGGCACGCCGCCATCAGCTCGTGCAGCGGATATTTTTTGTTGATCGGCACGATCTGGTCGCGCAACGCATCGTTGGGCGCGTGCAGGCTCACCGCCAGCGCCACCGGGCAGCGCTCGGCCAGCCGGTCCATCGCCGGCACCAGGCCCGAGGTCGATACCGTCACCCGCCGCCGCGACAGGCCGTAAGCGTGATCGTCGAGCATGATGCCGAGCGCGGTCACCACGTTCTCGAAATTGGCCAGCGGCTCACCCATGCCCATCATCACCACATTGCTTACCGGCCGTTCGGCGATTTCACCGGTGGTGCGGTTGGGCTCGGTCTTCAGGCTGTGCTGCGCCACCCACAGCTGGCCGATGATCTCGGCCACCGTCAGGTTGCGGTTGAAGCCCTGCCGCCCGGTCGAGCAGAAGGTGCACTCCAGCGCACACCCCACCTGCGACGACACGCACAGGGTGCCGCGGTCGTCTTCCGGAATGAACACGGTTTCGATGCCATTTCGCCAGGCTTGATCGCTGGCGGCTCCGCCGCCCGGGCCGACGTCGAACAGCCACTTGCGCGTGCCGTCGGCCGAGACGTGGGCGTAGTTGATCGCCGGCGCCGTCACCACTGCCTGCTGCTGCAGTTTTTCGCGCAGGCTCTTGGCGATGTCGGTCATCTGCGCAAAATCCGCCACCCCCGCCTGATGCACCCAGTGGAACACCTGGCGGGCACGGAACGGCTTTTCGCCGAGTTCGCCGAACCAGGCGGTCAGCCCTGCGAGATCGAGATCGAGCAGATTCTGCGGCATGCGTGGCTTAACGGCCGGCGTAGACTTCGCAGCCAGGGAAGAAATAGGCGATTTCGACTGCCGCGGTTTCGGGTGCGTCGGAGCCGTGCACCGCATTGGCGTCGATGCTCTCGGCGAAGTCGGCACGGATGGTGCCGGGTTCGGCCTTCTTCGGGTCGGTCGCACCCATCAGCGCGCGGTTTTTGGCAATGGCGTCTTCACCCTCGAGCACCTGCAACACCACCGGGCCCGACACCATGAACTCGACCAGGTCCTTGAAGAAGGGACGTTCCTTGTGTACGGCGTAGAAGCCCTCGGCTTCCTGGCGCGACAGATGCTTCATCCTGGATGCCACGACCTTGAGGCCGTTGCTTTCGAAGCGGCTGACGATCTTGCCGATCACGTTCTTTTTGACGGCGTCGGGTTTGATGATGGAAAAAGTGCGCTGAACGGCCATGCGAATGCTCCAGACAAATGAGAAAACGGTTCAAAAAACCATGAAAATCAGCCCGCTAGAATAGCACGGCCGCCCCTCCCTGTCTTGATCCGGCGGCCAGTTTTTGCCGCCCCGCGTGGCGCGCAAACGCGCGCCTGCGTATAGTGGCGGCTATCTACGTATCCGCCGAACCGCGCCCTATGCTTGAACTCCTGACCGACCCCAACGCCTGGATCGCTTTTGCCACGCTCACTGCGCTGGAACTGGTGCTGGGCATCGACAACATCATTTTCATTTCCATCCTGGTCGACAAGCTGCCGGAAAAGCAGCGCGAACTGGCGCGCCGGCTGGGACTGGGCATGGCCATGTTCATGCGTATCGGCCTGTTGCTGGTGCTGGCGTGGATCATCGGCCTGACGGCGCCGTTGTTTACCGTACTGGATCAGGAGATCTCGGGACGCGACCTGATCCTGATCGGCGGCGGACTGTTCCTGCTGTGGAAAAGCACCAGCGAAATCCATCAATCGCTGGAAGGCGAGGAAGGCCACAGCTCCAGCGTCGTCAAGGCCACCTTCACTGCGGTCATCCTGCAGATCATGGTGGTCGATCTCGTGTTTTCGCTGGATTCCATCATCACCGCCGTCGGCATGGTGGAGAGCATCGCAGTGATGGTCGCGGCGGTGGTCGCCTCGGTCGGGCTGATGATGCTGTTTGCGGGCACAATCGGTCGTTTCGTGTCGAATCACCCCAGCATCAAGATGCTGGCGCTGTCCTTCCTGGTTGCGGTGGGTGTGGTGCTGATCGCCGAGGGCTTTGGCCACCACGTGCCCAAGGGCTACATCTACTTCGCCATGGCCTTCTCGCTGGCGGTGGAAATGCTCAATATCCGCATGCAGCGGCGGCGCGCCGCCACAGTGCACCTGCACACCGCCTACGCGCCCGAAAAGCGCAGCGACTAAGCCATCACGCGCGGGACGATGCCGGGCTCGCCGGGTGCCGCCCGCGCGTCGGCATCGAGGCCGATGCCGGCCGCCCA
>ERZ761609.926-NODE-926-length-29519-cov-8.379955_pt1 | contig 29519 bp, 28 predicted proteins | sample MGYA00511163_ERZ761609 | MGnify/ENA primary metagenome ERZ761609 (study PRJEB28899, sample SAMN02445070) | bioreactor sludge metagenome | biome: EBPR sludge | place: Australia: Brisbane, Thorneside Wastewater Treatment Plant | collected 2011-12-16 ... | reverse complement strand
GCCCTCGCCCGAGGCGGCTGGCGCGTCCGCGCGGCCGTCCGCCGGCCCGATCTTGCGGGCCACCTCCAGCCCATGGGCGCCGTAGGCCAGATCCATCCCGTCCAGGCGAACCTGCGCTACCCCGAAAGCCTCGGAGCCGCTGCCGACGGTGCGGACACCGTCGTCAACCTCGTCGCGATCCTCCACAAATCCGGCGCGCAGACGTTCGAAAAGCTCCATATCGACGGTGCCCGCGCTGTCGCGAAGGCCGCCAAAGCCGCAGGCGTCTCCCGCCTGATCCACATCTCGGCCATCGGCGCCGACCGGACTTCTCCCGGCGCTTACGGCCGCACCAAGGCCGAAGGGGAGGCCGCTGTCCTCGCCGAATTCCCCGATGCGATCATCCTCCGGCCATCGCTGGTCTTCGGCCCCGAGGACCAGCTCTTCAACCGCTTCGCCGCCATGGCCCGCATCGCGCCCGTGATGCCGCTCGTCGGCGGCAACACCAAGTTCCAGCCCGTCTACGTCGGCGATCTCGCCGCTGCCATCGCCGCTGCCGCCGCAGGCAAGGGCACGCCCGGCACCATTTACGAGATTGGCGGCCCCGAGATCATGACCTTCCGCGGCATCATCAACCGCGCCCAACGCTGGGCCGGCCGCTCGCGGCCCTATTTCCCGATGCCGTTCTGGCTCGCCAAACTGGTCGCGTTCGCGACCGTACCGTTGCCGAACGCCTGGCGTCCCTTGACTGTCGATCAGGTCCGCATGCTCTCCGTCGACAACGTCGTGAGCGATGCCGCGATCAAAGAAGGCCGCACGCTGTCGGCTTTCGGCGTCGACAACCCGCACACCGCCGCCGCCATCGTTCCTGAATACCTCGAGCGCTTCCACGCCAAGGGCCAGTTCGCCCACTACCGCGGCTGACCTTTACGAACCGACGGTTGCCGCACGGATCTGGTGACGGATCACCTGTCGGCCTACACTGTAGCCTCACACGATTTCCTGTGAGGCACGCATGACCGGCCGTACGTTCACGAACATCGTCATTCTCACCGGCGCCGGCATCTCTGCCGAAAGTGGCCTTGCGACGTTCCGCGACAAGGGCGGCGTGTGGGCGAAGTACGACTATCGCGAAGTCGCAACGCCCGAGGGCTATGCTCGCAATCCTGCGAAGGTGCATGAGTTCTATAATTTGCGCCGCCGCGACGCGCTCGGCGTGAAACCCAATGCGGCGCATCTCGCGCTCGCCGAACTCGAAGCCGAACTTCCCCGCCGTTTCGGCCGGACGTCCCGTCTCACACTCGTTACCCAGAACGTCGACCCCCTCCACGAAGCAGCCGGCTCCAAGTCCGTCGTCCACATGCACGGCGAACTTCTGAAATCCTGGTGCACGTCCTGCGACGACCGCCGTCACTGGACGACCGACATGACCACCGCGACCGCCTGCCCGAAATGCGGCGCGACAGGCCAAATGCGCCCGGACATCGTCTGGTTCGGCGAAATCCCTTACGCCATGGACGACATATCTGCCGCTCTTTCCGAAGCCGATCTCTTCGTCTCCATCGGCACGTCCGGCAACGTCTATCCCGCCGCCGGCTTCGTGCGCGAGGCGCGCAGCATTGGCGCGCACACGGTCGAACTCAATCTCGAACCGAGCGAGGGCCGATCCCTGTTCGCCGAAGCCCACCACGGCCCTGCGACCGAAATCGTGCCCGCATTTGTCCGCCGCTTGCTCGCCCGCGAGGTCTGATCATGGCGTCCGCCCGCACTGCCCGCGTCCTGCCACCGAACACTGCGACGACTGTCGTCGAGATATCCGGCGAGCCGCATCCATCCGTCGCCATATCCGGAGACGATCTCCACCGCCTCGTCGTCGATGCGCGCCGTGCCCTCGCGTTGCTCTACGCCGGCGACGGCAATTCCTGCGCCTGGATGCTCGACGATGTCGTCGGTCGCCTCACCGACCTGCGCTCCGACTACGAAACCGCGATGCGGATCGAAGGCCGCATGATGCCCTACGTTCCCGGCCGCGATCGCTTCTGACGTCCGGCCGGCCGCACCGCCACCTGCGCCTGCCGCCGCATCAGCAGGTCCGCCACGACCGACGCCGCGATGACGTGTGGCGCCTTCCCTTCGAGCCCGGCGATACCGATGGGGCAGACGAGCCGACCGATCTCCTCTGCACCGAGCCCCGCGCGCTGGAACCGCTGCCGGAACCGCGCCGCCTTCGTCTCGGACCCGATGAGCCCCACGTAGGCTGTATCCGTCCGTGCGATGAGAACCTGCGCGAGCGCTTCATCGAGCGCGTGCGAAAACGTCATGATGAGGTGATACGCGCGCGGTGGCGTCGCTTCGGCAGCCGCAGCGAGATCGTCCGAGGCGACTCTTCTGATGCCCCGCTTGCCCGGCGCCGGAAACCGGGCTTCGTCGACGTCGTACCATCTGATGTCGAAATCCGTGAGCGCGAGCGCATCGACCACCGCGCGGCCCACGTGTCCCGCTCCGTAGACGCAGACCACCGGCCTGGCAGTCTCGATCGGCTCGGCCGCGAACATCTCCCGGTCAGCCGCGACGATCGCACTGAAATCGCGTCGTGCCGTCCCACGCTCCATGTTCCGCGCCTGAGCCAGCACGTGCGCCGGAAGATCGACGCTGGACCTCCGGCCGTGCACGATCACCGGCGCAATACCCGATTTCGTCGAGCGCACCAGCACACCGCGATAGCGCCGCCGTCCGTCGAACACTGCCGCCTCCAGAACGCGCGCAGCAATCTCCGCCATGTCGTCGTCGCCGAAACGCTCGTAGAAAAGCGTCACCATTCCGCCGCAGCATTGTTCGAGCGCCGGCCCGAGCGGATACTGCAGCATACGCCTGAGCCAGCGCTGCTCACTATCCTCGGCGAGCATGCGCCGTGCCTCGTTGATGGCTTCGAACTCGAGACGTCCGCCGCCGATCGTGCCGCGCATCTCGATCTCCGACACGATGAGCGTCGCGCCCGCCTCGCGCGGCGCTGACCCGTCGACGTCGAGCACCGTCACCCGTACCACCCGGCCCGGAAAATCCTTGAACCAACCGAAATCGATCCGGTCGCTCATCCGCCGCCTCCGCGCATGACCCGTTCGATCGCCGCAAGTACCCGTTCTGGTGTCGCAGGTGCGTCGAGCATCGGCTCGACCCTGTGCCCGCCGACGCTCGCCACCGCATCCGCCAGCGCGTTGAACACGGAGATCCCGAGCATGAGCGGCGGCTCCCCCACGGCCTTGGAACGATAGACCGTCTCTTCCGCGTTCTCGCCCCGCTCGAACAGCGTCACGTTCATGACCGCCGGCCGATCACCACACGCGGGAATCTTGTAGGTCGAAGGCGCATGCGTCATGAGCCGCCCCTTCTTGTCCCAGACCAGTTCCTCCGTCGTCAGCCAGCCCGCGCCCTGTACGAACCCGCCTTCGATCTGCCCGCGATCGATCGCTGGATTGAGCGACCGGCCCACGTCGTGCACGATGTCTGCCCTGAGGATGCGGTACTCGCCTGTCAGTGTATCGACGGCCACTTCCGACACCGCCGCGCCATACGCGAAATAAAAGAACGGCCGACCGCGACCAGCCACCCGGTCCCAGTTCACTTTCGGCGTCGCATAAAATCCTGTCGACGACAGCGACACGCGCGCCATGTAGGCGTCCCGCACCACGTCCTCGAACGGGAACGACCGCCCACCCGCTTCGACCCGTCCGCCATGAAACCGGATCGAGCCCGGTGCCACTTTTTCACGCCCCGCGACATGCTCGACCAGCCGCGCCTTGATCGTCTCGGCCGCCCGCATCGCCGCCATACCGTTGAGATCGGACCCAGACGACGCTGCCGTTGCCGACGTGTTCGGCACCTTACCCGTCGTCGTCGCCGTGATCTTCACGCGCGGCCGCTCGACGCCGAACACGTCCGCGACCACCTGCGCCACCTTGATGAAGAGCCCCTGCCCCATCTCGGTGCCGCCATGATTGAGATGGATCGACCCGTCCGTGTAGACGTGCACCAGCGCGCCCGCCTGGTTGAGGAACGTCTTCGTGAAGGAAATTCCGAACTTGACGGGCGTCAGCGCGATACCGCGTTTGACGATGTCGTGCCGCATGTTCCAGCGCGCGATCTCCTCACGCCGCCGGCCGTAGTCCGACTGCCGCACGAGATCTTCGACGATATCCTGGATCACGCAGTCCTCGACGACCATGTGATACGGCGTGACCGACCGCTCCCCGCGCGGCGCGCTCTTGTGCGGATAGAAATTCCGGCGCCGGACCTCGACCGGATCGAGCCGCAGCTTGCGCGCGATCCGGTCCATGATCACTTCCATGCCGATCATGCCCTGCGGCCCGCCGAACCCGCGAAATGCCGTGTTCGACTGTGTATGCGTCTTGAGCCGGTAAGACGTGATCCTCACTGCCGGCAGATGATAGCAGTTGTCGGCATGCAGCATGGCGCGGTCGGCGACCGGCTGTGACAGGTCGAAACTTATCCCGCACCTGAGCGCGTGCTCCACGTCGAGGCCGACGAGCCGCCCGTCGTCATCGAAGCCGACCCGATAGCGGATACGGATGTCGTGTCGCTTGCCCGTCAGCATCATGTCGTCGTCGCGGTCGTAGACGCACTTCACCGCCCGCCGGAGCTTCACCGCTGCGAGCGCCGCTGCCGCTGCGGGCAGGTTGCCCTGGCTCTCCTTGCCGCCGAACCCGCCGCCCATGCGCCGCACTTCGACCGTCACTGCATGTGACGGTATACCGAGAACCTCGGCCACCTTGTGCTGGATCTCGCTCGGATGCTGCGACGAACTGTAGACTGTGACGTCGTCGTCCTCGCCGGGTACTGCGAGTGCCGCTTGTCCTTCGAGGTAGAAGTGTTCCTGTCCGCCGACGTCGACCGCGCCTTCCAGCACATGCGGCGCTGACCCGAGCGCACGCTCGACGTCGCCACGCCCCATCGTGTGCGGCGGCTCGAGATAGCTCTGCGCGGCCATCGCCTCGTCGATCGTCACCACCGCCTGCAGATCCTCGTACTCGACAACCGCATGCGTCGCCGCGCGCCGCGCCGCCCCCCGATCGACCGCTACCACGGCGAACAGCGCCTGCCCGACGTACTGGACGAGCCCATCCGCGAACATCGGATCGTCGTGCGACGGTGTCGGTGCAAGATCGTTGTGCCCGGGAATTTCCGCAGCCGTCAGCACCGCCAGCACGCCCGGCTGCGCCCGCACCGCTTCGACATCGAGAGTGACGATTCGCGCATGCGCCCGCGTACTCTGCGCGAGATAGATTTCCGCTGTTCCTTCGGGCGCGACGATATCATCGACGTAGACGGCCTGCCCCGTCACGTGCTTTTCCGCACTGTCGTGACGAACCTCTGCTCCGACGACGGCATCTGCGGGCGTGTGCAACGTGTCCTGCATCGGTCTCACTCCGCAAGTTCACCCATCGACACGACTTGCGTCGCGCTGCGCCCGTCACGCTCGGCCGCGAGCCGCAGCAGAAGATTGCGCGCCACCGTCCGCCGGTACGCCGCCGAAGCCCGGTGATCCGAAATCGGCTGGAAATCCGCATCGAGTTCCGCCCCAGCGGCCACCGCCTGATCGCGACCGAACCGCCGCCCCGCAAGTGCGGCCTCCGTGCGCAGCGCCCGCGCTGGCGTCCCCGCCATGCCACCGAAGGCGATCCGCGCCTCCGCAACGCGCCCCTCCTCGAACGTGAGGTAAAACGCCCCGAGCACAGCCGTGATATCGCTGTCTCGCCGCTTCGACACCTTGTAGAATCGCGTGAGCGATCCCGGCTTCGGCTTCGGCACGTCGACACGCACCAGCAGTTCGTCCGCCCGCCGCGCCTGCTTCCCATAATTTATGAAGAACTCGTCGAGCGGTAGCGTTCTCTCACCCGCCACTGACGCGAGCACGACGCGCGCACCGAGCGCGATCAGGCACGGCGGCATGTCACCGATTGGCGATCCGTTGGCGATGTTCCCGCCGATCGTACCGGAGTTGCGCACCTGCACCCCGCCGATCCGCACCAGCAGATCGCCGAATGCCGGAACCATCGCCTTGAGCGCGTCTGCGGCCTCCGTGTACGTCACCGCCCCGCCGATACGAAGCACGTCGCCACCATCCTCGATCCCATGCAACTCCGGCACGCGATCGACAAAAAGCATTCTCGGCAGCACTCGGTGCTGCTTCGTGATCCATAACCCGACGTCGGTCGCCCCGCCGACGACCGTTGTCGCCCCATCTCCCAGAAACGAAAGCGCCGAGGCGAGCGATCCGGCCACGAGCCCGACAGAACGCTCTCCCTCGAGCCGCACGTCATCCGTACCGCCGAGCGCCCGAACCGCCGCGGTCTCCCGCTCGCGCCATTGCACTTCGGCCTCCGACAGCGGCACTTCGCGCGACGCATCCATGGCCGCGACGATCGGCCCGTATCCCGTGCACCGGCAAAGATTCCCCGCCAGCACGTCGTCCACCGCCAGCGGCACGCGATCGATCCGGTCCGCGAACATCGACATCACGAAACCCGGCGTACAGAACCCGCACTGCGAGCCATGCCGCCGCACCATTTCGGACTGCACCACATTGAGCGCGCCGCCTTCGATCGCATCGAGACCCTCGACGGTCGTTACCGATGCGCCGTCGAGCATCGGCATGGTGAGGATGCACGCATTGACCGCGCGAAACCGCACCTCGCCGCGCCGCATCTTCGCGACGACGACCGTGCACGCGCCACAGTCGCCTTCCGCACAGCCTTCCTTGCTGCCTGTCAGCCTGCGCTCGCGCCTCAGCCATTCGAGGAGCGTCGTCGTCGGCTCCGCGCGCACGTCCCGCGCCACACCATTGATCCGAACCCGGATGTGATCCCGCACCATACATCAACCCCGATGCTGACGAGGACCGCCGTGGCCTGCGCCTACGGCTTGGGCGCCGGAGGCAGGCTCGGTAGATGTCCGGTTTACAGGCCGTCGATCGGCCTGTCCGCACTCAAGACAAGAGCCGCTCGCAGGCCTTGTCAAGGCCGCGTTTCCATCAGGCCGCGGTGGCCTGCCGGTTAGCGCGCCAGACCGCGAATTGTCTGAGCACGATTGGCAGCGCGAGGACGAGCCCCGCCAGCGTCGCCGTACGGCTCGGTGCGATGACCAGGATCGACGCGATCCCAAGCACCCAGCGCTCCCATTTCGCCAGAAGTCCGATGGCGAAACCGGTAAGCGCGGCCGCCAGCATCACGATGCCGACCATGCAGCCGATGGTCGTTTCGAAGAACGCGAGCCACGTGAAGTTCTTCGTCACGAGCAGCATCGCCGGCGAATAGACGAAGACGAATGGCACCAGCACTTTTGCCATTGCCAGTCGGAAAGCAGTGTTGCCCGTCTTGAAAGGATCGGCTCCTGCCATACTTGCCCCCGCGTACGCCGCCAGCGCCACCGGCGGCGTCACGTCCGCCAGCACCCCGTAATAGAATACGAAAAAGTGCGACACGATCGGCTCGATCCCGAGCTTGCCGAGCGCCGGCTGCGCGATCGTCACCATGATGATGTACGTCGGCGTCGTCGGTACGCCACATCCGAGCAGGATGCATACGATTGCCGTTAGGCACAGCGTGAAGAACAGCGTCATCCCGACCTGGCTGAACGCCCAGTCCGGCATGAAGGTACCGATCGACGCGGCCAGCGATGCAGACGAGGTCGTGATCACGTCCGAGAGCTTGAACCCGACGCCCGTGAGCGTGACGACACCCACGATGACACCGACCGTCGCCGCCGCCGCACCGACCCCGATCGCGTACTTCGCCCCCATCACGAACGCATCCACGAGGTCGATGAGCCGCGCCCGTCCACCCGCATCGCTCACCGTCCACCACACCGACGCGATCACGCCGGGCACGAATACGAGCGCGAGACCGAACCACGTCGTCAGCTGCTCGATCGCGATGAGACCAATGATCGCCGCGAGAAAAGTCACCGCCACGATCGGATTGCGCTTCGTCAGCCCGACGAGAAGACACCCGGTGATCCCCCAGAATGCTGCGAGATACGGCGTGAAATCGGAAAACAGCACGACCAGCAGCGCGATCAGCGGAATGGCCGTCGGCCAGTCGCGTTTGATGACCTCGGACGCCTTCGGCAGCTCCGACCGATCGACCCCACGCATACCGAGCTTCTTGGCCTCGAAGTGCACCTGGCAGAACACGCCGAAGAAGTGCATGAACGCCGGCACCACGGCCGCGAGAATGATCGTCTGGTAGCCGAGATTGAGATACTCGACCATCAGGAACGCCGCCGCCCCCATGATCGGTGGCGTGATCTGCCCGCCTGTCGCCGCTGTCGATTCGACCGCCGCCGCGAAATGGCGTGGATACCCGATGCGGATCATCATCGGGATCGTCATCGATCCCACTGTCACCGTGTTGGCGATCGACGAGCCCGAGATCATCCCGAAGAGACCGGACGCGAAAATAGACACCTTCGCCGGCCCGCCCGAAAACCGTCCCGCAAGCGCGACCGCGAGGTCGATGAACATGCGCCCGAGCCCGATGCGTGTCGCGAGCACGCCGAACAGCACGTAATGGAAGACGTACGTCGCCACCACCCCGAGCGCGACGCCATAGATGCCCTGGCTTGTCAGATAGAGATGATTGACGACGCTCTTCCACGAGTTGCCGGGATGCTGGAGGATGCCCGGGAGAGAGCGCCCCCACATCGCATATGCCATCAGCACGATGGCGATGATCGGCAGCGCCGGACCGACCGCACGCCGCGTCGCTTCCAGCATCACGAGAATGAGGATCGTCCCCATCATCCAGTCGACGGTTGACGGATTACCGACGCGGAACTGCAGGTCGTGGAAAATCCATGGCACATAGAGGGACGAAATCGCCGCCGCAATCGCCAGAACCCAGTCGTAGAGCGGTATGCCCAGCGGCCGCAGGACCGACGCCGACTGCGGCTCCGCCTTGGCGGTCTTCTTCAGCCCAAAGACGAGAAAGATCAGTCCGAGCACGAACGCGAGATGCAGCCCGCGATGCGTCGTCTCCGGCAACAGACCGAAACCTGCCGTGTAGTAGTGAAACACCGAAAGCGCCAGCAGCAGCGCCGCCACCAGCCACGCCGCCGTCGGCAGCAGCGACCGGAACTGCATCTCCGGATCGAGCTCTTCCTCGAGCTTCTGCAGCTCGGCCATTGTCTTCCCGGTCACGTCGCCCCCTCGGTCGTCTCGTCGAACGAGATAAACAGATACGTATCGGTGCCGCAACTTGGAGGCACCGCAAACGACAGGGGCCACCGTACCGCGGTGGCCCCCGATTACACCGGCACTAACGTGCCCCGGCGAATTACTTGATCAGCCCGGCTTCCTTGTAGAACTTCTCGGCACCCGGATGCAGCGGAATGCCGACACCGGAGAGCGCCGTCGCCTTCTGGATCGCCTTGCCCTTGGCGTGGCCTGCGTCGAGCGCCGCACGTGTCTTGTCGCTCCAGAGACCCTTGGTGACCTCGTAGACGAGATCGGCGCTGATCTTCTCGGACGTGACCCACTGAGCACCGACCGCGAGCGTCTTGACCCCCTTGACGTCCTTGTAGACGCCGTCAGGGATTGCATCCGCAGCAAAGAACTTGAACTGCGCCATCAGCTTTGCGGCGATCTCGCCGTCGAGTGGCAGGAGTTCCATGCCGTTCGTTGAAGCCAGCTCGGTCAATGCCCCCTGCGGATATCCCGTCGTCTGGAAGAAGGCATCGAGCGATCCGTCCTTCAGCTTTTCGATCGACTGCTGCTGCTTCAGGTACTCCGGCTTGATGTCCCTTTCGGTGATGCCGACCGACGCCAGGATCGCCTTGGCATTGACGAGCGTGCCCGAGCCTGGCTCGTCGATGGAAATGCGCTTGCCTTTGAGATCAGCAATGGATTTGACCCCGAGTCCCTTGCGTACCACGACGTGCACGCTTTCGGGATACAGGTTCGCGATCGCACGCAGTTCGGCGACCTTCGGCTTGCCCTCGTAAATGCCGGTGCCGGTATAGGCCCACGATGCAACGTCCGCCTGCGCGAAGCCCGACTCCATTGCGCCGCCGACGATGGCATTGACGTTCGCCACCGAGCCGTTCGAGGCGACCGCGCTCGCGTTGATCTTGTCCGACGTGATGGCGTTCGCGATCAACCCGCCGATCGGATAGTACGTGCCACCGGTACCGCCCGTACCGATGCGGAAGAACTGTGCCTGCGCGAACGCGCCTGCGCTGCCGACGGTCGATGCTGCCGCGAGCATGGCGGCGCCCTTGAGTGCCTCGCGGCGGGAAAGTGACGGGATCATTGCTGACAACTCCTTTTTGATCGCCGGTACGGCATGGTCCGCACGTACCGTCTCAGATGGGATTGAAGCCGAGGGCGGCGCGGACCCTGTTTTTGATATAGGCCCCGTCGCGCGACGGCAATGCGCGCGGCGTCTCCGTAGCGGCGATCGCGACCGACACGAACCCCGTCGCCTCCTTTCGGTGCAGACGAGCCCGAACGGCCTCGACCCCTGCCATGGTCGTGACGCTGTCGGTCCACTCGAATCCCGAATTGCGGGCAATTTCGGGCAGGTTGACCCCGAGCCCCGTATGGCTCGCCTGCATGCCCGTTTCCCCGTAGTGGCTGTTGTCGAGCACGACGATGGTCAGGTTCTTCGGCTTCTGAACCCCGATCGTCGCAAGCGATCCGAGCCCCATCAGCTTCTCGCCGTCACCCGTGATGACGAGGACTGGGATCTTCGGCTGTGCCAGAGCCAGGCCGAATCCGATCATCGCCGCCCCGCCCATCGCGCCCCACAGATAGAAATTCCGCTCGTGATCTCCGGCTGCGAACACGTCGTAGGTCGCAGACCCGAGGCCCGACACGACGACCACGTCGCCACGATCCCGCAGTAGTTCCCGCACGACCGCACGGCGGTCGAGTTTCGTGTCTTTACCGGCTGCTTTTGCTTTTGCCATGTTCGACCCTCACTTCAGCCAGGCTTTGCGACCGAGCAGCGACTGCGACAGCAGTATCGCCACCGGCTGTTCGGCGAGGAACGCATCATCGAGCCCTGCCTGGACTTCCTCGACGGCCCGCGCCGCATCTGTGATGCGGCGGACCGAAACTCCCATAAGTTCGAACGACGCCTGCGTCGCCCGTCCCATTGGCACCTGCCAGGGGTTGAACTCCGCCCATTCGCCACGCATCGTGATGAGCGTGAAGAGTGGCACCCGGCAACTTGCGATCAGGCTCAGCATGTTGATGCAGTTGCCCGCCCCCGAGCTCTGCATCAACACCACGTGACGCTCGCCACCGAGCCAGGCGCCACACGCCATGGCGATGCCCTCCTCTTCGGTGGTCAGTGGTATCGCCTTGATGTCCTTGTGGGCGTGGGCCCGCCGGATGACATCCGTATGCCCGGCATCCGGCACATACGAGATCTGCCGCACGTTCGCCTGAACGAGCGCATCGAATATTCCCTCACGCCATGAGGTCTGCATGGGTCTGGCTGCTCCCGGAACGATCCTGCGGGGGTACGACACCGTCCCCCGTCACATCAGATGTTTTAGAGATGCCGGACGACTGCGATAGCTTCGCTGCGACGGGCAGGATTGCAATTCCGCGACCTTCGATCCGCCACCCCGCCTCCGAAGAGCCCGGTGTCTGCGCCAGGGACCCTTGCAAAATCGGGACATGCCCGTCAGGAATATTGTTCGGATCACCGACTAGGGCGTTTCGGTTCCCGGAACGCAACGACGAACGGACCTCGAATGGCGAACGATACTCTGAAACGGAAGATTGCCAGGGAATTCGGCACGCCCGCCGTCGTGATCGATCTCGACGTCGTCGATCGCAACATCGCGCGCGTCCAGAAGGTCTGCGATGCCCATGGCGTCGCCAACCGGCCGCACATCAAAACTCACAAGAACCCCGAGCTGGCGCGCGCGCAGATCGCCGCCGGCGCCCGCGGCGTAACCTGCCAGAAGCTCGGCGAGGCCGAAGTCATGGCCGCAGCCGGCATCGACGACATCCTCGTCACCTACAATCTCATCAGTGCCGCCCGCACCGGCCGCCTCGCAGCCCTCCGCCGCACGCTCGATCTCACCGTCTGCGCCGACAATCCCGTCACACTCGCCGCTTATGCGGAAGCCGGCTCCGAAGCCGAAGCCAGGATCGGCGTCGCCATCGAATGCGATACCGGCCGCAAGCGCGCTGGCGTCGAAACACCCGCCGAAGCGATCGAACTCGCCCGCACCATCAAGGCCTCCCCGCATCTCGATTTTCGCGGCCTCGTCTTCTACCCCCGCGAAGATACCTGGCCCGAGTCGCAGAAATTCTTCGACACCGTCTCGTCTGGCCTCAAGGAACTCGGACTGTCTCCGCGCATCGTCTCTACCGGTGGCACGCCCAATCTCGCCAACGTCGGCAAGATGAAGGGTGCGACGGAGCATCGCGCCGGCACCTACATCTTCAATGACCGCATGCAGATCGCCTATGGCGCAGCGACCCTCGAGGACTGCGCATTGTCGGTCTATGCGACCGTGGTATCGCGCGCGGGAGAAGCGCGCGGCATCCTCGATTCAGGCTCCAAGACGCTGACCGCCGACACGGGTGGTAACATGGACGGCTTCGGTCTCATCCTCGAATACCCGGAAGCCCGCATCAAGGGTTTCGCCGAGGAGCACGGCTTCCTCGATCTCGCCGCGACCAACCGCCGCCCGGACGTGGGCGAGATCGTTCGTGTGATCCCGAACCACGTCTGCGTCGTCGTAAACATGGTCGACCGCATGATCGGTGTGCGCGGCGACGACATCGTCGGCGTCTTCGACGTCGCAGCGCGCGGCAAGCTCGTCTGACACGACAGCGGCACCGGCGCCCGGGCCATGCTTGCGCTCAGTGGTTCAGCACCAGTTCCTGCTTGCCCGGGTTCGAGATCGAGACCCGCTTTGCGAAGACGACCACATCGCCCAGGAGCGTAGAGGCCCGCACCTGATATGGCACGAAGATATTGGCGCTCGGCACCTGGCGAAAGGTCAGTTCGATTTTCTGGTTCCGCGCCATGTAGGCCGTCTCGTCACCCGGCCGGTGCCCCGCGATCAGCGCATAGTTCACCCGGCAGACGATCCCGGTCGTCGGCACGTCGCTCGGCTTCGCTCCCGGCAGAGGAACCTGCCCCTGCGGCGACAGTTTGAGATCGATCCGCCGCTGGCCGTCGTAGACTGGAATGGTCCTGGAACACGGATTCCCGCCACCCTTCGTCATCGTCATCACCGCGGCGAACGGATCGAGCGCGCCCTTGAGATGCTTCGGCTCCACCGGGATCCTGTCCGCCCTGACCTTGGGCGGCGGCTCCATCTGGACCGATTGCACGGTGTCGCCCTGAAAAGCGATCTTGGTCGTGCCGGCCTTGGCGGGCCCTTTCAGGTTGAAGCTGAAGTCACGCGGCTGCAGTTGCGACCTTGAGAAGATGCCGCGAGCCTCCGCGTCACTCGACCACTTCATCGCCCCGAACAGCACCGAGACCTTGCCGTTGCTTTGCAGCGCATAACCCGCCGCATCCGTGCTGGACTTGAATTCGAAACCGCCGACTTTCAGACCGTTGAACGTGATTTCATAACTTGCAGAGACTTGCGACGGCCATGCCTGCTCGTTGGCCAGAGCATCTGAGCGCGCTCCGGAAAACACCAGCACCAGCGCGGCAATGGAAAGAACCAGACATCCGGCTCGAAGATCAAGAAAGCTCATGAACAAGCTCTACATCCGTCCTTGTTGATCTTTCGACTTCTACCACAGAACACCCGCGGCGTCAGACGTAGACGAGGTCGCGCATCGATCCGCGGGCAGAACCGCCCCCCTCTCGCGTCGTCGTGTCGAAAATGTGACCCCCGAACGCGCCGGAGCTCGACCGGAGGAGAAAGGGCACGCGCCCCAGCCGTGTGCCGGTTCGTTTCGTATGCCGCACGAGACCTATTGGCCCGAAGAACGTCGCGCCCCCTGCGCGAGCATTTCCGATCGCATCCGACAGGCCTTTGGCCCGGGCAGGTGCTCGATCACGAAGATCGACTTGCCCCTCACCTGGGTGCACCCGAGGTCGCGGATCGGATAGCTGATGGCTCCCGAGGAATTCCGATGCCCGTCGCAATAGATGACGCGAAACAGATCAGCGCTCGCCACCGCGTAGATGGACACGACGTGGTTGACGAACTGAATCGTTTCGCCCTGCGCATTCGGGTGTCCATGGCCCCGACCCCCAGTCCCCCAGACTGAAAGGTCCTTATGTGAGTTCGCCCCGAAAACGCCACGGCGGCGCAGAGAGCTGCGCCGCCGCTGCTGTAACTCAGTGCGAGCCGGACGGATGGGCTTATTCGGTCGTCTCGGTCTTTTCCCCGCCCATACCCTTGAGCGTCGCCAGCATCCGCGCCTCTTCCTCGGCTGCGGTCTCCTCCGCAGTCGGCCTCACCTCGATGTCAGGCTGATCGCCGAGCCCCGGCACCGACATCTGCGCCGGCATGAGCGTACCCTGCGGCTGGGCGTCTGCACCAGCCTCACCACCCGCTCGCGCTGCCGCGCGCTTCGCCGACTTCGCGACCTCGGCGTCGAGATCCGTCTGCGAGCAGAGCCCCAGCGTCACCGGGTCCTGCGGCACGAGATTGGCCGTATTCCAGTGCGAGCGATCCTTGATCGAGGCGATCGTCGGCTTGGTCGTCCCGACCAGCCGCATGATCTGTGCATCCTTCAGCTCCGGGTGGTTCTTGAGCAGCCACAGTACGGCGTTCGGCCGATCGTGACGGCGCGAGACCGGCGTGTAACGCGGTCCCCGCTTGCTCTTGACCGTCGGCAGCGTGACTTTGAGCTCGGCAAGCCGCAGCTTCTGCTTCGGGTCCTGCTCCGCGCGCTTGATTTCCTCGCGCGTCAGCTGCCCGTTGGTGATCGGATCCGTACCCTTGATACCCTGCGCGACGTCCCCGTCCGCGATACCCTTCACTTCGAGCGGATGCAGACCGCAGAACTCGGCGATCTGATCGAACGACAACGACGTGTTCTCGACCAGCCAGACGGCGGTCGCTTTGGGCATCAACGGCTTGCGATCACTCATAAAATGGTCCTCCTCTGTCTCATGCGGCGATCCACCCCATGAGCCCGCTATTCGTGAATTTTTGGAATTGCCCGCTTATAGCTCGCCGACCCCGCCTGTTGCAACTGTCCATAAGTCCGGGTCCGGCACGGGTCGCCACCCGCGTCGGTTGGGCTCGCTTGGGCAGAAGTACGTGTGCGTCGGGCCGGGCGCTGCCGCGGCCCTTGCAACCCGCCGGGACCTGGGCTAATGACCACCGCGTCGCCGTGAGCCGAGCCAAGGCCGTCCGCAGGTGATGAAGCCGCAATAGCTCAGCTGGTAGAGCACGTCATTCGTAATGATGGGGTCGGGGGTTCAATTCCCTCTTGCGGCACCAGTCTTTTCAAAGGCTTGTAGTTTTCTGCCCATCGGCTATCAGCCGACGGGAGAGCATCTTCCCGCCCACTCGCCCCTCCCTTACCAGAGATCCTGCGGCTTGCGTCAGACGATCCGCGCCCCCAGCCGGCGTGCGAGATCGTGGTCAGCCGAGGCGAGCCCGCCCGGTGCCGCGCTCACCCCACCGCCCCGAGGCAGGAACCGGCCAGATCCAGGCCGCGCCCTGGTCTCCCCGCCGTCCACGATCACCTCGCCGCGCCTGACGACAGTGGTCGGCCATCCGGTAATGCGGCGGCCGGCGAACGGCGTATACCCGGTCTTGTCGTGCACCATGGCGTCGCTGATGGTTACCTCCCGACCCGGGTCCCAGATCGCGATGTCCGCATCCGCACCGATCGAGATCGCCCCCTTCCGCGGCGCGAGATTGTAGAGCCGTGCCGGCGCCGTCGACGTGACCTCGACGAATTTCCTGAGCCCGAGACGCCCTTTGGACACCATCGCGTCGAACAGCATCGGCAGCCGCAGTTCGAGCCCCGGCAGCCCGTTTGCGACCTGCTTGAAGGTCGGGTTCGGTCCCGCGCGCAGCTTTCCCGTCTCGTCGTATGCGTACGGTGCGTGATCCGACGAGACCGTCTGCAGGTCACCGAGTTCGAGCGCGCGCCAGAGCGCATCCTGGTCCGCATGCTCCCGGAGCGGCGGCGAACACATCCATTTCGCCCCCTCGCTCCCGGGCTTGTCCATGTCGTCGACAGTGAGAAACAGGTACTGCGTGCAGGTTTCTCCGTAGATCTTCACGCCCCGGTCACGCGCCGCGCGGATCACAGCGACACCTTCGGCCGTCGAGACATGAAACACCATGACCGGCTGATCGAGCAGTTCCGAGCACAGCACGAGACGGTTGATCGCCTCGGATTCCGATCCGCGCGGATGGCTCAGCGCATGAAATTTCGGTGCCGTATGCCCCATCTCGATCAGCCGCCGCCCCATCCACGCGATCATGCCGTGGTTCTCCGCGTGCACGCACACGAGCGCGCCGGACTTTCGTGCCGCCAGCAACACGTCGAGCAACGCCTCGTCGTCCACCTTGAGGCGGTCGTAGGTCATGAACAACTTGATCGAACCGTGCCCCTCGGCCACCAGTTCCGGCACATGCTTCAGTGTTTCCGGCGTGGGATCGGCCAGGATCATGTGGAATGTATAGTCGACGACGGCGCCCTTGCGTGCGAGCGCCATGTAGTCGTCGACGACCGTCCTGAGATTCATCCCGACATGCTGCGCGGCGAACGATATGACCGTGGTCGTACCGCCATGAGCGGCCGAAACGGTGGCACTTTCGAACGTGTCCGCGTTCATTATGCCCGCAGCGGAAAGCTGCTCGATATGGCAATGACTGTCGACACCACCGGGAAGCACCAGTTTGCCCGATGCGTCGAGCTCAACCCGCCCCGCCGGCAGGCCCTCGCCGATCGCAACGATACGCCCCTCACGGACAGCCACATCGGCCGGAAAATCATCGCTCGCGGTCGCTACGCGCCCACCGCGGATCACCATGTCGTAAGTCATGCCAGCCACCACCTTGCGTACGTCGGTTCCGCAGGTGATGTTAGGCGCTAGGCGCTGCAACGAGAAGCCCGGAGTTTCATGGTATGACTGCCCCTCGCCGACCGCGCATCGTCGTCGTCAACCCCAACTCCAATACGATCGTGACCAAGGGCCTCGACGACGCCCTGACCCCGGTACGCTTCGGCGACGGTCCCGAGATCGTCTGCACGACCCTGTCCGAGGGACCGATCGGCATCGAGACGCAGGAGCACGTCGAATCCGTAGCGCTTCCCCTGCGCCGGCTGGTCGCGACGAACGATGACGCCGACGCGTTCGTCATCGCCTGCTACTCCGATCCCGGCCTGCACGTCTGCCGCGAAGCGACGACGCGCCCCGTCTTCGGCATCAACGAGTCCGGTGTCCTCACCGCGCTCTCACGGGGCGAACGGTTCGGCGTAATCGCGATCCGGCAGCGCTCCATCCGCCGCCACGTCCGCTATCTCAGGCAGATGGGCCTCATCGACCGGCTCGCCGGCGAACGCGCGCTCGACATGAGCGTCGCTGAAACCGCATCCGGCGAACGCACCCTCGACCGCATGATCGAGATCGGCCGCGAGCTTCGCGACATCGACGGTGCCGACGTCGTGGTCATGGGATGCGCCGGCATGGCGCGTCATCGCGCACCGCTCGAAGCCGAACTCGGCGTTCCCGTCATCGATCCGACCCAGGCCGCCGTCACCATGGCGCTCGGCGCAGTCATGTTCGCGCGCCGGAATTGATCGTCGTATCCGGATGGCCTCATCGACATGGCCATACGACCGGCCCCGCAAGCCAGGCTGCATTGCAGGATTGAGTAGGGCATTTGCCTGACGACGACGGGAAGGTCCAGGATGGCAGGATTACTGATGAATGTGCTGTTGGGTGTTGCGCTGTCGTTCGCAGCGGCACTCTCGGCCCCTAACATCGCCCGTGCCGATGCCCCGGTCATCGCCGCCGCATCCGACCTCCAGTTCGCCATCGGGGAAATCACCACCGCCTTCCGTGCCGAAACCGGCAAGACGGTGCGTCTATCGTTGGGTTCGACCGGAAACTTCGCGCGCCAGATACGCGAAGGCGCACCCTTCCAGATCTTCATGGCGGCCGACGAAAAGTTCGTCGCCGACCTCCATCGCGACGGCTTCACGCGTGACGAGGGGCAGATCTACGCCGTCGGCCGCATCGCCATGATCGTGCCGGCGGGTTCCCCTTTGGCGGCGGATGGCAAGCTGGACTCCCTCGCCACGGCCCTGGCCGAAGGAAAAATGACACGCTTCGCCATCGCCAACCCCAGACACGCCCCGTACGGCATGCGCGCCGAAGAGGCCCTGCGCCACAAGGGTCTCTGGGACCGCATACAGCCGTACCTCGTCATGGGCGAGAATGTTAGCCAGGCCGCGCAGTTTGCCTTGTCCGGCAATGCGCAAGGCGGAATAATCGCCTATTCGCTGGCCAAGGCACCCGAACTCGAAGCCCGCGGCCGTTTCGAACTCATCCCGGAGGAGTGGCACCAACCACTGCGGCAACGTATGGCACTGCTGAAGAATGCCGGCCCAGTCGCCGAGGAGTTCTACCGCTACATGATGACGCCGAAGGTGCGCGAGATCATGCGGCGCTACGGTTTCGTGCTGCCCGGCGAGTGACGGCGATATGGATTGGACCGCACTCTGGTTGTCGCTGCGCCTCGCCGCCTGGACTGTGGTCATTCTGCTTCCCGTCGCCATTTTCGCAGGTCGCTTCCTCGCCTTCCGCTCGTTTCGCGGCAAAGGCATCGCCGAAGCGCTCGTCATGCTTCCGCTCGTCCTGCCGCCGACCGTGTTCGGCTTCTATCTGCTCCTCGCCTTCGGCGGCGGATCGGCACTAGGCCAGGCCTGGCAGGCAGCGTTCGGCAAGCCTCTTGTCTTCAGCTTCGAGGGACTGGTCCTCGCCTCTGTCGTCTTCAATCTGCCGTTCGCGATCCAGCCGACCCAGCGCGGCTTTGAATCAATTCCTGTCGAAGTACGAGAGGCCGCCGCCTGCAGCGGCCTGACACCGCTGCAATCCCTCTGGAAAGTCGAGCTGCCACTCGCCTGGCCCGGTCTCGTGACCGCCATGGTCCTGACCTTCGCCCACACCCTCGGGGAATTTGGCATCGTCCTCATGGTCGGCGGCTCGATCCCGGCCGAGACGAAGACGATCGCAATTTCGATCTACGACAAGGTCCAGGGCTTCGACGATCGTGGCGCCGCCATCATGTCGGCGGTGCTGCTGGCAATCTCGCTTGCGACCATCACCGCCACGTTCTGGCTGTCCGCGCGCATGGGGCGGAGGCTCGACTGATGGCGCTCGAGGTATCTATAAGGGCCACGGCGCCGATTCCCCTCGACGTCGAGTTCCGCGTCGAGCCCGGCGAGCTCATGGCCCTCGTCGGCCATTCCGGCTCCGGCAAGACGACGATCCTGCGCACGATCGCGGGCCTCTGGCACCCTGAACACGCTTCCGTCTGCGTCGCCGGCGCGACGTGGTACGATACGGCCAAAGGCGTCGACCTGCCTCCGCACGCGCGACGCGCCGGCTTCGTCTTCCAGTCCTATGCTTTGTTCCCGCACATGTCGGCGGAACAGAACGTCGCCGTCGCCATGGGCCATCTGCCGAGGGCCGAACGACTGGCCGAGGCGCGGCGCCTGCTCACACTTGTCAATCTTGCAAGCCTCGAACATCGCCGCCCCTCGGAGCTGTCCGGCGGCCAGAAGCAGCGCGTCGCCATCGCCCGCGCACTCGCGCGCAAGCCGGATGCGCTCCTTCTCGACGAACCCTTCTCCGCCGTCGATCGCGCGACACGCGAAACGCTCTATACCGAAATCGCCCGGCTCCGCGAGCACCTCCGCATGCCGGTCGTCCTCGTCACGCACGACCTCGAGGAGGCGCGCCTGCTCTCGGACCGCATGATCGTCATCGACCATGGTCACGTCCTGCGCTACGGCTCCTCGGCGGACGTCATGTTCGACCCGCTCGTCCTGCGCACGCTGGGCATTCGCGACGTCGGCACGTCCATTGCCGCCCGCATCGCTGCGCATGACGATGACGGTCTCACCCGGCTGACGTCACCTGCAGGCGATCTCTGGATTCCCGGCATGGATGCCCCGCTCGGAACGAACGTTCGGGTACGCATACTGGCACACGAAGTCCTGATCTCGCTGACGCGCCCGGTCGGCCTTTCCGCCCAGAACGTCCTTCCCGCGACGATCGAGGACATCATGCGCGGCGACGGACCGGGGGCCATTGTCCGCCTCAGGGCCGGTTCTGAAACGATACTTGCACGCGTCACGCAGCGCGCGATCGCGTCGCTCGGCCTCGAGGTTGGCTTCACCTGCTTCGCCGTCGTCAAGTCGATGGCGGTGGCCCGCGATCACGTGACGGAAACACCACCCGCCAGCGGGCGCGCGTGACCAACGCGCCGTCTCGGGCACGCAGCGGGCGAACGTCCATCAATCCCGGCCTTCGCTGATAGCGATCGCACCGCCGGACAGCAGATCCTGCAGGATCGCGTACATGGCGCGCCCCGTGATCCGGAACGGATCGAGGTTCATCGTCTCGGAGTATTTCATGATGATCCCGGGATTGACCGACTTGAGATCGATGTGTCCCATCGACCAGTTCCCGAAAGACCGCGCCTCGATGTCCTCGAATGACATGAGCCTCACGTGATCGTGCCGCTTGTCGGCGAGGATCTTCGTATAGAGATCGCAGACCGGATCCCTGCCACCCTCGAGCACCTGCACGAAGACGTCGTTCGTCCAGCACAGAATGCCTGTGATCCCAACCGCCAGATTCTTGCGCCGGGCCTGCGCCGCGAGCGCCTGTAGCTCACTCGCCGACAGTTTGGACGCGACGCGGCTGGCATAGATGCAACGAACGAGCATGTTGACCTCACGGAGCGTGACGGATGAGCGACAGGAACTCGGACCTGAGACCACTGTTTGTCAGGAACGATCCGCGCATGACCGAGTTCGTCATTTTCGAGCGATCGTCTTTTACGCCGCGCCAGTGCATGCAGAAATGATCGGCCTGCATCACCACTGCGAGGCCATCCGGCCGCACGCGCTTCATCAGGAGGTCGGCGAGATTGTTGATCGCCTCCTCCTGGATCTGGGGGCGCGACATCACCCAATCGGCAAGGCGTGAATACTTCGACAACCCGATAAGGTTCGAATGCCTGTTCGGCATCACACCGACCCAGACCTGCCCCATGATCGGACAGAGATGGTGGCTGCACGCACTCCGCACAACGAGCGGCCCGATCACCATCAGCTCCTGAAGGTTCGTGACGTTCGGGAACTCGGTGACGGCCGGCGCCGGCTGATAGCGGCCGCGAAACACCTCGTTGAGGTACATCTTGGCGACCCGCCGCGCCGTATCATTGGTGTTGTGATCGCGATCGACGTCGATCACGAGCGACCGCAGCATACCCTCGACGTGCTGGCTCACTTCCGCGAGCAATTCGTCCATCTCGCCGGGCTCGATGTAGTCGGCGATATTGTCGTTGGCATTATAGGGCGCATTCGCCGCCCGAAGTCGCGCAAGAATGCGCTGCGACACGGGTCCGCCGACCTCGCCCCGGTTTGCCTTGCTGCCACGCGCATCGTCCATGTCGGAGTCCTTGCTTCCCTGCTTGCATACTACTGTCTGCTGCGCCGCTGCGACGCGAACTCTGCCATCGCCGTTGCCGTCAGCGCAACAAACCAGACGAGCGATATGGCGAGCCACGACGATATCATCGGACCATGTACCACGAGTGCGCCCATTCGCCCTCCCGCCAGATAGGCGAGCGGCGCCAGCAGGGCCGTCGCCACGATATAGACGGGATGAACGCGCAACCGGGGCACAGTCGTCTCCACGGCTGAGGCATACGCGACCCAGAGCGCGCCCATCCAGAGGGGAGCGATGTTCGGCAGTGGCCATTGCGCTGAATAGGTTAAGACGCCGACCGCCAGCAGCACCGTCTCTGCCACCACGCCGGCAAGAGTGATGCCAGCGAGAAGCGCCACGGAAGCATGCTCGAAAGCCCGCGCCAGCGCGAGGGCCGTGACATAGAGAAAACACGCTACGACCGCCGGCCAGTTCAGGCCGTTCGCCGCACCGGCAGCGGCCGCGAACCAGACCGCATTGAACCCGAGCCAGCTCCAGAGCCCGGTTTTTCGCATCGCAGGACCACTCGTCACGACACCACCAGCCGTCGTGTCCCGACCCACGCGCCAGCGCTCGCCGAGGCCGCAGAGACGAACGAGCCCCACGCCATGTCCATCACGGCAAGTTGAGTGGTTGCCGGCTTCAGGATCGCCAGAACGGTAAGGTCGAACGTCCCGTAGGCCACGAGCCCGAGCAGCGCCCCGTACCCGGCCGCCATTGCCACGCGCCCTGTCCTGAGCGCGGGCGCCACGGCAAAAAAGCACAGCCCGAACACATAGAGCCCGTAGAATGCCAACGCCGCGCCGGCCCTCGGGCTTTCGAGCATCGTGTCGCCGAAGGCAGCCATGAACGCGGGCCCTGCGACGAGGGTGATCCAGACCAGATCGAGCGCCAGAAAAGCCACGGCAACCACGATGGCGATGATCATCCAGGTTATGGCGCTGCGAACCCTCAAGGTAATTTACTCCTTAAAGCCTGTCGGCCGACCTCGGCCATTGCGGCTTGCCTTGCCTCTTGGTTCGAATTGCGCTTTCTACGAACTCCCGCACCGCGCGGATCACCACGTTGGTGATCCAGGTCCGCGACCGCCACGTATAAAGGCGAAAGGTCGTCGATCGGACCGGTTTCGAGGTCACTTCGGAGACAAATGGCCGACCGATTGATCCGTATCGCCCGTCAACGGGACATCGCAGCTTTCCGTGAGCTCTACGGCCAGTATGGCCCGAGGATAAGGGCGCTCATGGTGAGACGCGGTGCCCCGGCTGCCGTGGCCGACGAACTGACCCAGGAGACGTTCTTGGCTGTCTGGCAAAAAGCCCAGTACTACGATGCCGGCCGCGGCGACGAAGCGGGCTGGATCTATTCCATTGCGCGCAACCTGCACATCGACCAACTGCGCCGGCAGAAGGTCTGGCAGGATGTCGCAGCCTCCCTGCCGACCCAGTCCGAAGCCTCCGAACCGGACGTCGCCCTGTCGGATGTCCTCGCCACCGAGCGCCATACCCGCGTTCTGAAGGCCATCGGCACACTGCCGCCGGACCAGGCTGATGTCATTCGCCTGTCCTTCGTCGAGGGCCTGTCTCATGGCCAGATCGCAACCCGGCTCAATGCCCCTGTCGGCACCATAAAATCGCGCCTTCGTCTCGCTTACGAAAAACTTCGCGAGCAATTGGAAGACCTCGCATGACAGAGACCATCAAGCACCACCCCGATTCCGTCACGCTGATCGGCTTCGCCAATGGCAGCCTGCCGTCGTCACTCGCCGCCGTCGTGGCCACCCATGTCATGATGTGCAAGTCATGCCAGCGCGACATCGCACGCCTCGAAGCGATTGGCGGCGCCCTCCTGCCCGACGGTGACGCACGCGCACCGGCCCTGCGCGAACCGTCACCGACCGCTTCCGCCCTGCTGCATGCGGAAGAGAACGCATCCGCGCCGCTCATGCCTGCTGCGGCCTGGCGCGCCTTCGGATTGACGCCCGGCCACATTCCATGGCGGCGCTTGGGTATCGGCGTATCGCATTTCCGCCTGCCGCCCGGCCAGACCGGCGGTGATCTCCGCTTTCTGAAGATCGCGCCCGGCCTGGCTGTGCCGGAACATGGTCACGGCGGCACCGAGCTGACGCTGGTCCTGTCCGGCGCCTTCAGCGACGTCACCGGCACATATGGCCCCGGCGACGTACAGGATGTCGACGGCGACATCGAGCATCAGCCGAAGGTCACACCCGACGGCGAATGCATCTGCATCGTCGCCAGTGAGCATCCGGCCCAGTTCAAAACCATGCTGGGACGCATTTCCCAGCTCTGGACCGGCATGTAAATGGCCACGCCCGTCCCGCCCTGGAAAGTGGTCTGGATAACCGGAGCGGGCCGCGGCATCGGCAGGCAACTCGCGCTCGATCTCGCGCGTTCCGGCGTCAAGGTCGCAGCGTCCGCCCGCACGGTCGCCGATCTCACCGCACTGGCCGCCGAACACCCGAACATCACCTCGTTCCCCCTCGACGTTGCAAAGCCGGATGACGTTGCCGCGACCGTTCGAGCCATCACCGGCTCATTGGGACCGATCGACCTGGCGATCCTCAACGCCGGCATCTGGCAACCCTTCGATGCCCGCGCTTTTGAAGGCGAAAAATCCCGCCAGTCGATGGAGGTCAACTACTTCGGCATCACCAACGCCCTCGACGCGCTGATCCCCGACATGGTCGCACGCGGAGCGGGCCATCTGGCCCTCGTTGCGTCCGTCGCCGGCTATCGCGGACTACCGAAAGCAGCCGCCTACGCACCGAGCAAGGCTGCAGTCATTGCACTCGCCGAAGTCCTGCGACTGGAGCTCGAACGCAGGAACATAACGGTGAGCCTCGTCAATCCCGGTTTCGTCGAAACACCGATGACGTCGGTCAACGAGTTCCCGATGCCTTTCATCGTCTCGAGCGAGACGGCCTCGCGCATAATTCTCGGCGGTCTTGCGCGCCGGAAATACGAAGTCGTCTTCCCCTGGCAGATGCTGGTGGCGATGAAGGTTCTTCGCGCGCTACCCAACGCTCTCTTTTTCCGGCTCGCGAAGCGGATGCTCTAGCGCGGCCGGTTGCGGCTGACGCTCGATGAAGATCGAGATGTCCCCGACCGCGATCCCCCACTTCGAGAACCGTATGCGATTGATCGCCTTGTCGCGGCTGACCGGATAGAGCCGGTCGTCGAAATCGAACACCATTTGACCGGCGCCGACCGGAAGTCGGAAACGGTAACGGCTCCTCGCCATGTCTTCGTGATAAGTGCCGATGGCCTCACCGACACACGCCGGACAGGTCCCGCGAAAGCCCTGGACCCCATCCGGTACGATGGTCCAGGTCCTGAATTCGTCCCTGCCACTGTCGTAACGGAACGTCTCTTCGAGGACGAAACGGCCATTCCGCCACTGTCCGTTCATTTCGAACGTGAAACGGCTGCGGAGCCGCCCAAAGCGATCCTGGACGATACCGCCACCGTGCGTGCGGCCCTCGAAAAAATCTGTGAGCCGGACGAGCCCGTTCGCGGTCACGACGACGTCCCCTGTCCCGCCGGCTTTGAAATGCGATAGAGCCCCACGTTGACCGACCCCTGCCGGAACCCGATCTCGCAGTAGACGAGATAATACCGCCACAGTCGCCGGAAGCGCTCGTCGTACCCGAGCGCCGATATCTCGGGCCATGCCGCCTCGAAGCGGACACGCCAGTCCGCCAGCGTCCGCTCATACGAGCGCCCGAATTCCTCGACCGTCTCGAACGTCAGGCCGGCCCAGTGTGCGTTCCGCCGCATGTGATCGACGGTCGGCAGCATGCCGCCCGGAAACACGTAGCGCTGGATGAAATCCGGGTTGCGACGGTAGCGGTCGTAAAGATCGGGTGCAATCGTGATCGCCTGGATGACCGCGCTGCCGCCGGGCGCGAGCCGCTCATAAAGCGTCTCGAAGTAGCGCGGCCAGTTCTCCTCGCCGACCGCCTCGATCATCTCGATCGACACGATCCTGTCGAACATCCCCGCCGTATCGCGATAATCCTCGAAGACCACATCGACGAGATCCTCGACCCCATGCTCGGCCACGGATTTTCTCGCCCAGTCCTGCTGCTCGGCACTGATCGTTATCGCGCGTACCCGCGCACCCGCCTTGGCCATGCCAACGGCGACCGTGCCCCAGCCGCAGCCGATTTCCATGACGCTGGAACCCGGCCGGATATCGAGAGCCCCGAAGATCGCCTTGAGCTTCTCCTGCTGCGCGCTTTCGAGTGTGTCCTCTGCCGAACGGTAGATCCCGCTCGAATAGAGCATGCTCTCGTCGAGCCAGCGCTTGTAGAACGAGTTGCCGAGATCGTAGTGAGCCGCGATGTTGCGCCGGCTTCCGCGACGCGTGTTGCGTCGCCTCAGATGATAGACCCGATCGCGGTAGGTCGTGCGATTGAAGGTCGGAAGCAGCCGCAGCAGTGCCGCCTCGTTGCGTGAGAAGTATTCGAACAGCCCCGCCAGATCGTCGGTTTCGATGCTGCCCTCCATGTACGCTTCCGCAAAACCGATAGAGCCGCGCCGCAAAAGCGCCACCACCGCCGACCAGTTCGCGAGACGCACCAGCGGCACCGCACCGCCGCCAACTCCGAGTTCGAGCCTCCGCCCCGACGGCAAGACGAGATCCAGTCGCTGCAGCCCGATCGACCTGGACTTCCGTCCGATCCAGCTCCACGGGCCGCGCAACACGGTATCGATGCTCTCGGCGCGCGCGCCCTGCGCAACAGCAGCTGCATTCACGCTATCGCCAGACATTCGCAATCGCTCCCTCATTTTCCCCAACCCGCACGAACGAGTACTGCGGGCTCACATGGCGCGTCACAAGTGGAACACCCTTCCACCAGAGCCGGGCCGCCTCGACGTGTATTGCCGTCATGACTTTCATGGTCATGAGCGGATGTGTCGCGATCGTCGCCGCCAGCGCACCATCCAAAATGGGACGCCGCTCGCCGACAAAATGCGTTTTGAGTGTCGGACCTGCCGGCTCGGTCAGCGCCACGCCGACCGCCACCGTTTCGTCCGGTGCGTGACCGAAAAACTTGTAGGTCGCAGGTGTGCCGGTGAACGGCGACACATACATCGCCTTCCGACACGACTGCCTGCCATCGGTGGGCACGACATACGATCGGCGCTCACCGAACGTATTCGTCACCTCGTACACCGTCGCACCGAGCTCACCGCCGGCGTTGCGGCAGTAGTAGACCGATAGAGGATTGAAGACGTAGCCCCAGAGCCGAGGGTAGGTCAGAAGCGTAACCTGACTTCCGAACCCGCCGAGCCCGACCTCGCCTAGAAGATCGCGGATCTTCGCTCCCGCCATTCCCGGCCCGGGCGCACCGACGTCCGCATCGAAAAACCCGACCGGTCTCCACCGGTTGCGTCCGAACATGCGAAATCGAGCGGAAAGCTCGTCGATCTCGTCGATATCGAGAGCGAGCGCGAACACCCGATAGCGAAAGGCGTGCTCCACCGGCCGAAGCCGCTTGTGCACCACATGACCCACGTAGAGTGCGGATCGCAGCGGCGTCATTCTGCCGCCTCCCGGCCGATGTCCACTGGCGCCGCACCCGTCGTGCGCGTGATCCGCCCGGACTCGTTCGCAACCCGCCACGGCCGGCGCACGCCACCGAGCTCTTCGGCAACGGCGAGCCCGGCCTGCAGACCGTCCTCGTGGAATCCGTACCCGAAATAGCTGCCGCAGAACCACGTCCGGCGACGACCGTTGAGCCCCCACAGTTCACGCTGCATGGCCATGGCACGCTGGTCGAAAACCGGATGCGCATAGTCGAACTCCGCGACGACGCGATCTGCGGCCGGCGCGTGCATCGGATTGAGAGTGACGAATACGTCGTCGAGCGGCAGGGTCTGCAGCTCGCTCATCCAGTAGGTGACACTCAGATCTCGCGACCCGTCGTCACCCGACCGCGCCGCGTAGTTCCAGCTCGACCATAGCCGGCGCCGCCTCGGCATCAGCGATGCGTCGCGATGCAGAACCGCATGATTGCTCTGATACCTGAACGCCCCGAGCGTTTCCCGTTCCACGTCGTCGGCATCGGCGAGCAGACTGAGCGCATCATCGGCGTGCGCGCCGATCACGCAGGCGTCGAACCGCTCGGTGCGAGTGCCAGCGCTGATTTCCACTCCCGTCGCCGACCGTCGCACGGACCGCACTGGCGCTCCGACGCGGATCTTGCCCGCGAGCCGCTGCGCGAGCGCACGAACATAGACCTGGCTTCCACCGTCGACCGTCCGCCAGACCGGTCTGTCATAGACCTCGAGCAGTCCATGATTGGCAAAGAAACGGAAAAAGCTCGCAGCGGGAAAATCGAGGACGGTCGAAGCCGGCGTCGACCAGATCGCAGCCGCCATCGGCAGGATGTGCCGATCGAGAAACGCCTGCGAGTAGCCGTGTTCGGTGAGGAACGCGCCGAGCGGGCGACTGTCCTCGACAAGGGTCTTCGCCCAGCGCGCTCCGTCCCGGAAGAAACGCACGAGATCGGCCATCATGCGCCAATGGCCGAAATCGACGAGATTGCGCCCATGCCCGACCAGCGCACCAAGCCCGGCGCCCGAATACTCGCTCCGCCCGTCATCGAGCGAAACCGCAAACCCCATCGGAGCCGGCTTCGTCGGAACGCCGAGATGGTCGAAGAACGCTGTCAGGTTCGTATAGCTCGGCGGATTGAAGACGATGAACCCGGTATCGACCGGCACGTCTCCGACCATGACCGTATTGCTGTGCCCACCGAGACGGCCATCCGCCTCGAACAGCGTCACATCGTGCGCCTCGGCGAGCAGCCAGGCAGCCGATAGCCCGCTGATACCGCTTCCGATGACTGCGATGGATTTGCGTCGTGTCATGATGTTCTCCATCCCGACACTACGAAAACCGTGGGCCGCTGGATCACCGCCGCCACCCGCGCATCGCCCTACGCCACCCGGGCCGACTGCCGGACGTCGGCACAGCACTTTCCCTTTCAATGACTTGCGGCCCGAAACGCCGCGCTTGCGACGTTTCCTCCTCGAATGCCCTTGTCTGCCTTGCCGCGAAGACATACCCGCCCGAGGTGCGATGGTGCATTCTGCCGACGCCATCCCGAATGCGCGCCAGCTGGAACCTGTTATGACCTCGCCATCGACGCCTGCTTCCACGAAGACCTTCGCCGACGTTCGTGCCCGGCTGCTGGCGCGCCAGGAAATCGCGCTGCTCGACGTCCGGGAAGAAGCACCCCACGCCGAGGGCCATCCACTGTTCGCCGCCAATGTCCCGCTGTCCCAGCTTGAACTGGTGGCCTACACGAAACTTCCGCGCCGGGACGTACCGATCGTCACCATCGACGGCGGCGAGGGGCTGGCCGAAACCGCCGCCCGCCGGCTCGGCGCCATGGGATACACCGACGTTGCCGTCTTCGATCGCGGCATCGCCGGATGGCAGGCGGCGGGTGGCGAACTCTTCATCGACGTGAACGTCCCCTCCAAATCGTTCGGCGAACTGCTGGAGTCGGTGGCGCACACACCGTCGCTGCCCGCCGAAGACGTCCAGGCAATGCTCGACCGGGGTGACAACATCCTCCTCGTCGATGCCCGTCGCTTCGACGAATACCAGACCATGACACTCCCTACCTCCACGAGCGTGCCCGGCGCCGAACTCGCCCTGCGCGTGCCCGCCATGGCCATCGATCCCGACACCACCGTCATCGTCCATTGTGCCGGCCGGACGCGCTCGATCGTCGGCACCCAGTCGCTCGTGAATTTCGGCCTCCAGAACAAGGTCTACGCACTCCGCAACGGCACCATCGGC